>Ga0209172_10001176_pt1 | contig 59180 bp, 53 predicted proteins | sample LarsenN4metaG_FD_184113 | JGI IMG/M metagenome (GOLD analysis project Ga0209172, IMG submission 184113) | Hot spring sediment bacterial and archeal communities from British Columbia, Canada, to study Microbial Dark Matter (Phase II) - Larsen... ...
CGCCCCCCACCGCCCTGTCAAGGGGCTGGGAGATAGACGCGCCCAAGGACGGCGTCCGTAGGGGAGGCCACATCCGGGTGCCGGGCTGGACCCAACCCGGACCGACCCTGCATCCCCCTCCCTCTCCCCCAAATTCCGCGATTGAAACACGGGTGGTTTTGGACGGTTTTCGGGTTCATGGAGGGAAGGCTTTGTCTCTTGGACGGGGAGGGCCGGCCCCTCCCCGCCCCGCGGGCAGAGCCCGCCGGTGCCCCACCTCACCCTAGGGGCTTCCTCGCCCGGCTTGGAGCCGGGCTCGGAGGCCACCCAAATCCTTTCGTGGGAAACGACCGTCGCTCACGGAACCGGACTTCCGTATCGACCTTCGGAGACCTTCTCCTTTCCCATCGCGGGATGTGGGTCCCCGGCCCGCCTTGCCGAGGCCAAAGTGCTGAATTACAATGGGATTGGAGGATTTCATGGAACCGTCCGGGCTCTTCAGCCGAGAGGGCCTCGAGGCCCGGCGCCGCGCGCTGGAGCGGTTCGCCGCCTGGGAGCGCGAGCAGCCCCCCGCCCCGGCGCGGGAGAATGTCCTCTCCGATCTCGACGCCCTGTTCAGACTTCTGGATCCCGCCCCTCCCGGCCCCCGCCGCCCCTCCGACTACGAAGGCGTGGCCATTCTGCACGCCGCCTTGGCCGTGCTGGATGGGGAACCTTGAGCGCCCTCGAGGGGGCCCTTGTAAAGGTCCACGACGCGCTGACGGCGGCCGGGGTTCCTTACAGGTCATCGGAGGCATTGCGGTGGCCCGTTGGGGCGTTCCGCGAGCGACCCTGGACGTGGGTGTCACCGTCTGGGTCGATGAACCCAGGCTGAATGAGGTCGTGGATGGGCTGTGCGCCCGATTTCGTCCCCTGGTGCCCGACCCGCTGGGCTTCCTCCGACAGACCCGTGTGTTGCCGCTCGACGTGGACGGCGTCCGCGCCGACGTGCTCTTCGCCCTCCTGCCCTACGAGCGGACGGCCATCGATCGGGCAGTCCAGAAGGAGGTGGCCGGCAGGCCCGTCCGGTTCTGTTCGGCCGAGGATCTCATCCTGCACAAGGCCCTTTCCGAGCGGCCCAAGTACCTCGAAGACCTGCGCGGGGTCCTCGCCGTCCGGCGCGGCTCCCTCGACACCGCCTACCTCGAGCCCAGGCTCCGCGAACTCGCCGACCTGCTCGATCGCCCCGCCATCTGGCAGAACTACCTCCGGCTCCGCTGAGGGGGCGCTCCGGGCAGGCCGATTCGAAAAGGCAAGCGGGCGGGAGCCGTGAGGCGCCCGCCCGCGGGTGGAACTCGCCGGAAAAAACCGCTACCTTTCGGGCACGGCCTTGTAGCCGTAGGCGATGACGCCGGACTCGCCGGCCTCCTGGATCTTGCGGAACTCCAGCGCCACGGGGAGCCCCACTTTCAGGCGCTCGGGCTCGCAGTCGGCGATCTGGCAGAGGATTCGCGTTCCGTCCTTCAGCTCCACGATGCCCATGCAGTAGGGCGCTTCGTCCCCGAAGCCGCGCGGGGCCGTCCGGATGACGGTGTGGGCGACGACCTTGCCCTCGGAGGGCAGGCTGTAGGCCTTGAACTTCCGGGAGCCGCAGGCGCAGACGACCCGCGGGGGGAAGTAGACCTTCCCGCAGGAGGCGCATTTCCCCGCCTCCATGCGGTAACGCTGGGGGGTGTTGCGGCGGACGGTGGCGGGCGTGTTCATCACAGCACCTCCAGGATGTGAACGATGGCGCTCCCTCCGGAGCCGCCCATGTTCTGGGCCAGCCCGCGCTTCACGTTCTTGAGCTGGCGGGCCCCCGCCTCCCCGCGGAGCTGGGAGACGATCTCGTGGATCTGCGCGACACCCGTGGCGCCCACGGGATGGCCCTTGGACTTGAGGCCGCCCGAGGGGTTCACGGGGAATTTGCCGTCCCGGGCCGTAAGGCCGTCCCGGGTGGCCTTGCCGCCTTGGCCCCTCTTGACGACGCCGAGGGCCTCGAGCACGCAGATTTCGGCGATGGTGAAGCAGTCGTGCACTTCGGCGAAATCCACGTCCGACGCCTTGATCCCGGCCATCTTGTACGCCTTCTGGGCCGCCTCCCAGGTGGATTTGAGGAAGGTGAGGTCCTCGCGCTGGTGGAGGGCGATGGTGTCGGTGGCGTGGGCCGAGGCGGCGATCTTCACCACGGGCTTCCTGGGCCGCATCTTGCGCGCCATCTCCAGGGGGCAGAGGACCGCGCAGGCCGCTCCGTCGGTGATGGGCGAGCAGTCGAGGATGTTGAGGGGGTCCGCCACCTTCACGCTCTGGATCACCTGGTCCACGGTGATCTTCATGCGGTACTGGGCGTGGGGGTTGAGGAGGCCGTTGTCGTGGTTCTTCACCGCCACCTGGGCCAGGTCTTCCCGCTTGGTGCCGTACTTGTGCATGTGGGCCGAGGCGATGAGGGCGTAGAGGCCGGGGAAGGTGGCGCCGTGGAAGGCCTCGTAGTCCTGGTCCGCGGCGGTGGCCAGGGCGTAGGTGGCCTGGGCGCCGGAGACGTCGGTCATCTTCTCGACGCCCCCCACGAGGACCACGTCGCTCATCCCCGAGGCCACCTCCATGAAGCCCACGCGCAGGGCCAGGCCTCCGGAGGCGCAGGCCGATTCGACCCGCGTGCCGGGGATGGGGCCCTGGCCGAGGTAGTCGGCGAGGAGGGACCCGAGGTGCTCCTGGCCCGTGAAGAGGCCCGGCGTCATGCATCCCGCCACGAGGGAATCCACATGGTCCACGCCGGCGTCGGCGATGGCCTCCAGCGCGGCCTTCACGAAGAGGTCCCTCAGGGAGTCGTTCCACAGCTCCCCGAAGTCCGTCATGCCGATCCCGATGATGGCTACGTCGCGCATGGGCTCAATCCTCCACGTTCTTCCGGATCTTCCGGCGGAACTTCACATACGTGCCGTAGTCCAGGTAGAAGGGGTTCTTGTCCAGGTAGTCCCGGGTCTTCTTCGCCTTGCCCTGAACCTTGGGGAGGTTTTTGGTGCACGTGAAGACGAAGGCGTCGGAGCCCGCGCCCGATCCGAAGGAGCACATGAGGATGCGGTCGCCGGGCCTGGCCTCGTCCAGGATGGCCGACAGCCCCAGGGGCGAAGCGCCCGAGTAGGTGTTGCCCAGGGTGGGGACGAGGAGGCCCGTCTTCATCTGCTCTTCGGTGAAGCCCAGGTCCTTGGCCATCTTCATGGGGAACTTGCCGTTGGGCTGGTGAAAAACGGCGTACTTGAAGTCCTTCGCCTTGGCCTTGGCCTTCTTGAGGATGCCTTCCACTCCTCCGCGCACGTGCTTGAAGTAGGCCATGTCTCCCGTGAATCGGCCGCCGTGGCGGGGATAGTGCATGTACTCCCGGCGCCAGAAGTCGGGGGTGTCGGTCATGAAGGAGTACTGGCAGTCCACGGTGGCCACCACGTTCTGGGTGCCCATGAGAAAAGCCGCGCCACCGGCCGCCGCGCTGTACTCGAGCGCGTCGCCGGGGGCGCCCTGGGAGGTGTCGGCGCCGATGCCCAGGGCGTACTCCACCTCGCCGGATTTCACGAGGCCGTAGGCCAGGAACATGCCCTCGGAGCCCGCCTTGCAGGCGAACTCCAGGTCCGCGCAGTGGCAGTCGCTCACGGCGCCGATCACTTCGGCCACCGCCGTGCCCGTGGGTTTCACCGCGTACGGGTGCGATTCGGAGCCCACGTACACGGCCCCCACCCTTTCGCCCGAAACGCCGGCCCGCCGGATGGCGTTCTTCGCCGCTTCCACGGCAATGGTGATCACGTCCTGATCCGGGCCGGGTACGGACTTCTCCCGCAGCATCAGGCCCTTCTTGTAGCTGGGCGCGTCCGCCCCCCAGACCTTGGCGATCTCCTCCACCTTGATCCGGTAGCGGGGAATGTACGCCCCATATCCCACGATTCCGACCATGCGGCTCCTCCTTTTCGGGATCCCCCTGGGCTCGAAACGAGGGAAAAGTCTATGGTTTTCAGACCATGAAAGCAAGGGGCCGCCCCCGCCCGCTTGAAGGGGAGGGGCCAACGGGTCCATACTCCTTTCATGCCGGAACTCGACCTCGGGGGGATCCTTCAAGGCCCGGCGCCCCACCTCGCGCCGGACCTCTTCGACCGCATGGGCCCGACCCTGGAGGGCCTTCGCCAGACGGTCCTCGCCCTCACGCGCCACGAGGAGCACCCCTTCCGCCACACCCCCGGAGACGCCGCCCTCGAAGCCTCCGTGCGCCACCAGGCCCGCCTCCTGCGCCGGGAGGCCGAGGTCCTGGTGGTCGCCGGCATCGGTGGCTCCTCCCTGGGGGCGCGGGTCCTCTGCGCCGGGCCTCGGAGCCGGGTGCGCTTCCTCGAGGGGCTGGACCCGTCCTCCCTCTCCGCGCGCCTCCAGGCCGTCCCGTGGGACCGGGCGTCCCTGTGCGTGGTTTCCAAGTCGGGGGGGACGCTGGAGACCCTCGTCAACGCGGCCCTCGCCCTCGAGGCCCTGCGCAAGGCCTGCCCGCAGAGGTGGAGACAGCGGACGGTGCTCGTGGCCTCCCCGGGGAGCGGCCCCCTCCACCGCTGGGCCGAGGCGGAAGGCATCCCCCGCCTGGACATCCCTTCCCCCGTGGGCGGGCGCTATTCGGTCCTGACACCCGTGGGCCTTCTGCCGGCGGCCTTCGACGGCGTGGACCCCTCGGCGGTTCTCTCGGGCGCCCGGCTGGGCGCCGACAAGGCTCTCCTCCTGACGGGAAGCCGCAACCCGGCCCTCGCCCTCGCCCTCCTTCTCGTCCAGTTCTACGCCCAGGGCCTGAAGGAGGTGGACCTGTGGGGCTACGGGGAGCGCCCTTACCTGTTCGCCCGTTGGATCCAGCAATTGTGGGGCGAGTCCCTGGGCCGCAAAGTGGGCGGGGAGGACGGCCACCGCATCGGGCCGACGCCCCTGGCGTGCCTGGGGAGCGAGGACCAGCACTCCCTCCTACAGCTCTTCTCGGACGGCCCCCGCACCCGGTGGCTCCTGGTCTTTTCCGAGGATTCCCCCGGGCCGCCCCTTTCCGCCGAGGCCCGCGCCTTCGCGGGCCTGCCTCCCGCCGCGGCCAACGTGGGCGCCGTCCAACGAGCCCTGTGCGAGGGGACGGCGCGGGCCCTTTGCGAAGCCGGGGTTCCCGTGGCGCGTTACGGCCTGGGCGGAGCCGACGCCGCCTCCTTCGGCGAGGCCTTCTTCGTCTTCATGGCCGCCACAGTTTACGCCGCCGCCCTCTTCGAGGTAGACCCCTTCGGCCAGCCCGGCGTCGAAGCCGGAAAGCGGCGGACGCGGGAAATCCTCGGGGCCGTCTAGGGATCCCCGCCCTCGATCCCCCCGGCGCGGCGCAAGAAAGCCACACCGTTCACGGCCGCTGGTTTTCCCTATTCCCAATCTCTCCAGACCTCTTGAACCACTTCCCTCTTTCTCCCCCATTCGACCGCCAGATCCTCGGGGGGCGGGCCCTCCTCCAGGGAATGGGCCGAGGCGGCCCAGAGAACGCGGAGGTCCGTCAGGGCCTGTCGGAGCCGGGGGAGGGACGGAGGCCGTTCGAAGTGAACCCGAATGCGGTGGAGGAGGGTGTCCTGAAAGCGGCGCGCGCGGGTAAGGTCTCCGGGGAGGCCCGCAAAGGGTTCCCATCCCGGGCCCCGCGCGGGCAGGCGCCCCTCGCGAAGGGCCATCACCCCCGCCAGGAGGTCGGCGTGCCAGAGGCCGCCCTCCCAGAATTTCAGCGCTCCCTCCAGGTCTGACGCCGACGCACCGAGTTTTCGAAGGACCTCCAGAAGCTCTTGGATCTCCGCGCCGGGCGCCCCACTTGTTCCGATGAGGTCCCACACCTCTTCCAGGACCCTCCAGCCCAGGCCCGCCTCGCCGGCCACCGGGCGGGCCTTGAGATAGGAGAGGCGCTCCCACAAGCGCGCCGGCCCCGCAAAATAGTGCGTCAGGGCGTCCGGCGAGACGACGGGAGGGCCCGAATCGCCGTAGGGTCTCAGCCGCCAGTCCACGTCGTAAAGGGCGCCGTGGCGGGTGACCGCCGTAAAGCCGTCGGTGAGGGCGCCCACGAGGCGGGATTCGATCCGCGCCGATCGGTCGGGATCCTCCGGGAGCGCCCACGGCCCCGACTTCAGGCAGACCAGGTCCAGGTCCGAGCGCGGCTGCATGTCCCGGGATCCCAGCCGCCCCAGCCCCAGAAGGGCGAAGCGACCCTCCAAAAGCCCCGGCGGGAGGCCCTCGGCGGCTTCGGTTCTCCTCAAGGCGGACGTGAAGACCTTCGCGGTGAGGCTCTCGGCGATGCGGGTGTGGATCCGGCGGGACCAGGCGACGCCGTCGCCCATGAGGATCTCCCGGGCCCGGGCCAGGAAGAACAGGCGCTTCTGGGACCGGCGCAGGTCGTCCGGCCCCTCCTCCGTCCGCCCTCCCAGGTCCAGGACCTCGGCCTCCACCGCCCGCATCCTCTCGAAGGTCAGGTCCTCGATGAGGTCCGGCCAGCGCCCGAGGGCTTCCTCCAGCGGAGCGCTCCGGCTCATGAGGCGAAAGGCGAGGCGCGGCGTGCGCGGATGGTCGAGGAGAAGGGCCGCCAGGCGCGGCTCGCTGGCGATGGAGGAGACGTACCTCGACAGGGAAACGAGGCCCCGATGCGGATCCGGCGCCCTGCGGAACTCCCGTTCCAGCGAGTAGTGGATTCTCAGGAAATGCTGACGGCGCTGGGCCCCGCCCAGGTGGGGCGCCAGGACCTCGTAGAGGGCGGAGAGATAGGGAAGGACCCGGTCCGGATCGGAAAACCCGCCGGCGGCGAGGACCTCCCGCATCCCCTCGGGCGAGAGGAGGCGGGCCACCTCGTCGCCCTCGGGCTGGCCCTCCCGGAGCTCCTCAAGGACGCGGGCCATGAGCGCCGAGAGGGTGCCCCGGGCCTGCTCCACGGCTTTCCGGGCGGCGGTCCCGCCCGGCAGACGCAGGAACCGCGCCAGCTCTTCCCACCCTTCCGGATCCTCGGGGAGGTGGTGGGTCTGCCGCATGTTCTGAACCTGCGCCCAGTGCTCCGCGCGGCGCAGGAGCAGGTAAGCCGCGCCGAATTCGGACCGGAGGCTCGGCGAGAGGAGGCCCTTCTGCTGGAGCTTGGTGGCGGCGAGGAGGGTCTGGCCCTCCCGGACCCAGGGATCTCTCTGCCCGTGGGCCATCTGAAGGGCCTGGATGGAGAATTCGGCGTCCCGGATGCTCCCCGGCCCCTCCTTCACGTTCCTGGCCGGCTCGGACCGCCCCGCCCTCCGAAGCTCCTCCACGGACTTGGCCCGCATCCTCCGGTTGTTCTCGGCGATGCCCGCGAACGAATACTCCTGGTAGATCACCGGCTCCATCCGCCGGAGAAAGAGGGCGCCCGCCTCCTCGTCGCCCGCGCAGGCCCTCGCCTTGATCCAGGCCTGCCGCTCCCACAGGTCGGCCCATTCCCGGTAGTAGGCGAGGGCCGCGTCGAAGGAGAGCGTGAGTTCGCCGTCCCGGCCCCTGGGCCTCAGGGCCGTGTCCACCCGCAAACAGGGGCCGTCCGGAGTCGGCCTCGAGAGCAGGGACACGGCGGACTGAAACCAGGCGTTGAAGAAGGCGCCGTTGCTCCCACCCCGGTCGGTTTCCCCTTCGGCCCGGTAGAAGGCCACGAGATCCACGTCCGAGGAGTAATTCAGCTCGCGCCCGCCCAGTTTGCCCAAGGCGAAGACGGCGAGGGGGCACGGCACGGGGCGAGCGTCGGGTCCGGCGTGAAGGGGCTGGCCCATGGACTCCTTCAGGGGTTGGAAGGTGAGGGAGAAACTCCGGGCGATGAGAACGTCGGCGAGCACGCTCAGGTCGCGGGTGACGCTCTCGGTGTCCAGGATGCCCAGGATGTCCTGGAGGAGGATCCGGGCCGTCTCCAGGGTCCGGAAGGCGGAGAGGACGGCGGACGGTTCGTTCCCCCTCTGGAGGAGGAAGAAGCGGGCCAGCGCCTCCTCGATGTCCTCCCGGCCGCGGCCATCCGTTCGAGCCACCCGGGCCGAGAGCCCGGGCCATTCCGAGGGACGGCGCAGGAGGCCGAGGAAGAGGGTCTCGCTCGTCGTGGCGAGGTAGAGGAGGTGAAGGAAGGGAAGGTCCTCTCTGGGGAGTCCCGGACCCTCCGCCCACCTCTCCAGGAGCGAGACGGCGGCTTTTCTTCGGGGAAGGCGATCCCAATGGGAGGCCAGGAGCCGGCCCTGGGAGGGGGTGAGGTGGTCCGCGAGCCGGCGTGCGGCTTCGGCGCCGTCCATGGCTCCGAGTGTACCCTTGTCCCTTCACGCCCTACAACGCGTGGACTTCTCTTGACACCCGGGGAGAGGGTTCCTATGCTGGCCCGGGGAGGAGCGCCATGGAGTCCATCGTCCTCGTGATGACCACCGTCGGATCGGAAGACCAGGGCATCCAGATCGCCGAGACCCTTGTGGAAAAGGGCCACGCGGCTTGCGTCAACATCATCAAGAAGATCCGTTCCATCTACCGGTGGAAGGGGGAGATCTGGGACGACGAGGAGTTCCTCCTTCTCGTCAAGACCCGAGAGAGCCTCTTCCCCCAGGTGCGCGAGACGATTCGCTCCCTCCACTCCTACGAACTTCCGGAGGTCCTGTGCGTTCCCATCGGCCAGGCCGACGAGAAGGTCCAGGCCTGGATCCTGGACGCCACCCTCGACCTGAACACCAAGAAAGCCGAGGTCGGCAAGGAGGGATAGGACCGCAAGCCCCGAGGGGGACTCGGAGACCGCGGGACTGAGGGACCAGGAGACTCGGGGACTGGGGGATTAGGAGAGGCCCCCTCTTCGTGGGCGGATCCCCATTTCCCGTCCAGGGCCTTCGTCCCCTTTTCCCAAATCCGAAATCCCAAGTCCCCAACGCCCTTTCATTCCCTTCCGCCTTCGGCCTTTCGCCTTTCGCCTTTCGCCTTCCGCCTTCCGCCTCTCCACCCCCCGCCCTCACGCGGGCGGTCCTCCGCCCGGGGGAACCTCCCCGTTCCCCCGGACCCCTTCGACCTGCCTCGGCGCTGGTGGACACAAACGCGCGAAGCCGAATTCACTTCGGCTGGAGCGCAAGCCCCTCCAGGTGGGGGGTCAGCGGAGCACCCGCTGGGTGCTGAGCGCATAGGGGGGAGGGCCGGAAGCCCTCCCCCCTAGAGACACTCCACCGCCATCGCCACGCCGTTCCCTCCGCCGAGGCAGAGGCTGACGATGCCGCGCTTTGCGCCGCGGTCTTTCATGGCGTGCAAGAGCGTGAGGAGACAACGGGTGCCCGAGGCCCCGATGGGATGGCCCAGGGCCACGGCTCCTCCGTGGACGTTGACCTTCTCCTCGGGAATCCCAAGGACCTTGAGGAGCGCCACCGACTGGGCCGCAAAAGCCTCGTTGAGTTCAAAGAGATCCACCTGGTCCAGCGTCCAGCCGGCCCTCTCGGCGACCATCCGGACCGCGGGCTCCGGGGTCATCATGACCCAGCGCGGCTCCAGGCCGGCCGTGCCGTAGGCCACGATCCGCCCGAGGGGCTCCACGCCCTTTGCCTCGGCAAAGCTCCGGTCGCAAACCACGACCGCCGCTCCGGCGTCGTTGATCTGGCTGGCGTTTCCGGCCGTGACGACGCCGTCCTTCTTGAAGGCGGGCCTCAACTTGGCGAGAGCCTCCAACCCAACGTCCCCCCGGATGCCGTCGTCCTGCCGAAAGGCGATGGGTTCCCCCTTCTTCTGCGGGATCAGCACGGGGAAGGTCTCTCCATCGAACTTTCCGGCCTTCCAGGCGGCATCCGCCTTCTGATGGCTGCGAACCGAATAGGCGTCCATGGCCTCACGCGAAATCCCGTATTCCGAGGCCACGAGTTCCGCCGTGAGACCCATGTGCTCGCCGTCGTAGGCGTCGGTGAGGCCGTCGGCCACCATGGAGTCGAGGACTTCGCCCGAACCGAGGCGGAGGCCCGTCCTCGCCTGCTTGAGCATGTAGGGGGCGTTGGTCATGGACTCCATTCCGCCCGCGGCCACCACGCGGGCATCGCCGGCCTTGACGGCCTGGGCGGCCAGCATGACGGCCTTCAGGCCCGAGCCGCAGACCTTGTTGACCGTGAAGGCGGGAATGGACACGGGACAGCCCGCCTTCAAGGCCGCCTGGCGGGCGGGATTCTGACCCACTCCCGCTTGAAGAACGATCCCCATGATCGCTTCGTCCACCTCGTCCGGCGCGACCTGGCCGCGCCGGAGGGCCTCCTTGAGGGCGAAGGACCCCAATTCCGGAGCCGAGAAGGGCGAAAACGGGCCCATGAACTTGGCGATGCCCGTGCGGGCGCCCGAGAGGATGACGATGTCCGACATGGCGACCTCCCCTTGTGGTTTCGCGGACGGGCGGCCAGCCGGCCCCCCGTGGTTTCAAGACCCCCAGGATACGCGCGACGGGCCCTCGACGCCAGTCAGAAGAGGTCCTCCCGGATGCCGGGGCCGAGGACGATGAGCGCGTCCCCCTCGTGGATCTCGGTGTTTCCCTCGGGGTTGAAGGTCATGGACCCGTCGGCCCGCTTGATGGCCACCACCAGGATCCGGTGGCGCTTGAGCAGTCCTGTTTCGGTGAGCGTTCTCCCGGCGAGGGGGCTCCTTGGGCGGACGGTGAACTCCTCCATCTGAAGGTGGAGGTTCTGCTTTTCGGTGGCCATTTCGATGAAATCGGTCACGTTGGGGTTCAACACCATCCGCGCGATGCGCTTGCCGCCCTCCCGGTGGGGGCTGATCACGTGGTTGGCCCCCGCTTGGAGAAGCCGGCGCTCCCCCGACGGGTCGTTGGCGCGGGCGAAAATGACCAGCCCCGGATTCATGTCCCGGGCCGTCAGGATGACGTAGAGGTTGTCGGGATCGTCGGGCAGGAGGGCGATGAGGCCCTTGGCCCGCTCCAGGCCCGCGGACCGCAGGACCGTCTCCTCCCGGGCATCGCCCTGGATGGCCAGGACACCCTCCGCGGCGAGGCGCTCCACCTCTTCGGCCCGTCTCTCGATGACCACGACGGGGATCTTCTTGAAAGCGAACTCGGAGAGCACCACGGACCCGATGCGCCCGTGGCCGCACACGACGTAGTGGCCGCCGGCTTCTTGAATCTTCCTGTTCATCCGTCTGCGCTCCAGGGCCTCAACGAGGCCTCTTTCGACCACGAACCCGAAGAACCGGGTCAGATAGTAGGAAAAGACCGCCACCCCGACCACGATGAGAAAGATGGTGAAGAGCTTGCCGGCCTCCCCCATGGGTTTCCAGGCGCCCAGGCCCACGGTGGAAAGGACCACCACCGTTGTGTAGAGCGCATCCACGAGGGACATGTCCTCGAGAAGGATATAGCCCGCCGTGCCCAGGACCACGAGGGCCGCAAGGCCCAGGCTCAGGAGCGCTCCCCTTCGGAGACTCGTCTTCACGTCCATGGGTCTCCGTCTCCCGTGTCCCCTGCTCCGAGTTCATCCGGAACCCCGGCCCAGGAGGACGACCGGCGCGGCGGCACCGTCATCCCTGGCCGCAGAGCCGTGCGGTTCCCCGCAACAACCGGCGCGCTTCCCCGAGGACCCGAGCCTTCACTTCCTCGAGGGGCCCCGACAGGGAGAAGCCCGCCGCGAGGGGATGCCCGCCGCCTCCGAAGCGCTGGGCCAGATCGTTGATGGCCACCTGGCCCTTGCTCCTGGCCGAGACGCTGACCATGCAAGGCTCCACCTCCACAAAGAGGAGGGCGATTTCCACCGCCGCCACCGACAAGGGGATGTTCACCACCGTCGGCATCTCCATGGGATCGATCTGGTAGCGGCGGAGCATGTCCCGGGAGACCTCCGAATAGGCGATCCGGCCGGTGGGGTCGAGGCGGAGGTTCTGGATGACCTCCCCCTCGAGCTTCACTTCGTCCAGGCGGCGCTGCCAATTCAGACCGCGGTGGATGGCGTAGGGCTCCGCCCCCGCCTCCACGAGCCGGGCGGCCACGTGGAAGGTCTCGGGGGTGCACCGCTCGAAGGCGAAGGAGCCCGAGTCGATGCTGATGGCCGCGAAGAGCGGCGAGGCCATGGATGCGTCCAATTCCACGCCCATGGCCCGCAGGAGCCGATACAGGATCTCCCCCGTGGAGCCCATGCCCGTGTCCGAGAGGACGTGGTCGAAGCCGTGGTCGCACTCGGAGTGGTGGTCGAGGCAGACCTTCACGGCACGGCTTCGGCTGAAGACCGGCTCCAGACGGCCCAGGCGGTAAGTCAGGCCCACGTCCAGGACCACCACCGTGTCCACCTTCTCGAGGAATCCGTCGTGGGCGGGGGGGTCGTACACCTGGATTTCGTCCGGGGAGGCGAGGAGAAACCCGAGCGCCTTGGGGACCAGGGTGTCGTTGATGACCCTCGCCTCCTTTCCCATCGACCTCAGGGCCCTCAGCAGGGAGAGTTCGCAGCCGATGCCGTCGCCGTCGCTCTTGACGTGGGTCGTGAGCCAGAGACGCCGGGCCGCGAGCAGGGCGGCGGCGGCGGAATCCAGGGAATCCTTAGGAATCTTCACGGGGCCTCACTTTCAGCAGAGAATACGCCTCCCGCCGGCTCATGCCACGCCTTCTCGCCGCCGCCCGAATGGCCTCTTTTTCACGGTGGCCCGCGGCCACCAGCGCCTCCACTTCCTCCGAAAGCCCCGGTTCGTCCGAATCCGCCCTCGGCGCCAAGGCGGGCGGCCCGAAGAGGAGGACGAATTCGCCCCTCTCGGGCACGTCCTCAGGCGACGCGGAGGGGGCGACCGACTCGAACCGCTTGGTGAGTTCCCTCGCCACGACGCACTCGCGGCCCGGCAGCAGGGCCGCCGCCTCGCGCAGAAAGGCGCGCACCCGGTGGGGGGCTTCGTAGAAGACAAGGGTGGAGGAATCGGACGCCAGCGACCCTAGGAGACGCTCGCGGTCACCCCTCCCTCGGGGGGGAAAACCGAGGAAGAGAACCCGGTCCGTCGGGATCCCCGCGACGCTGAGGGCCGCGGCGAGCGCAGAGGGGCCTGGGACGGGAACCACGGGAATGCCCTTCTCCCGGCAGGCGCGAACCAGAAGGTATCCCGGATCGGAGATTCCGGGAGTCCCGGCGTCGCTCACGAGGGCGATGGACTCCCCGTTTTCGAGTCGAGACAGGATCTCCTCGGTCCGCTGGCTTTCGTTCCCCGCGAAATAGGAGGACAGCGGCTTGGAGATACCGAAGTGGGTGAGGAGTTTGCGAGTGTGCCGGGTGTCCTCGCAACAGACCCGATCCACCCCTTTGAGCACCTCCAGGGCGCGCAGCGTAATGTCGGACAAGTTTCCGATGGGCGTGGCCACCACGTAGAGAGTCCCCATCTCCCCCGCCTTAAGGGACGCGGATTATAGCACACAACGTTCATGGGAAAAGCAAAGGGGGCCGGGGGCGGCCCCGGCCCCCTCAGGGGGTTCGTGGTCAAGGAGCCCAGGGGATGGCGAAAGGCACCTCGATCCGCGTCCCGCTTTGGGGATCGTCATAGGTCAAGGTATAGGTGCCAGAGGCCTTTCCCATGGGGTTGGGGAAATAGAGGAGGGCGATGAAGAAGGTGCGGTTGGGCAGTTCGACCTTGTCGTAAAGAATTCGCGGGGGACCGGAAGGGTTCGCAAAGAAGGCCACTCGGGGAATCTGGACGTTCGCCAGAAACAGCATCGAGCCGTAATCGGGCAACCGGCCCAGGTACGTGTAATCGTTGGACACGAGGTTGGGTCCGTAGGCCTCCGTGACCACCTCGGGCGCCGGAAGGGGGTGCCTGGCTCCGGAGGGGTCCGTCAGGGTGAAGGTGGTCCGGTCCGCGTGAAGGGTCTTCCGTTCGGTGTGGCCCAGGTAGATCAGGAGGGGGACGTATTTCTCCCCCCCGCGGTACCGAGCCGCGTCCATGTCCACGAGCAGGGTGACCTCTCCGCTGCGGCCCGCGAATCCGTACGTGGACACCTTGGAAACCGACGGACCCGCCGCCAGAAGAGAGGTGGCCAGGGCCGCGGCCGCAAGGCTCAGGTGGATGTGCTTGATACCCATGTTCGACCTCCGTTCTCTGAACACATCTTACTCTAGCAACGTCCGTACCAGGTTCCCCCTTCCCGGTCCCACCCCTCCCCGGCCCTCACGGACTGGTGCGCCGCGGGGGGGCGGGATCCGGCGACCCGTCCCGCTGTCCGGAGGATTGCGTTCCCTTTTCCGGCCCCTGTCCTGCCGGGAGGACGGCGGCCCTTGCGGGCCGGACCGGGCTTTGAGTAATGTGGTGGGGTCCGCAGGAGGGATGAATGGCCGAGGAGCCGGGGGATGACCAGGCCACGCTGACGATCGGCCAGGTCGCCCGGACCACGGGCCTCACCGTCAGCACCATCCGCTTCTACGAAAAGGAGTTTGCGGGGTACCTGCGCCCCCGGAAGACAACGGGCGGCCACAGAAGGTACCGGCCGGACGACGTGGAGCGGCTCAAGCGAATCCACCACCTCGCGCACGAATTGGGCCGCCCGCTCAAGGAGGTCCGGGAAACGCTGGTTTCCGAGCTGGATCCGGTCTGCCTGAGGAGGGACCTGGACCTGCTCCTGGAGGTCTTTGAAAACCTCGTGCAGGAGAACGTGAAGCTCCACCAAGCCATCCAGGAACTGACCGAGCGGGTGGTGGCCCTGGAGGAGGAGCGGCGGAAACGGCGCTTCAAGCTTTTTTAGCCACCAGTTTGACCCGGAGGACCCAGCCATCGGGCGTTTCCTGAAGGAGCTCTCGGGCGGCCACGGCGGTCACCGACACGGGCTTTCCTCCCGTGTCTTTCCCGAAATCCATCAGCAGGCTGATCTCGCCGGAGCCCCGGAGGGCCGACTCGGGCACGTCGAGAACCAGGTCTCCAGGCGAGGTGCCTCGACCCGCCCGTGCCAGCTCATCGAGGGCGGGCGCCAAGTCCCTGACCCGTGGTTTGGTGGCCGTCAGAATCGGGGTCAGGAGGCTGTCCCGTATTCGATCCAATTCCACCGAGATCCGGCGGCTGGTCGTGGCCACGGTCTTGATCTTGGGCGCGGTGCGCGCCAGCTCCGAATCGCTGGCCCGCGTCTTCAGGGTGGCGAACTCGACCTCTGGAACCGGGGACGCAGAGGGCACGGGAACGGAAGGGGCGCGATCCAAAGCGGGGGATGCGGCGACCGCCGGCTCCGGAGGCCTGGGCGCCGGAGCGGGCGGGGGGACCTCTCGGGGCTGGGCCACAGGGGCCTCCGAGGGCCTGACCAGTTTGGCCTTGAGGGACTGGAGGGTGAGGCGGCTGATTCCCTTGAGCGTGTCGAACACCCCGGCCCCGTTCACCGCGCTCGCTTCGAAGGAGGGACGGTGAAAGGGATTCAGGTCCGCCTCCAGTTGCTCCACCGTCAGGAGGTTGGAGAGGTCCCTCTTGTTGTACTGGAAGACCATGGGGATGTCCTTGAGGTGAATCCCCATTTCGTGCAAGTTCTTCTCCAGGTCCTTGAGGCTCTCGATGTTGGCTTCCCTGACCGGAACCTGGGAGTCGGCCACGAAGACCACCCCGTCCACACCCTTCAGCACCATCCTCCGGGTTTCGCCGTAAAAGACCTGCCCGGGAACGGTGTAGAGCTGGAACCGGGTCCGAAATCCCGCGATGACACCCACTTCGAGGGGAAGCAGGTCGAAGAAAAGGGTCCGGTCCGATTCGGTTTCGAGGGAGACCATCTCGCCGCGGCTCTTCGGGGAGGTCTTGTTGTAGATGTACTGCAGGTTGGTGGTCTTTCCGCAGAGGCCGGGGCCGTAATAGACGATCTTGGCCGCCATCTGCATGGTCGCATAGTTGAAGAAAGCCATGGACGAGTCCCTCAGGGGCTACTGTGCCACCCGGACAGGGCCTTTTCAAGGGCGTCGAGGGCTTCCCGCCGCTCGGGATGCCTCTCCCGCACGAGTCCCAAGGCTCCCAAGGCCATGGCCCTGTAGCGCTCGCTCAGGCGGGGCCATCGTTTGAGGGCCTGGAGGTGATTGCGGATGATCTCTTGGTCGGAACGCTCGATGGGCCCGGTGATCGCCGCCACGGGTCCGCTGGCGAAGACGTTGGAGACGGTCCCCACCATGAGGCTCTGAAAGGCGGGCAGGGAGACCGACGGGTCCGCCCCGGCCAGGCGCAGCATCTCCTGGCTGTCCGCGATGAGGGCCACGAGGTGGTTCGCCGCAACCACCGCGGCCGCGTGGTAGAGCGTCTTTCCTCTCGGGGAAAGGGTGAAGGACTTCCCCGACATGGACTGGACCATGGCCTTCATGGCGGTCATGGCGTCGGGCCGGCCCTCGAGGGCGAAGGTGGCCTGTCGGAGATTCTTAGCCCCCGTCAGGGGATCGGGAAGGGTCATGATGGGGTGAATGGACCCCACGCTCGCCCCGCGAAGCCGGCACGATTCCAGGATTCGGGCGGGAAGGGCCCCGCTCAGGTGCAGAACCACCCTCCCGCGAAGGTAGGGATCCGAAGCGGCCACGGCCCGATCCACATCCCTGAGGGCCGTATCGGGAACACCCAGCAGGAGATGCCCCTCCCTTGGAAGATCGTTCAAGGATGGCAGGACCGGGCAAGCCAGCCACTCGGCCCCCGTGCGCGCCGATTCGGGCGTTCGCGAAGCGCACGCCTCCACGCGCCAGCCCGACCCCTTGAGCGCGAGGGCCACCGAAAGTCCCGCCTTGCCGCAACCGATGAGCGTAAAGGTCCTATCCATGGCGCCTGAAGGCCTCCAACAGGTCGTGAAACTCCTGGGGCATCGGTGAGACCACCGTCACACGGCCCGCGGCGGGACTCTCGAAGGTGAGGCGGTGGGCGTGCAGAAAGAACCGCCCGGCCTCTCGCACGCGATGGCGGAGGAGGGCCGAGGGCAGGCCGTTCTCGGGGTGGCCCCCGTAAACCGTGTCGCCGACCACCGGATGCTTGACGTGGGAGAGGTGGACGCGGATCTGGTGGGTGCGCCCCGACCGGGGACAGGCCTCCACCAGGCTGACGTGAGGCAGGACCTCCAGCGTTCGGAAGGTCGTGCTCGCCTCCCGTCCTCCCGCCACGACCGCCATGCGGGACCGCCGGCGGGGGTCCCGCCCTATGGGGAGCGCGACGTCCATCTCCTCCGAGGGTAGACGGCCCCAGACCAGGGCCCAGTAGACCTTTTCCGTTCTCCTGGCCCGGAATTGTTCCATCAGCGACAGCCGGGCCCCTTCGGTCTTGGCCAGCAGGAGCACCCCCGAGGTCTCCTTGTCCAGGCGGTGGACGATCCCGGGGCGGCTCTCCGGACCGCCCGGAGACAGAGCGACTCCGCAACCCACCAGGACGTTGACGAAAGTGTCGTCCCAGTGGCCCCTGGCCGGATGCGTCACCAGGCCGGCCGGCTTGTCGACGGCGAGGCAGGATTCGTCCTCGTAGAGGACCGAGAGGGCCCCCTCCTTCGGGACCAGCTCGAAGGGCCGCACGTCGGGAAGGTCCAGGTCCACCCGTTGGCCCGCTCGGATCTCCGCCGACGGTTTGGCCCGTCTGCCGTCCAGGAGGATGCGGCCCGCCTCCAAGAGGCGACTCAAGGCGGACCGGCTCAGGCCCCTGTCTTTGAGGCGGGACGCCAGGTAGGCATCCAGCCGGCGCGCGGGGCTTTCCACCGTGAGCGACAGGCGCGGCACGTCAAGCCTCCCGGCTTCTCGCCCGGCGGAACGCCCACGCCGCCCCGGCGGCGGCCACAGCCCCGAGGGCCACGATCTGGGAGAGCGAGAGCGCGTCCCCGAAGTAGAGGCCGCGGAGGCTGTCCCCCCTGAGGAACTCGAGGAAGAAACGCGCCGTTCCGTACAACAGAACGTAGGCGAGAAAGACCCGGCCCGGAAGGCCCTTTCGGTGAAAGAGCCTCCACAGGACGGCGAAGATGGCCAGGTCCGCCAGGCTCTCGTAAATCGGCCAGGGATGGATGTGGGTTCCGTCGGAGCACGTGGGGACAGCCGGAAACACCAGTCCCCAAGGGAGATCGGTGGGCTTCCCGTAGCAGCATCCCGCGAAGAAGCAACCCCATCGGCCCATGGCCTGCCCGAGGGAGAGGCAGACGGCCGTCACGTCCGCCGCCGGCCAGAAGGGGATCCCGTGGCGCCGAAGGTAGTAGGCCGCCACCCCGGCGGCGCACAGGAATCCGCCGTAGAAGGCCCCGAAGGAGCGGAGGTTCTCGAGAAGGTACCCGACCGGATCGGCGGAGAAGGCACGGAAGTCCCCGATCACCAGGGCCACCTTGGCGCCCACGAAGGCGGAGAGCAGGCTGTAAACGAAGAGATCGGTCACGCGTTCGGGATCCAGGTCCACCCTTGGCGAGAGCATCCTCCCGAGCCCCAGGGCCGCCAGGGCAGAAAGCGCGAGGAGGATCCCGTACGTGCCGACGGCGAAGTCACCGATTTGAAAGAGGATCGGATGCACGGTCCTTCTCCTTTTCCGGGCGCAGGAACGCGAGGGCCACGAACACCAGGATCCCCGTGGAGAGGGTGGCGTCGGCCACGTTGAAGGCGGGCCAGCCCGGTCCGTCGGGAATGTGGAAATAAAGGAAATCCACTACCGCTCCCAGCCGGATCCTGTCCAGGAGGTTCCCCGCCGCCCCGCCCAGGATGGCCGCGAGGAGCCACCGATCCAGGTCCCGGTCGCTCTTTGCATACAGGTAGCCGAGGAGGGACACGCCCAGAAGGGGTATGGCGAGGAAAACGGCGAGGCGCCCCCACTCGGGCAGACGGTCCAACATCCCGAAGAGCCCTCCGGGATTGTGCCAGTGCACGAGGGAGAACCATGGTGTCACGACGCGCTCCCCCCCGAAAGGGAGGGAATGGGCCAGCCAGACCTTTGTGGCCTGGTCCAGGATCAGGATGCCCGCCGTCGCGACAAGGGGAACGCGCCGGGCCATATCAGGCGCGAATCCCGGTGACCAAGGCGCACCGCGGACAGAGGGCCGATTCCTCGTGCCGGATGGGCGCGGAGGTGATCGTCCAACACCGCGCGCACTTCTCGCCGCCGGCCTTCGAGACGGTCACCGCCGGCGCGTGGGATCCGGCGCCCTCCAGGCGCACGGACGAGACGATGAAGAGCTCCGGGAGGACGCCGGCGTATCGCCGCAGGAATTCGACCTCCTCCTCCGTCCCGGCGCGGAGGGTCACCTCGGCCTCCAGGGATTTCCCGATTTCCCCTCGCTGTCGGGCCTCCTCCAGGGCTTTGTTCACGGCTTCCCTCATGCCCCGGAGCCGTTCCCACCGCTCCGCAAGGGCTTCGTCGCCGCGGCCGGAGGCCTCCGGAAAGCGAGCCATGTGCACGGAGGGCGTTTCGCGCTCCGGGAGGTACGACCAGACCTCCTCGGCCGTGAACGGCAGAATGGGAGCCATGAGCCGCACCAGAGAGTCCGCCAGCCGGTAGAGAACGGTCTGGGCCGAACGGCGTTCCGGGGAGGCCGCGGCGCTGCAGTACAGCCGGTCCTTGAGCACGTCCAGGTAGAAGGCCGACAAGGTCACCGTGCAGAACTGGAGGAGTTCGTGGTAAACGAGGTGGAAGGCAAACTCCCGGTAGGCCTTCAGAACGCGGTGGATGACCCGGTCCAGCAGAATCAGCGCATACCGGTCCATCTCCGGCAGGTCCGCATGGGCCACGGCCTCCGCGGGGGTGAAGTCGAAGAGATTGCCCAGCAGGTACCGGAGCGTGTTCCGGATCTTCAGGTAAGCGTCGGCGTTCCTCTGGAGCATGTCCCATGAAAAGCGGACGTCGTCCCGGTAATCCACCATGGACACCCAGAGGCGCAGGATCTCCGCCCCGTGCTTTTTCAGGGCCTCCTCCGGTGAGATGACGTTGCCCATGGACTTGGACATGGCCCGCCCCTCGCCGTCGAGCACGAAGCCGTGGGTGATCACCTTCTTGTAGGGCGGCGCCCCCTTGAGCATGAGAGCCGTCAGAAGGGAAGTGTGGAACCAGCCTCGATGCTGGTCGCTCCCCTCCAGGTACACCTCCGAAGGCCACGGGGTATCCAGGTCGTGGCCGAGGATGGCCCTGTGGCTGACCCCCGAATCGAACCAGACGTCCAGGATGTCGGTCTCGGGCCGGAAGGCCTTTCCCCCGCATTTCGAACAGGCGTACCCCGGCGGCAGGAACCGGCCCGCATCGCCTTCGTACCAGACGCCGGCCCCCCGGACGGAGATCTCGCGCCGCACGGCCTCGAAGAACCGGCCATCCCGGACCGGCTCCCCGCAGGACTCGCAGAAGATGACCGCGATGGGCACCCCCCACCGACGCTGGCGGGAAAGGCACCAGTCCGGCCGGCCTTCCATCATCGAGTAGATCCGGTTCCGGCCCCAGGCGGGCACCCAGTCCACCGCGTCGATCGCCTTGAGCGCCTTCGCCCGAAGGTCGTCGTGCGCCATGGAGATGAACCACTGTTCGGTGGCCCGAAAAATAAGAGGATTCTTGCAGCGCCAGCAGTGGGGGTAGGAGTGGGTGATGGTTCCGGCCCGAAGGAGGGCCCCCCTGGACTCCAGGAGTTTGACGACCTCCGGATTCGCGTCGAAGACGTTCATCCCGGCAAAGTGCTCCACGTCGGCCATGAACCGGCCGCGGCGATCCACGGGGCTGAGGATGGGAAGGCCGTAACGGACCCCCGTAAGGTAGTCGTCCTGGCCGTGGCCCGGCGCCGTGTGCACGCACCCCGTCCCCGTGTCGGAGGTCACGTAATCCGCCACGATGCAGAGCGAGTCCCGATCGAGGAACGGGTGCCTGAGCCGCAGACCCTCCATCCGGGCGCCCTTGAACGCCCCTACCACCCTCCCCTCCCGCCCGATTTCCTTGAGAAAGGACTCGGCCAGCGCCTCGGCCACGACGAGGACCTCCCCTTCGCTTTCGATGGCCACGTACGGGAATTCGGGATGAAAGGCCACGGCAAGGTTCGCCGGAAGGGTCCAGGGGGTGGTGGTCCAGATCACCACGGAGGTGCCGGGGCGGCCCAGCCCGTCGGGGAGGGCGCCTTCCTGCCCCGCCGCCACGGGGAACTTGACGAAGACGGTCGGGGACCGATGGTCCGCGTATTCCACTTCCGCCTCGGCCAGGGCCGTTTCGCAGTGGATGCACCACTGGACGGATTTCATCCCCTTGTACGCGTACCCCTTCTGGAAGCACTCGTGGAAGGCAGAGGCGATGGAGGCCTCGTACGGATAGTCCATGGTCCTGTACGGGTTCTCCCAGTCCCCGAAGACCCCCAACCGAATGAACTCCTCCCGCTGGATGGCGATGAACTTCTCCGCGTATTCCCGGCAGTGGCGGCGGAAGGTGTGGATGTCCTCCTCGCGGACCTTCCGGCCCTTCTCCTTTTCGATCTGAAGCTCGATGGGCAGGCCATGGCAGTCCCAGCCCGGCCGGTAGGTCACCCGGTAGCCTTCCATGGTCTTGGACTTGATGATGAAGTCCTTGAGCACCTTGTTGAGTGCGTGGCCCAGGTGAATGCGCCCGTTGGCGTAGGGCGGGCCATCGTGGAAGGAGTACACCGGACACCCCCTGCGTGCGGACTGAATCTGGGTGTAGATCCCCGCCTTTCTCCAAGCATCGAGCTGTTTCGGCTCCCGCTGGGCCAAGTTGGCCTTCATGGGAAAGTCCGTCTTGGGAAGGTTCAGGGTGTCTTTCCAGTCCGCGCCCACGGCTTCCTCCTGAAACGATTGATTTTACAACAGAGCCCTTCCCTCATCAACGCAAACGGCCGGTTGGTGCGCCCGGAGCGACGGGTGCCCGTCGGAGGGGCCTGGAACGCGGACCACCAGGGGAAGCGGCCCCGGGGCCGAAAAAAGGTGGGCCCCCCGGCCGGAGTTCCGGCCGGGGAGTGAGGGTTGAGGTAGGGTTCGATTTTAGGTGGGGAAACGGTTGAGGAAGGAGGTCGCCAGCGGCGCCCTTGTTGTCAGGAAAGAGCATCTCAGGTGGGGTTTAAGCATGGCTGCCCCCGGTGGTCCCGGTCGGCTTGGCTGCAGGAGCCGAACCGGCGCCTTCGGAGGACGCGCCCCCTCCCGCGGGGCGCGCGTAATCGGTCACGTAAAATCCCGAACCCTTGAACTGCAGCGCTGGAACGGAAAACATCTTGTGCACCGATCCTCCGCAGTTCGGGCAGGACGTGACCAGGGGATCCGAGAGCTTCTGGATCCTCTCGAATCTCCGGCGGCACAGTTCGCATTCGTACTCGTAAATGGGCATTTCTCGCACCGTCTTCTTTATTCCGGAGGCAAGTTTAGTCCGTCGGGACCTTCTTGTCAAGTCCTCAGGTCCAGAACGAATACTTCGTTCACGGCTCCTTGGGGGAATTGGCCTCTGCCGGCTCGCCCCCCTTTCTTCGCATATACATAGCCCGGTTTCCAATCGGGACCAGGGCTGAAAACGCCGTTCCAATTCCTGGGTGCCCGGCCGCATTCCCAGGGATGCGCCCTCCCCCAGGTCCAGAGCGTGTACAATGACCGTGCGGAGGGTTCACGATGGAGGATGCGGTCCGACGCCTGTTGGCGGCCCTGGGGGAGAATCCGGATCGGCCCGGCCTGAAAAAGACTCCGACGCGGGTGGCCGAAAGCCTCCTGGAGCTGACGCGGGGGCATCGGGAACCTCTTGAGCCGATCCTGGAGGGCTCCGTCTTCGAAGACCCCTCCGAGGCCATGGTCCTGGTCAAAGGCATCCCCTTTTACAGCCTTTGCGAACACCACCTCCTGCCCTTCTTCGGTAAGGCCCACGTCGCCTATGTCCCGAACGGCCGATTGATGGGGCTCTCCAAGATCCCCAGGATCCTGGATCATTACGCCCGCCGCCTGCAGGTCCAGGAGCGGCTCACGGAGCAGGTGGCGGACACGCTCACCGAGGCCTTGAAGCCACGGGGGCTGGGGGTCGTGCTGGAAGCGACCCACCTCTGCATGGTCATGCGGGGCGTGCAAAAGGAGGGAAGTTCCGCGGCCACTTCCGCCTTGCGGGGATCCTTTCTGCGAGACGCCAGGACGCGTGCCGAGTTTCTCGGGCTGATCCGGTCGGCGGGGGGGCCGGAGGATACCGGCTGGGACCACCGAGGCCCGTGAGTCACGGACCCTGAAGCACTGCGGTTCCCGGCGGAGGTTCGAAGGCGAAGAGGGACGGGTCCACCCGGTCCAGAGGCTCCAGGCCCGACAATTCAAGGGTGATCTCGTTCCCGAGGGCGTCCCGGAAGTAGACCCGATTCAGTCTTCCGGTGGACGCGTCCGCGGCCGCCTCAAGGTTCCGCACCCCCGAAGTGGTGTCTTTCAGGGCCAGCTTCAGGATGAGGAGACGACCGAGCCGCTCCACGCCCTCGCAGACCACTTCCGCTTCGAGGTTGCCTTCGCCGGACAGGAGCCTCAGAGCCACGGGAGCATCGCCCGCGTCCATCCGCCGCACGAAGGCCTGCCGCTCGGCCGGCAAATAGAGGACGGACCGTTTCCCATCCGCCACGGCCAGCTTGCCAGGGGGTACGGTGTACTCCCACCGGGTCCGCCCCCCCTCGGCCAGAATCAGCGTGCCCTCCTCGGTCTCGTTCTGGTTCAGGGAGGGGGATCGGAGGACGTGGCGGAATCCGGCCCGGACTCCCGCGGCGCCCCGGGTGGCTTGCAGCACCTTCCGGAACGTCTCCGCACACGGCGCGGGCGGCTCGTCCCCCCATGCCTCTGGGAGGCAGAAAACAAGGGCCAACAACCCGGAGAGGAAAAGCCTGCGCAGTATGGGGCGAGGGAGAGTCATGACCTGTCCTATTTCGAAGGGGCCTGGAGAGGGGTCCCGGACCCGTCGGATCCCTCCCATCGAGGGACGACCCAGACGACATAGCCCATCGGGCCCTCGGCCCCTTCGCGGGTGAGGTAGAAGGGGGCCGGTTCGCCGGCGAGGAGGCACTTTTCGTCCTCGATGGACAGGAGGGGAAGAGGCAACTTGGAAGCGGAGAGCATGCGCCCCGCCACCTCCACTTTCAGGCAGAGGCGCCCCGATTCGATGGACAGCGGTTTCAGCGTCAGATCGTACGCCTCGGTCTCCCAGACCACTTTTCTCGGGGGGGCCTCCGGGGAGGGGAGATCCGAAGCCCCGTCGGCCTTCTTCCTGTCCTTTTCCTTCTTCTTTTTCCCCGACTCCGGCTCCACAGCGATGGAGAAGCTCTGACCCGCCTTGAGCTGGGGCGGCTCCTGCCCCGGCTGGATCACGGGAAGACCCTCCGTCCAGTCCGACTCTTCGCCGGAGGCTGTACCGTCGCTCCACCGCGGCACCTTTCGCTCGTAGTGGTGGCTCACGGCTTGCCCCTCCAGGGACTGGAGCTGCAACGCCTCCAGCTCCACTCGGTGGGCCCCGATCCACTTCTCGACCCGGACGAGGAACCCCATCGGCGGTAGGGGCGCCCGAGCCGGGGGGGGAGCCTCGTCGAGCGAGGCGGACACGGAGTACACGACGCGGGTGCCGGTCCCCGGATCCACGAAAGCCTCCATCACCTGCTCGCCCGGGTGGGTGAAGGCCATCTCGCGGGCCCGGCTGACCACCTCCCCGCCCATCGGTGTGGACTCCGAGAGAAGGATCAGTCGAAGGACCCCGTCTTCTCCCACGACGGGCCGGACCAAGAGGCGGAGCCCAAGGTCCAGGCGGGCTTTCCGGGAGGCGTTTTCCACCTGGAGGCGGCGGAGCAATTCCGCCGGCTTCCCCAGGGGAAGGTGGGCCGAAAAAGCCCCCGCCTCCCGAAGCGCCTGGGATTCTCCCATGGTGAGGATCCGGATGGTGGTCTCGGCGAAACGGGCCTCGCCCTCGGCGGCCTCGGCCGCCGGAACCCGGGCCATCGCAAGAAGCGCGGCCAGGATCCAGGTGCAGACGAGGGTGTGGGATCTCCGCATGAAGCCAGGATACGGCCCTCGATCGAGACGGGTCAACGCGCTACCTCCCCGGCCTTGAATGTGCTATATTTAGCGTATGGCGGCCGAGGGAAAGGTGTGGTTTTCGGTGGGGGACACCCTGGTGTACCCCGGCTATGGCGTGGGGCAGGTCCAGGAGATCCAGGAACGGACCATGGACGGCCGGACGCGGGTCTTCTGCGTCCTGCTGGTGCGCGAGGCGGACAGCGAATCCAAGGTCATGATCCCCATGGACAACGTTCAAGAAGTCCGTCTCCGCCGCCCCTCCACACCCAAGGAGGCCGAGGAGGCCCTCGCCTATCTGTCGGGCTCTCCGGCGGACATCGTCTCCTCATGGCGCGAGCGGTTCTCGGCCCACGGGGAGATGCTCGCCCAGGGCGACCTCGCATCCATCGCGAAGGTCCTGAAGGCCCTGTACGTTCTCAACTCCAGAAAACCCCTCTCCTTCCGCGAAAAGAAGATGTACCAAAAGGCCTTGCTCCTTCTTTCTGCGGAAGTGGGGCACGCCCTGTCCCGCCCGCGTGCCCAGATGGAAGCCGAAGTCCTCGAGCGCCTCGCCGGTCTCGGCCGCACCTGAACCACCCTCATTGCTGCGAATCCGTAAGACGGGCGCCAAGCGGGAGAAACCCGCTCCCCCGAGAATGGCCTTCCATGAAAGCGGTCCATTGAGGAGGAGACGATGAAAAAGTGGCTGATCTCAGGAACCCTGGCGGCCCTGGCCATGGGGGCTCTCGCCCAGGACGTCCGGACCCTGAACGGGGCCGGTGCGACCTTCCCCTACCCCATCTACGCCAAGTGGTCCTACGAGTACAAGAAGGCATCGGGCGTGGGCCTGAATTACCAGTCCATCGGTTCCGGGGGCGGCATCCAGCAAATCAACAACCGCACGGTGGACTTCGGGGCCAGCGACGCCCCGGTGAAGGATGAGGATCTCGCCCAGCGGGGGCAGGTCCAGTTCCCCACGGTGATGGGCGGGGTCGTGGCCATCGTCAATCTGGACGGGATCGCCTCCAACCAGATCCGTCTGACGCCGGATGCGCTCGCCGACATCTTCCTGGGGAAGATCACCAAGTGGAACGATCCTCGTCTGGCCGGCCTGAACCCGGGAGTCAAGCTCCCCTCCAAGGACATCGTCGTCGTCCATCGCGCCGACGGTTCGGGCACCACCTGGATTTTCACCAACTACCTGTCCAAGGTCTCCAAGGAATGGAAGGACAAGGTGGGCAACGACAAGTCGGTGAGCTGGCCCGTGGGCCTCGGCGGCAAGGGCAACGAGGGCGTGGCGGCCTACGTCAAGCAGGTGAACGGCGGAATCGGGTACGTGGAATACGCCTACGCCAAGCAGAACAACCTGACCACCGTCCTTCTGAAGAACCGGGACGGACAGTTCGTGGCTCCCAATCTGGCCTCCTTCCAGGCGGCCGCCGCCAGCGCCGATTGGAAGAACACGCCGAACTACGCGGTGATCCTTACGGACCAGCCCGGGAAGGACACATGGCCCATCGTCGGCGCCACCTGGATCCTCATTTACAAGGATCAGCCGGACATGGACCGCGCCCAGACCCTGCTGAAGTTCTTCGACTGGTCCCTCCGCAAGGGAGGGAAGCTGGCGGAGGAAATGGACTACGGCCCTCTCCCCGCTCCGGTCGTCGATCAGATCTCGCAGACCTGGGCGACCCAGGTCAAGTGCAAGGGCAAGCCCGTCTGGAACGCCTCCATGCAAACGAAGTGACGTCCGTTGACCCCGCGTCAATGATGCGGAAGGGCCGGGGCGTTCCCCGGCCCTCCTCTTTTCCTGGCCCCGTTCCCACCCCTCACATGACCCAGGCGTAGCCGACTTTGAAGAAGACCGTCCGATCGGTCTGGGTCAGGCCGACCTGGGCGGTCCCGAGATACCGGTCCGAATAACCCAGGTACAGGCCCGTTTGAGGGTTGACCCGGTAGCTGAACAAGATCTGGCTCAAGAGTTCGCGGTGGCGCGGAGCGGGCGGGTCGGCGTAGAGAGACTCGCGAAAGGCATAGTCCGCCCGCTGAAGGATGACCCGCAGGAAGGCCCGGGCGTCGATCTGGTAGACCGCGCGAAGTTCCGTCAGGTGGGCCCGATAGAGAAGGCCTTGGGGGACCCACAGCCGCTCGTAGACGTGACCGAGGGCCAGCCGGAAGCGCCTGCCCGACGTCATGCGGACCTCGGGGTTGAGCCGAAGTCGCCTGGCCCGGCGCGCGTCCGAGTAATCCACGTCGTCGCCGAAAAAGGAGTTCCATTCCAGAATCAGGTTCCCGGCCGGCTGGAAACCCGCGCTCAGGCGCAGGTTGTCGTGGCCAAATTCCTTGCCCCGGTAAGACTGGCGGCCCGAGTACACAAGTCCATAGACCCTGGACTGGCGAGGACCGTGGTGCTCGACGAATGCCCCGTACACCTCCCGCAGACGACGGCCCGACGAATCTCGAGTGAGTTCGTAGCCCACCCACATCTGGGCCTCGTTGAACCAGTGGCGGGGGTCGTCGCTGTACCAGTTCCGGAGGATCCCCGTATCCAGGAAGGTGAAGCCGACCTGGGGTACAAAGCCCAGGTCGGATCGGAACTCGTCCGAGAACCGCTGGACGTGAACGTACTGCTCCCAGTCCCTGGTCTCGTGCATGTACATGAGGTCGAAGGCCGCCCCCCGGAAGGCGCCCGACGGCTCCCCGAGGGATTCCGCAACCCTCTCCGGGTATCGGGTCTTGGACCCTACGGCCGTGACCCGCAGCGTGTGCTCGGGCGTGAACCGGAGCGCCGCGTCGGCTCCGAGGATCCGGTTGAAATAGCCCCCCTCCCCAGCCCGGTCCGTCGCGATGAGGCCCACCGTGGAAGACCTTCCGAGGTCGTATCGGTACCGGAGCGCGCCCGCCTGGCTCGGCCCATCCAAGGTGGTTTCCCGGGAGAACTGGCTCGAGGGAAGAAGAAGATTGGTGGTCTCATCCTGCACGAAGAAGGCGCCCAGCACCCCCTTGCCCACCTTCCCGGAGACCTTGGCCCCCCACGCGGGATCGGCCAGGGTCCGGGTGTACACCACGTCCATCGGCAGTTGGAAGTAGTCCATTCCCTCCAGGAAAAAGGGCCTCTTCTCAGGGTAGTAGAGGGCGAATCGGGTGTTCACGTCGAGCTGGGCGGCGTCCGCTTCCACCTGGGAGAAGTCCGGGTTGACCGTCCCGTTGAGGGTTACGTTGGGGGTGAGGCTCCACCTCGCCGTGATCCCCGGGTCCAGCTTGGACTCCGTTCGCTCGAAGGGCCCGTCCGGAAAGCCCTGCCTGCGTTCCGACACAGTCCCCGTCAGGGTCGGGTCCAGTTCCATGTTGCGGCCCGGATCGGCCCCCGCGAACCCTTGGATGAGTATCGCTTGGCACAGGTAGCAGTTGTTTCCGCGATCTCTCGGGAAGGCGCCGATGTGATGCCGCACGCCCCTTGGGTAACTGCGCACGGCGTCAAAGCGCCAGACCTGGTCCTCCCGGCTCGGCTGAAACCGCAGGGAGCTGAACGGTATGGACATCTCCACCACGTACCCTTCGGGGGTGATCCGGCCCGCCGAATCCCAGATGGCGTCCCAGGCGCCGCTCTCCCCTCCTCCCGTGACCTCAATGGAGTCCCCTTGAATTCCGAGGGGATTGCAGACGAAATCGTAGGCCCTTCGGGCATCGTTGAACGTATCCAGAACCAGGGCCACCCAGTCGTCGTCGTAGATGTCGTCCCGATCCGAGAACCGGGCCAGGATCTGAGATGGATCCGGGTCCTTGGCCAGAAAGGCCGCGTACAGATGGCGGGGGCCGAAGGCCAGATAGACCGTAGTCTCAACGGGGGCGGCGATGTTCTCCCCGGGACGGACCTCCGTGTTCACGGGGATGGAGAGGGCTTGCCTCCAGGCTGGCTCATCGAGGAGCCCGTCCACCTTCACGGGGCTCTCGATTCGGGGCACTCGGAGCGGTTCCGGAGGGGAGGCGGGCGCGGGGGCGGCGGCCGCCCGCCAAGAAAGACCCGCCATGAGCCCGACGAGCGGGAGCGTCTTCACCGGATGCCCACCCCCCCCGTTCCCGGGAGGAGACGTTCGAGCCCGTCCAGTTCCAGGACGAATTCGTCCCCGAAGTGGTACGCCAGCGCGTCGCGCGATCCCCGGTACAGGCTCTTGCCGGATCCCAGGCAGGCGAGGGACCCGTCCTCCACTTCCAGGGCGGGAACCAGGGTTCCCTCCGCGAAGGTCAAGGGAAAGAGGGCGCTCACGAGGGGTTTGAGCCCGTACACTTCCAGGCCCGATTCGAGACAGTAGGCGTGAATGTGGCAGCCCCGGCCGTCCCGGTCCAAGAAGACGCACGCGCCTTCCTCCGCCCGGGTCCGGCCCACCCGGCCGCCGGGGAACTCCAGATCCGCCCGGATTTCGGTCTCGAACCACCGCTCCCTCGACTTGCCCATCCGAACTTCGAGGGGCCCGGCGTGGGCGAACAGCCGCGCCATGTTCGACGTGTCCACGTCCACTCCCCAGGAGCAACATTGGTCCTTGCAGAACGAGCAGGCTCGGCAGTCCGCGAAGTAGGTCCGCCGGAAGATGGCCTCGTGGACCGCCCGGATCCGGGGCGCCCCCTGACGGGCCTGGTAGGGCCTGGAAAGGTCCCGAATCACCGCGTCTCCTTCGAGGACCCTATGGGGTCCGCCATCCAGACGGGAGCCCGGTTCGCGCCTCGCGCCCGCCGCGCCCTTTCGGAGCGGAAGGCGCGGGCGCCCGGCTTCGCCCTCATTCCCACTCGATCGTGCCCGGCGGCTTGGTCGTCACATCCAGACCCACGCCCGAGATCCCCGGCAGCACGGAAAGGGACTCGGCAAGCTCCCTCAGGAGGCTTTGAGGGAGCACCGCGGGTCGAGCCGTCATGGCGCGCTCCGACAAGACCGGGCGGACCACGATAAACTCCCGGCCCGCCCCGTCCACCTCGAGCGGAACCAGGACCGTGGGGCATTGCCACACCTCCCGGTACAGGCCGTGGCGCCTCAGCCCCTCCATCACGAGCGCGTCCGCCTCGCGCAGAAGGTCCAGGCGCTCGCGGGTGACCGTCGCGGGCAGGGGGCGGATCCGGGAAAAACCCTTTCCTGACAGATCGAGGACGCAGCGGTTCACGCCCGGCACCTCTTGAAAAATCCGGGCGGCAAGGGTTTCGGCATCGGCGGGGCGGGCCTTCCAGATCAGGACCGGATGCTCGTAGGAGCGGAGGTCGGCCTTCACGCCCACGGACCGAATGGGGAGGAGACCCGCGCCGATCCCCGCGCCCCGCGCCAGGCGGCCCAGGGCCTCGGCCGCTCCGGGCTCCGGCATCACGGGCTCCCCGTCCGAGCACAAGAGCCGGATGCCCAATCCGGGGCCCGGGAAGGGGTGGCGCCAGACGAGGAAGTCGGGAAGCCCAAGCGCTTCACCCAGCTCCCGAACTTCCACCTTGTACAGGTCCTTCAGGGGCTCGATGACCCGCCCTTCGGCGATCATGGCCTCCACGGCGGGCACGCGGTTGTGGTGGGTCTTGATGACGTCGGCTCGCCGGGTGCCGCCCGTCTCGATGGTGTCCGGGTAGATGGTCCCCTGGGCCAGGAGGCAGCCCCCCAGGTCCAGACGCGCGGCCTCGTCCTCGAAAACCTCCAAAAAGGTGTCCCCGATGATCCGGCGCTTCGCCTCGGGGGCCACGACCCCCTTCAGCGCCTCCAGAAACCGGGCCGAAGCGTCCGCGAAGTGGAGATTGGCCTCCCAGCCCCGGCGGCGGAATTCGGCCAGGACGGCGTCGCATTCCCCCTTCCGCATGAGGCCGTTGTCCACGTGGAGGAGGTGGACCTTCTCGGGCCCCAGGGCCGTGCCGAGCAGGACGGCGCACACCGTGGAATCCACTCCCCCGCTGGCGAGGAGGAAAACGGGGCGGTCGCCCGCCTGGCGCCGGATCTCCTCCAAGACCTCCTCCTCCACGCGCTGGACGGTCCAGTCCGGGCGGCAGCCGCAGATTTTGAGGACGAAGTTCGCGATCATCGCCTCGCCGTGGACGGTGTCGTCCACTTCGGGGTGGAACTGAAAACCGTACCGTTTCAGTCCGTCGTTAGCGATGGCCGCGTTCGGGTGCGGGTCTCCTCCGGGGACGATGGAGGCCCCGATTTCCCGGAACCCGGGCGGAAGGACCGTCACCGTGTCCCCGTGGCTCATCCAGACGGTTTCTTCCTCCCCGAGCCCCTCGAAGATGGGGCTTGTTCCAAGGATTCGCAGGATGGCGGGGCCATATTCCCGCTGGGCGTGCTCCACCTGGCCCCCGTACCGTTTGGCGATCTCCTGGTGGCCGAAGCAGAATCCCAGGATCGGAATGGGCAGGTCGTAGATGGCCTTGTCGTAGGCGCTGTCCTCGTCGTGGGAAGAGAGGGCCGGACTGCCCGAGAGGATGATGCCCTTGTAGGCGGCGAACCGCTCGGCGGGATCCTCGGGCTGGAGGATTTCGGCGAGGACCTTCAGGCGGCGGACCTTGGTGGCGATGAGGTGCGCGTACTGCCCGCCGAAATCCACCACCGCGATCTTGTCGTGTCCGGTCATCGGGACTCCTCGGGAAAGAGAGGCTCGACGGGCCTCCCGGTCGGCAAGGCGGCCTTCATCGCGAGGCCCTTTTCCTGGCCGCTTCGAAGAGGGCCAGGGAGGCGGCCACCGAAGCGTTGAGGGAGTCAAACTCCCCGGCCATGGGGATCTTGAGTTTCAAGTCGCAGAGTTCGCCCACCAGCCTGGACAGCCCACGCCCCTCCGCGCCCACCACGATCACCGCACCGGACTCCCACGGGACGGACGCGGTCCACAAGGAGGCCCCCGATGCGTCCAGGCCGATGCGGACCATCCCCGCCTGACCCGCGGCCCGCAGAAACAGGCTTTGATTGGAGACCAGGGCCACCCGGAGGTGCTCGCAGGCGCCCGCCGAAGCCTTCGCCACGGCGGGAGTGATCCTCGCCGCGTGGTGGCTCCGGAGGGTGACGCCGGTGGCTCCGGCGCAGAGGGCGCTTCGCAGGATGGCCCCCACGTTCTGGGGGTCCGTCAGGTTGTCCAGGGCGGCCACCAGCGCGTTCTCCGACGGCTCCAGGAGGTCCCTCCAGTCCGCGTACGGGAAATCGCCCACCTCGGCGGCCACGCCCTGGTGGTTCGGGGACCCGCAGAGCCGGTCGCAGGCCTCCCGGTTCACGAAGAAGGGCTTCACGGACGGTTCGGCCCCCGCCGCCCGGGCCAATTCCCACAGGCGGTCCGCACTGGTGACCCAGAGTTTCCGGACCGGCCGCCGTGCCGCCTTGAGGCATTCGGCGACGGGGTGGATGCCGTACAGGATGTCCACCTCATCTCCTCCCGAGAAGGGCGCGGGCTTTCCGCAGGTCACCTGGACCGATGGCGGCCAGGTAGGGAGAAGGCAGCGCCGGACGGCCCACGTCCCCGAGAGGAATATACCGCACCTGGGACGCGGCGTTCTTCTTGTCGGACCGGGCCGCTTCCAGGATGTCCCGATCCGGCCACTCGTCCCGCATGGGGTCCAGGCCGAGCCGTCGCACGGCGGCCTGGACGCGGACCAGGAGCGGAGGCGCGGCGTACCCTTGCGCGACGGACAGCGCCGCCTCCCAACAGAGGCCGGCGGCCACCGCGTCGCCGTGGCGCAGGCGATAGCCGGACAGGCGTTCCAGGGCATGCCCTACCGTGTGGCCGGCGTTCAGCAGGTTCCGTTCCCCGGTGCGTTCCTCCGGGTCCCGGTCGACCACGGCCCCTTTGATTCGGATGGAGCGCTCCACGAACCCCGAGAAGGCGCTTGGGTCCCGGGCCATGCGGCCGGGCTGGGCGGACCCGGCGGCTTCGAAGTGGTCCTCGTCGGCGATGAGGCCGTGCTTGAGGCACTCCACGAGTCCGGAACGGATCTCCGCCATGGGAAGGGTGGACAAGGTGGACAGGACCGCGCAGACGGCCGCGGGCGGGTGGAACAGGCCCACCAGGTTCTTGCCGGCCGGGGTATTGACAGCCACCTTGCCGCCCACGGAGGCGTCCACCATCCCGAGGAGGGTGGTGGGGAGGTTGATGAACGGCACGCCGCGCATGAAGGTGCCCGCGGCGAATCCAACCAGGTCCATCACGACTCCGCCGCCCAGGGCGAGGACGACCCCCTGTCGGTCGAGCCCCTCCGCGAAGAGGGCGTCCTCCAGCCGTTCCTTCTGGCGGCGCGTCTTGTTCCGCTCCCCCCCTCGGATGCACACCCGCGCGAGGCCGGGAAACATCCGTTCCAGGCCGGTGATGGCGCGGTTCAGGACAGGCAGGAGGCGCGTTTCGGTGCACAAGACGGGGCGCCTATTCCCCACGGCCTCGCGGAGGAAGGACTCCGCGTCCTCGAGGAAGGGGCACACAAGCACCGGATGGAGGGAAAGGGGGACAGGGGCGGGACGAGTCGCGCGCACTGAAGAGAGACGAGGGGAGTCCCGCACGGGCGGGACTCCCCGGTGGTTCGTCACATCTTCACGAAGATGATCACCATCGTGTAGAGGGCCAGGGACTCGATGAAGGCCAGACCGATGATCATCATGATCTGCAGCTTGTCGGCCATACCGGGGTTCCGGGCCGAACCCTCGCAGGCCGCGGAGATCGCCTTGCCCTGCGCGAGGCCGCAGATGGCGGAGGCGAAGGCCATGGAGAAGCCGGCGGCCAGAACGCCCAGGGTGTCCTTGCCCATACCGGCGGCCGCGGCGGCTCCCTCTTCGGCGAAGGCCGGTGCCGCCAACATCAGGAGCAGAGCTCCCACCAGAATCGTCAGTGCCTTTTTCCTCACGGACTTCCTCCTTTCGCTACCGAGCTTCCCTCAGTGGTGTTCCACCGCCCCCGCGATGTAGATCATGGAGAGCAGGATAAAGACCAGAGTCTGAACGAACGCGACGAATATGCCCAGCAGGATGAAGGGGACGGGCACGGCGAAGGGAACCAGGTGAAGGAATACGCCGCCCACCTGGTGGTCGCCGAAAATGTTCCCGAAGAGACGGATGGCCAGGGACATGGGCCGCGCCAGATGGCTGACGACCTCGATGGGGAAGAAGAGGAAGGCCATGGGCAGGATCGGCCCCATGAAGTGCTTGAGATATCCGAGGCCCGCCGCGCGGGCGCCGAAGAAGTTGTAGGTGACGAAGGAGCACAGCGCCAGGGAGAGGGTCACGATGATGCTCCCCGTGGGGGGCATGAAACCCGGGATCAGGCCGATCAGGTTTGACAGGAGGATGAGGACGGCGAAGGTCCCGATCACGGGCATGAATTTCCGCCCGTGGTGGCCGATGATATCGTCGAGGAACTTGCCCACCACCTCCGCCACGAGTTCCAGGATCTGCTGAAGAACCCCCGGCTTCTCCACCGACAGGCGACGGGTGGCGGCGAAGGCCACCACCAGGGAGACGACCATGACGAAGGCCAGCATCACGAAGTAGTCCGGGACGTGCGTGTGCGCCAGCCCGTTCACCAACATGGTGAGGAGGGAATCCATCTCGTGCATGGTCAGCCTCGTGTCCGCATGGCTCCGGCCAAGGCCAGGAGCATCAAGGGCCCCCCAATCCCGAGAACCACCCCCAGCGATTCCCGAGGCAGGACCTTCAAAATAGCATACAGGACCCCCGCAAGCAAGAGGGTCTTCAGGACCAATCCCAGGGCCAGGCGCACCCACTCGGAGCGGGTCGGAAGCCTTTCGCCCAGCAGGATTCCAATGGAGCTGGCCATCCAGAGAAAGTCCGCCGCCACCAGCGCGAAGACGGCGGAGAAGGCCAGGGCGGAACGCGGAGAAACGAAGGCGGCCAGAACCAGGGCGCCGGCGATCCATCCGGCGGCGGCCATCCGCAGGTAGCGCCGCCTAAACGCCTCCATCCCCACCGTTTCCCCCCTTGTCCTTGATCGAGCCCAGCATGTTCACGAGGTAGACGAAGGCGGCCGCCAAGCCGAGCAAGAATCCCGCCAGGACTCCGTAGGGGCCCGTGCCAAGCCAGCGGTCCACGAGGTATCCCCCGCCCGCACCGAGCAGGACCGTCACCGGGAAGGTGTACACCAGTTCCAGGTAGACGCCGAGGCGTCGCAGCGGGGACGCCATCACTCCACCCTAGCGCCCGAGGAGCGAGATGCGCGCGGCCCAGGTGATGAGGGGCTGGCCGTAGAGCCCGAAGGCGAGGGTCGCCGCCCCGCAGATCCACAAGCCCGCGGCGAGGGTCCATCCGGCTCGGGGAGCCGGAAGCGCCTGCGGGTCCCTCAGGAACATCCGGTAGACCAGCCGGAAGTAGTAGTAGAGGGAAACCACGCTCGTGACCGCCAGGACCACCGCAAGCAGGTAGAGGCTTGCGCTCACGGCGGAGTAGAAGATCATCAGCTTGGCCACGAACCCGGCCATGGGGGGGATGCCGCCGAGGGAGAGGAGAAAGAAGATCATGAGAACGGCGGCCCAGGGGCTCCGGTGGATCAGGCCGTCGAAGTCTTCCATGCGATCGCCCGCGCTACCCTCCCTCTGGAGATAGAGGATGAGACCGAAGGCGCCCAGGTTCATGAAGGCGTAGACCAGCAGGTAGAGCAGGGCCGCCTCGATGCCCTGATCCGTGGCGGTGCGACCCGACGCCACGAGGCCGATGAGCACGTAGCCCGCGTGGGCGATGGAGGAATACGCCAGCATGCGCTTCACGTTGTCCTGGACCATGGCCGCCACGTTGCCCCAGATCATCGTGAGGACGGCCACCACACCGAGGACGCCCGTCCACGTGGCGGACAGCGGCAGGAGCCCCGCGGCGAAGATCCGGATGGCCATGGCGAAGGCGGCGGCCTTGGGGGCCACGCTCATGAAGCCGGTGATGGGGGTCGCCGCCCCCTCGTAGGCATCGGGGGTCCACCAGTGGAAGGGCACCAGGGCCGCCTTGAACAGCAAGGCCGCGGCGAGAATCACGACGCCGGCGGCGAGCGGAAAGCCGAGGGACTCCAGGCCGCCGGCCTGGATCCGGGAGGCCAGGAAGGCCTTCACGGCGGACAGGTGGACGGTGCCGGTGACGCCGTAGATCAGGGAGGTCCCGTAGAGGTACAGGCCGGAGGAAAAGGCCCCGAGAAGGAAGTACTTGGTGGCCCCCTCGACGCTCTTCTCGTCGCGCCGCAGGTAGGCGGCCAGCACGTACACGGCCAGCGCCATGGTTTCCAGTCCGACCCACAGGGTGAGAAGGTCCGCCCCGCTGGCCATGACCATCATGCCGAAAACAGAGAAGGTCAGGAAGGTGAAGTATTCGCCCGTCCAGGCGGCCATGACGTCCAGGTGCTTGAAGGACAGCAAGGTGGCCAGGATCGCGCCGAGGAGGAAGACGACCTTGAAGCTCTGGCTGTAGGCGTCCACCCAAAGGCCCACGCCTCCGTCCAGACCCGAGAGAGCGCTCACGTGGGCCCCGGGAGGGATCGCCCACAGGGTCTGGAGCGTGAGGACCAGGGCCACCAGGAACCCTGCCAGGGCCAGCGCGCCCGTGCCCACGCGCAGGGAGCGGCCTCCCTTCACGGCCGAGAGGATCAGGAACACGATCCCAAAGGCCACGAGGACCCATTCGGGGCTCAGGAGGCGCCAGAATTCCGGATGAAGGACGGGCATGGCCGGCTCCTAGTGGGATCCTTCGGCGTGGGTCTCCCCCGCCTCCTGGGCGTGGCCACCGGACTCGCCGTGGCCCGGGGATTCGGAGGCGGCGGCCGGGGCCGTCACCTGAGGCACGGCGACCCCCTTGGCGGCGGCCACGCGCTCCACGGCGGGTTTCATCCGCTGCATGAGGTACTGGACGCTCCGGTCCATCTTGTCGAAGACCGGCTTCGGATAGAGGCCGATCCAAAGGGCCAGGAGGACGAGGGGGATCATGTAGCCCCACTCGCGCCCGTTCATGTCCTTGCCCTTCACGTGCTCCTCGAGGTGCGGGTTCGTGACCTCGCCGAAGAAGACCCGCTGGTAGAGCCACAGCATGTAGGCCGCGCCCAGGAGCATGCCCGCCACCAGGAAGAAGACGAGGGACTTGGAGAAAATGAGGAACTCGGGCATGTGGTAGGCGCCCATGAGGATCGTGATTTCCCCGATGAACCCGTTGAGTCCCGGAAGGCCGATGGAGGACAGGGTGATGATCATGAAGAAGACGGCGTAGACCGGCATCAGTTTGGCCAGGCCGCCGTAGAGCTTGATCTCCCGGGTGTGCATGCGCTCGTAGATGATGCCCACGAGCAAGAACAGGCCGCCCGTGGAGATCCCGTGGTTGAGCATCTGCATGATGGAGCCCTTGATTCCGGCCTCCGTCAGGGCGAAGAGGCCCGCCATGCAGAACCCCAGGTGGCTCACCGAGGAATAGGCCACCAGCTTCTTCATGTCCTTCTGGACGAGGGAGACCATGGCCCCGTAGATGACGCCGATGATGGAGAGGATCAGCAGGAAGGGGAGCCAGGCCAGGGTGGCGTCGGGCAGGATGGGGAGGGCGAAGCGGTAGAAGCCGTACGTTCCCATCTTCAGCAGGACGCCCGCCAGGATCACCGAGCCCGCCGTAGGGGCTTCCACGTGGGCGTCGGGGAGCCACGTGTGGAAGGGGAACATGGGCACCTTGATGGCGAAGCCCACGAAGAAGGCCGCGAAGACCCACCATTGGAGCGCCGGGTTCAGGGCGACCTGTTCGAGGATCACGTCGAGGTCGAAGGAATGCACCCCCGCGGCGTCCACGGGCGTCCGGAAGTACAGGACGAGGATGCCGATGAGCATGAGGACGGACCCGGCCAGGGTGTAGAGGAAGAACTTGATGGCCGCGTAGAGCTTGTTCGCCCCTCCCCAGATGCCGATGAGGAAGTACATGGGAACGAGCATGACTTCCCAGAAGACGTAGAAGAGGAAGAAGTCCAGCGAGCAGAAGACGCCGAGCATGCCCGTCTGAAGGATGAGGAGCCAGATGTAGTACTCCTTCTCCCGGTTCTGGATGTACGTCCAGGAGGACCAGGCCGCGATGACCCCCAGAAGGGTCGTCAGGAGCACCAGGAGCATGGACATGCCGTCCACGCCGAAGTGGTACCCCGCGCCCAGGGAGGTGATCCACGGGTGGGGCCCCTCCTCGAAGACCCAAAGGGAGTGCTTGGCGTCGGCAACGGCCTGGGCGGCGTCCCACCCGAACCAGAGCGGCAGGCTGAGGAGGAAGTCCAGGAGGAAGACGCCCGTGGTGAAGTACTTGATCAGCTTCGTGTTCTCCTTCGGAATGAAGAGGATCACGAGAGCCGCGGCCAGGGGAATGTACGTCAGGATGGATAGAATGTAGGGCATCCTTGGCTCCTTGCGCGCGCTACCGGTACAGGTACCACACCATCAGCAGGAGGAATCCTGCCACGACCCCCAATGCGTAATGCTGGAACTCGCCGGTCTGGACCCGGCGGTTCTGACGAGACGCCCACCGGAAGGCGGCGGCGGTGCCGTTGACCCCCGCACCGTCCACCACGTACTTGTCCACGGCCAGGGCCCCCACGGACGACCCCACCGTCAGGTTCCGGACGCCGTTGACCAGGCCGTCCACGATCCACCGGTCCCACCACCAGAGCCCCTCGCTCAGCTTGACCAGGGGGCGGATGAAGGCGGCGGAGTAGGCCTCGTCCACGAAGTACTTGTTGAGGAGGAGGCGGTAGGGGGCCTTGAGGGCCAGGGCGAGCTTCGAGGGCGTTTCCGTCTCCCGCCGGTACCACAGGGTCGCGGCCGTGATCCCCAGCAGGGCCACCAGGACGCTCAGGCCCATGGCCCCCCACTCGGCCGCCGTGCTGTGCGCCGCCGCCTCCCCGTGCGCCGCGGCGTGCGGCGTGTAGAGAATGGGGTGGAGCCATTTCTCCCAGACGTTCTCGTGGCCTCCCAGCCAGATCTTCGGCAGGCCCACCCACCCGACGACCACCGAGCCCACCGCCAGCACCGCCAGAACCCCCGTCATCGTCTTCGGGCTCTCGTGCACGTGGTGCGCGGCCTCGTGGCTCATCCGGTCGCTGTTGTGGAACGTCAGGTACAGCAGGCGGAACATGTAGAAGGCCGTCAGCGCCGCCGCGCACACCCCCACCATCCACAGCGCCTTCGCGAAGAGCGCCGGGAACTGCCCCGGTCCGTGCGCGCTCGAAAAGGCCTGCCACAGAATCTCGTCCTTGCTGAAGAACCCCGACAGCCCCGGGATCCCCGCGATGGCCAGGCACCCCACCAGGAACGTCTTGTACGTCGTCGGGATCCGGTTCCACAGCTGCCCCATCTTCCGGATGTCCTGCTCCCCGCTCATGGCGTGGATCACCGACCCCGACCCCAGGAACAGCAGCGCCTTGAAAAACGCGTGCGTGTACAGGTGGAAAATCCCCGCCCCGTACGCCCCCACGCCCACCCCCAGGAACATGTACCCCAGCTGGCTCACCGTCGAGTACGCCAGCACCTTCTTGATGTCGTTCTGCACCAGCCCGATCGTCGCCGCGAACAGCGCCGTCGCCGCCCCCACCCCCGCCACCACCATCAGCGCCGTCGGGCTCATGCTGTAGATCCCGTTGCTCCGCGCCACCAGGTACACCCCCGACGTCACCATCGTCGCCGCGTGAATCAGCGCCGACACCGGCGTCGGACCCGCCATCGCGTCCGGCAGCCACACGTACAGGGGCAGCTGCGCGCTCTTCCCCGTCGCCCCCACGAACAGCAGGATCCCCGCCGCCGTCAGCACCCACCCCGGCACCGACCCCGTCACCGCCAGCGCGTTCACCCGGTCCATGTCCAGCGTCCCGAACCAGTACAGGATCAGCATCAACCCCGCCGCGAACCCCATGTCCCCGATCCGGTTCGTCAGAAACGCCTTCTTCCCCGCGTCCGCGCACCAGCCCTTCTTGTAGTAGAACCCGATCAGCAGGTAGGAGCACAGCCCCACGCCCTCCCACCCGATGAACATCACCAGGTAGTTCCCCCCCAGTACCAGCGTCAGCATCATCGCCATGAACAGGTTCAGGTAGGCGAAGAACCGGAAGTACCCCTCGTCGTGCGCCATGTACCCCACGCTGTACACGTGGATCAGGAACCCCACAAAGCACACCACGAACAGCATCACCGCGCTCAGCGGGTCCAACACGAACAGCCACTCCACCCGGAACGACCCCAGCGCCCCCAGCCCCGTCACGAACGTCCCCGCCGGAATCCACTCGCACAGGTGCAGGCTCAACCGGTGGTGCGCCGCGTCCGCCGTCACGTTCGACGGCAGCGAAGGCAGCGCCGTCCAGTCCATCCCCACCAGCACCGCGATGTTCCACAGCGCCAGCCCCAGCGACAGCCCCGTCGCCACCAGCGCCACCGCCGAGATCACCTTCCGGTTCCCCTGCTCCCACTTCCACCCGAAGGCGCCGTTCACCAGCGCACCCAGCGCCGGCAGCACGGGAATCAACCAGAGAAGGCCGACAGGAGTCATGGCTGAGCCTCCGTCCTGGGCGAGCCCACGAGCCCATGGGGCCGCGAGGCCAGGAATCCGCGAGACCACGAATCCACGAGACCATGAGTCCGTGAGACTACGAATCGTGATTTCCTATCTTTCATGGGCTCTTGGGCTCCCGGGCTCGCGGGCTCCGTTTCTTTCGGCCTCTCGGGCTCTGCCTCTTTCCAGTTCATGGGCGCTCTCCGATCACGGCCTCTACCACTTCATCAGATTCGCGGCGTCGATGCTGGTGGTGCCCTGCCGCCGGATGAAGGCCACCACGATGGCCACCCCCACCGCGGCTTCCGCGGCGCTGACGGCCATCACGAAGAAGGCGAAGAGGGCGCCCTCCACCTGCCCAAGGTGACGCCCCAGGCCGAGGAGGAGGAGGTTCACGGAGTTCAGCATGAGTTCCACGGACAGGAACACCGTGATGGCGCTCCTGCGCGTGAGGGCGCCGATGAGGCCGGCGGCGAAGAGGAATACGGTCAGGACCAGAACGTGCCCGAGGCTGATCATGTCCAGTCCCTCCTCGACAGGACGATGGCTCCGATCATGGCGCCCACGAGCAGGACGGACGCCACTTCGAAGGGTACGGCGTACTGGCTCACGAGGAGGTGGCCGAACTGCTGGATCGACCCGAAAACGGGCTCCACCTTCGGGAACGGACCGGGGGCCGCCCCCCGGGTCAGGCGGTAGACGTGAAAAATGAAGAGGAGGGCCGCGGCGAAAGTGAGCACGGTCTGCACGGCGCCCACGGGCGGCCCCTGCTCCTCCAGGCCCAGAGCCATGATGACGTACAGGACGATGACCATCACGGCCCCGGCGTAGACGATGATGAGGAAGAGGCCGAGGAACGGCACGTGGAGGATCATGTAGAGCACGCCCAGCCCCACCATCGCCACCGCCATGCCCACGGCCGCGACCATCGGGTTCCTGTGGAATACGAGCACCAGGGCGCCCACGAAGGCGACCAGCGCGAGGCCGAAGAAGACCGTCGCGGAGAGCATCAGGTTCCCTCCTCCAGGGGCTTTTCCTTGCCGGGAAGGTAGGGCGGACGCCGCCCCATGGCCAGCAGTTTCTCCTTGGTGAAGATCAGGTCCGACCGGTCGTAGTCGGCCAGCTCGTACTCGTCCTTGAGCCAGATGGCCTCCACCGGACAGACTTCCTCGCAATACCCGCAGAAGATGCACAGCCCCATGTCGATGGAAAATTCCTTGGGGTACTTCTCCTTCTCCAGAGGCGTCTCCCCCGCGACGATGGCGATGGCCTTCGGCGGGCAGATGAACTGGCAGAGCTTGCACGAGGTGCACTTTTCGTGGCCGTCGAGGCCCGTCAGGAGGACGGGGGCCCCCCGGTACCGGCCGGGCAGGGTCCACCTCTCCTCGGGATACTGGAGCGTCACGCGCTTGCGGAAGATGTGGCGGAACGTGAGCGCCATGCCCTTGAGGATGGCGGGAAAGTAAAGGCGCTCCCAGAGGCTGAGCCGGGGCCGCTTCAGGACTTTCATGGGCGCCCCCACACGACCAGGATGGTGGCCATCACCACGAAATTGAGGATCGCCAGGGGAAAGAGCCGCTTCCACCCCAGGTTCATGAGCTGGTCGTAGCGGAAGCGGGGCAACGTCCACCTCACCCAGATGAACACGAACATGCAGAAGGCGATCTTCGAGAAGAAGACGACGGCGGAAAGGATGCCCCCCCAGAGCGGACCGAACCAGGCGAAGTCCACGAAGGGGAGGTTCCACCCGCCGAGGAAGAGCAGGGTGACGAAGGCGGAGGCGGTGATCATGTTCGCGTACTCGCCCATGAAGAACATGGCGAACCGCAGGCCCGAGTACTCCGTGTGATAGCCCGCCACGATTTCGCTTTCGCCCTCGGGGAGGTCGAAGGGAAGGCGGTTGGTCTCGGCGAAGACCGAAACCACGAAGACCACGAAGCCGAGAAAGTGCGGCAGGAAGAACCACACCTTCCCCCAACCTCCCGACTGGGCCGCCACGATGGCCTGGAAGTCAAAGGTGCCCACCCACATCACGACCGAAAGGAGAGCCAGCCCGATTCCCAACTCGTAGGAGATCACCTGGCTGGCGGCCCGGAGGGCCCCCATGAGGGAATACTTGTTTCCGCTCGACCAGCCGGCGAGAAGGATCCCGTACACGCCGAGGCTGGAAATGGCCAAGAGGTAGATGACTCCCACGTCCACCCCCGGCGCGATGACGAGGGGGTGGGTGGACCCGCCCACCGTCACGGAGGTCCCGAAGGGGATGACCGCGAAGGTGATCAGCGCCGGGATGAGCGTCAGGAGAGGCGCCACGAGGTAAAAGGGCTTGTAGGCCTCGCGCGGGACGATGTCCTCCTTGAAGAAGAACTTCAGGCCGTCCGCCACGGGCTGGAAGAGCCCGAAGGGGCCCACGCGGTTCGGCCCGAGCCGGTCTTGCATGAAGGCGGAGACGCGGCGTTCGGCGAGGGTCGCGTAGGCCACACCCGTCATCACCACGGTCACGATGACCAGGATCTTGATCAGGGCGGGCAGGACCACGGGGAGATAGGCGCTCACGGGGCCACCTCCTCAAGCGGAAGGCCCTGGGGCAGGAGATCCCGGACCGAGACGCTCCGAAGGGCCGGTACGCGGGCCTTCACGCGGCCCAGCCATGGGAGGAACTCCGGGTCGGGGGCCTCGCCCCCGGAGAGCCGAATCCACCTCGACACCCAGTCGTAGAAGGGCCGGCGGTGCCGGGGCGGAACCACCGCCCGAGCGGTCTTCTGGACCACGCCCAGGAAGTTCACCGTGAGGCCCTCCATCTCGTGCCACCCCGCGAGGGGAAGGTAGAGGTGAGATTCCTGCGCCGTGCGCGTGAAGGCATAGTCGGCCACGACGAGCAGGTCGAGGGCCCCGAGGGCCTCCTTCAGGGGCGCGGCGCCGTCCGCCCCCGCGTCCCCCAGAGGGTCCTCCCGGAGAATCACGGCGGCCCTGCGCCCCTTGAGGAGTTCGACCGCTCGGACCTCCGGCCCGGCCACCGGAAGGCCGAGGAGCCGGGCTCCGCGGAGGTTCGGTCTGCGCTCCTTCCGGATGAGGAGCCCGTCGTCCTCCCCCTTTTCCTCGTTCAGAACGGACACGGAGGCCGCGGGGAACAGTGCCTCCTTCAGATCCAAAAAGGCGGCCATCTCCTCCAGGGTCATCCGCCCAGACAGGAAGAAGATCATCCGCGAAGAAGCCTCGCCCGCGTAGGGACGGAGCCGGTCCACCAGTTTGGGGAGGAAGCTCTCCGTGGGCAGGGCCGCCCAGCCCTTGCCGCCGCGGACCAGGGGCCGGGCGGCCAGGCGGGCCTCCTTCAGGCGCTCGGAGAGGAGGCGGCCGAAGTCGCACATCCAATAGCCGTTCACCTTGGGGTTCTCCCGCGGCACGAGACGGAGGATCTCGCCCTTGTAGGCGTCCATCCGGACGGAGCATCCGCGGGAGCATTCGGGGCAGACGGAGTTGGCGGAATTGAGGAACCAGACCCGTTCCTTGAAGCGGAACTCCTTGCTGGTCAGAGCGCCCACCGGGCAGATGTCGGCCGTGCACACCGAGTACGGATTGTCGAGGGAGCGGCCGGGGAAGGTCTCCACGATGGTGTGGACGCCCCGCTCCGCGAGGGTCAGTTCCCCCGTCTTGGAGATCTCCTCGCAGAAACGGATGCACCGGGTGCACTTGATGCAGCGCTCGGCGTCGTAGACCACGTGGGGGCCGATGTCGACCCTCTTGGGGGCGTGGATCTTCTCGAATTCCATCCGGCTCCCGGGGGCGCCGTAGGTGTAGGAGTAGTTCTGGAGCTGGCACTCGCCCGCCTGGTCGCAGACGGGGCAGTCCAGGGGGTGGTTCAGGAGGAGGAACTCCAAGATCCCCTTCTGGGCCTGTTTCACCGTCGGGTTCCGGGTCTCCACGACCATGTCGTACTTGCCGTCGATCTTCTTGTCCGCCGGCAGGTTCGGGATGGTCGTGGAGCAGGCCGTGAGGAGCTTCGGCGCGCCCTTCACTTCGACGAGGCACATGCGGCACTGGCCCACGATGGACAGCGCGGGGTGGTAACAGTAGTAGGGAATGTACACCCCGTTGCGAAGGGCCGCGCGGAGGACGGTCTCCCCCTGAGTCGCCTCGATCTCCCGGTCGTCGATCCGAATCAGCGGCATGAGAACCCCTAGAGTACGATCTGCGCCGGAGCGGGGTGAACGCGCCCGGCGGTCAACGCTCCTAGACGGCGGCGGTCATGCGGATGTCCTGCATGGGGCATCGCCCCATCCGGACGTGGGCCTCGAACTCGTCGCGGAACTGGTTCACGAAGGAGATGGCGGGCATGGCCGCCGCGTCGCCCAGGGGGCAGATGGTGCGTCCCATGATGTTGTTCGAGACCTCGAGGATCAGGTCGCAGTCGCCCGCCTTCCCCCCGCCGCTTTCCAGCCGGCGGAGGATCATCTCCAGCCAGTGCGTCCCCTCGCGGCACGGCGTGCACTGCCCGCAGGACTCGTGGGCGTAAAACTCCATGAGATTCAGCAGGGCCCGGACCATGCACACGGAGTCGTTCATGACGATGACGCCCGCCGAGCCCACCATGGACCCGACGGTCTTGAGCCCGTCTGGGTCCATGGCCACGTCGATCTGGTCGGCTCTCAGGACCGGAACCGACGAACCTCCCGGAATCACCGCTTTCAACGGACGGTCGCCCAGGATCCCCCCGGCGTGCTCGTAAATAATCTCTCTCAGGGAGACGCCCCCGGGCAGTTCGTACACGCCGGGGCGCTTCACGTGGCCGGAAACCCCGTACAGTCTGGGCCCAGGCATGCTCTGGGTGCCGATGGAGGTGTACCACGCGGCGCCGTTTTGGAGGATGAGGGGCACGTTGGCGAAGGTCTCCACGTTGTTGATGTTCGACGGGACCCCGTAGACCCCGTATCCCGCCGGAAACGGAGGCTTGATGCGGGGCTGGCCCCGCTTGCCTTCGAGAGACTCCATGAGGGCCGTCTCTTCCCCGCAGATGTAGGCCCCTCCGCCGCGCGCCACCCAGACGTCGAAGTTGAAGCCCGACCCCAGGATGTTCTTGCCGAGAAACCCCTTGGCGTAGGCCTGATCCACGGCGCGCTGGAAGATCCTCGCGCCCTGGGGCATCTCTCCCCGGATGTAAAAGAAGGCCCCCGCCGCCTGGGTGGCCCACCCGGCGATCACGATCCCCTCCAGGATGGAATGGGGGTCGTTCTCGATCAGCAGGCGGTCCTTGAAGGTGCCCGGCTCGCTCTCGTCGGCGTTGCAGACCAGATACTTGAGGGGTTCCGTCTTGTCCCCCTCCTTCTTCCTCGGAAGAAAGGTCCACTTGAGCCCCGCCGGGAACCCGGCCCCGCCGCGGCCCTTCAGGTTCGCGGCCTTCACCTCGCCCAGGACCTGCTCGGGCGACATCTTGTGGAGAGCCTTCATGAGGGGCTCGTACCCTCCCGAAGCCATGTAGGTGTCGATGTTCGTCGAGTTCGGCTTCCCGAGGTTTCTCGTCAGGAGCTTGAGGGGCTCAGCCATGGTTCACTCCGCGTTCCCATCCGGCGGGCCGACCGGCGCGCGCCTCACTGGAGTTCCTTGAGGATCCGGTCCACGTCCTCGAGGGACACGCGCCGGTGGAGGGTCTCGTTGACCATGAGGGCGGGGCCCCCGTCGCAGCAGGCCAGGCATTCCACGGTGATGAGCGTGAACTTGCCGTCGGGGGTCGTTTCGCCGGGCTTCAGGCCAAGGCGCCGACCCAGGTGCTCCAGGAGCGTCTCCGAGCCCGCCAGCATGCAGGGCAGCGTCTTGCACACCTGGAGGAGATGCCGGCCCATGGGCTTTTCCGTGAACATCTCGTAGAAGGTCACGACGCCGCGAACGTGGGCCGGCGTCATGCCGAGCTTCTCGGCGATGAACTCCTGAAACGTCTCGGGAATGTGGCGGACCTCCGACTGGCAAAGGTGGAGGCACATGAGGAGCGCCGTCCTGGGCTGGGGGTAGGCCGACGCAAGGGCGTCGATCTTCTTGAGGAATTCGGGGGTCTGAAGCCTCGCCAGCACGTCGGGTCTTGCTTCGCTCACCGCCTCGCTCCTCCTGCTCCCGGGTTCATCCGGTTCCCCGTCTCCATGGGTCCGCTCTACCGGTCCACCTCTCCGAGGACCGGATCCAGCGAGGCGATGGTGGCGATGACGTCGGCCACCATCTGCCCCTTGACCATCAAGGGGAGCCCCTGAAGATTCACGAAGGACGGGCTCCTGAAGTGGCACCGGTGGGCCACGTTGGTTCCCGATCCCACGAGATAGAAACCGAGCTCCCCCTTCGGAGCCTCGATCGAAAAGTAGATTTCCGCGCCGCGCTGGGTCTTCGGGCCCTCCGTGGCCACGATGAACTGGTGGATCAGCTCTTCCATTTTCGTCAGAACCCGGGACTTGGGAGGAAGGTAGGCCTTCCGAGATTCCGGGTCTTCCGGAAAAAGGGGCACGGAGGGGTCGTATTCCTTGAGGGCCTGCAGGAGGATGGCCGTGCTCTGGCGGATCTCCTCCAGCCTCACGAGGTACCGGTCGTAGCAGTCCCCGTGCTCTCCCACCGGGACCTCGAACTCGTACCGGTCGTAACCCAAGTAGGGGTACGCCTTCCGGATGTCCCAGTCCACGCCGGCCGCGCGCAGGTTCGGGCCGGACAGCCCCAGGTCGATGGCGTCCGCGGCCGAAATGGGGCCCACATCCTGGTTCCGCTCGATCCAGATTCGGTTCCGGGTCAGGAGCCGGTCGCACTCGTCGAGGGTCTTGTGGGCTTGGAGAGCGTACGCCTCCACGTCCTTCTCGAGGCCGGGCTCCCACTCGCGGGAGAGCCCGCCGATGCGTCCGTAAGAGACCGTGAAGCGCGCGCCAGTCATGCGCTCGAAGAGGTCCAGGATCTTCTCGCGCTCGGTCATGCAGTAGAAGTAGACGGTGCCCGCGCCGATGTCCAGGGCCGTGGTGGCGAGCCACAGGAAGTGGCTGGCCATCCGGGACATCTCGCACGCCACGACGCGCATGACCCGGCACTTCTCCGTAATCTTCAGGTCCACGAGCTTTTCGATGGCCAGGCAGAGGCCGATGTTGTTGGAGGCAGGCGAGAGGTAGTCCATCCGGTCGGTGTAGGGGATGACCTGGTGGAGGGTCTTGTTCTCGGCGATCTTCTCGATGCCCCGGTGCAGGTAGCCCACGTCGGGGTGCGCCGCGAGGACCACCTCGCCGTCCAGCGTCAGGACCACACGGAGCACCCCGTGGGTGGCCGGGTGCTGGGGACCCATGTTGAGGGTCACCAGCTCGGTGTTCAGGTTCAGGCGCTCACGGCTCGCGGTCGTCATGGCCCGCCTCGCTTACGGGGAGGTAGTTGCGCCACTCGTCGTCCCCCTCCATGGGATACTCCTTGCGCAGGGGGTGACCTTCGAACTCCTCCGGCATGAGGATCCGCCGCAGGTCCGGGTGGCCCGCGAAGGTGATCCCCATGAGGTCGTAGACTTCCCTCTCGAGCCAGTTCGCCGTTCGCCAGACGTCGGCGACGCTTTCGATGACCGGCTCCTCTTCCGGAAGGGCCGCGCGGACCCGCAACTGCTCCCGGGTCTTCAGATTTCGGACCAGGTATACCACGTCGATGCGGCCCTCGTCGGGCCAGTGGGCGGAGGAGACATCCACCAGGTAATCGAACCCCCTCTCCTCCTTGAGGTACCGAAGGAGGGACTTGGCGCGCGCCGGATCCACCACCGCCGTGGTCTCGCCGCGGGATTCCACGACTTCCAGGAGGGCGCCCGGAAACCGCTGGGAGAGGCTCTGCGTCAATTCGGACATGGATTCACCTGCGCTCTACGCGCCGCCCCGGGGCGGCGTCACCCCGAGTAGTAGCCCTTCCGCCAGGTGGGCTTGTCCTGTCCCTCCGGCGCCCCGTGAACCGTGACCTTCTCGCCCGTGTCGAGGACGGGCAGGGCCTTGTAGCGCGGATCGCGTCCCCGGTAGTGTCCTCGAACGGGGCGGCGCCCGAGGGGGGACCACGGTTCCCTCATGACCCGCTCCTGGATCTTCATGATGGCGTAGATGAGCGCCTCGGGCCTCGGCGGACAGCCGGGGACGTAGACGTCCACGGGGATGATGTGATCGATCCCCATGACCACCGAATAGGCGTCGAACATGCCGCCGGTGGTGGTGCAGACGCCCATGGCGATGACCCACTTGGGCTCGGGCATCTGGTCGTAGATCCGCTTGCACGCCGGAGCCATCTTCCGGGTCAGGGTGCCCGCCACGATCATCATGTCGCACTGGCGGGGCGTGAAACGCATGGCCTCGGCGCCGAAGCGCGCCAGGTCGTAACGGCTCGCCACCATGGCCATCATCTCGATGGCGCAGCAGGAGAGCCCGAAGGGCATGGGCCACAGGCTGTTCTTCCGGGCCATGTCCACGATCTTGGAGAGGGAGCCCAGAATGAGTCCGCCCTTGACCAGTTCAAGGTCCTGGCGGGTCTGGGCGTCCAGCTCGGGGGAGACCGGTTCTATTCCCATCTGAGCGCCCCTTTCTTGAGGGCGTAGACATACCCGACGAGGAGAATCGCCAGGAAGACGAGCATCTCCCCGTACACGAAGAACCCCCATCCCATGGCCGTCCGTTCCCGGAAGACCGCGGCCACGGGAAAGAGGAAGAGCGTTTCCACGTCGAAGAGGAGGAAGAGGAGGGCCACCACGTAGTAGCGGACCGAAACCCTTTTGAAGGGCGCGTCCATGGGGTCCAGGCCGCACTCGTAGGGCATGAGTTCGGTCTTCGATCCCTTCACCTTCCCCAGGAACCAGGAGGCCAGGAAGAGGCCCACGGCCATCACGAAGGCGAAGACCACCATCACGAAGACGGGCAGGTAGGCCGAGACCATCTGCACCTCCAGGACTGTTGCGATCCCCCCCGCGTGAGCGAGCGCTCAAGCGGAGAGGCTAGCATAGCGCCCGGGGGGTGTCAACAAAGGCCAATGGCCTCCGATTTCCCGCGAGGGGGGCCTTTTCGCCCAATGTGAGTGAGCGCTCATCGCAAGAGGAAGAGGCGCGGCGTTCGGCCGCGCCCCTTCTTCGACAGTGGCTTCGATCTGCTGATCAGCCGGGGGGCAGCATCGTCCCGCCGCACTCGGCGTTGTTGGCCGTGTTGCTGTCCCGTATGGAGTAGTACAGGCCGGTCTCGGAGTTGGAGAAGTAGGCTCTGGCGCGCTTCCGCTTGGAGTCGTAGGTCGCGTAGATGTAGTTGGGGTCCTCGGGGACCGTCCAGAAGGCGGTCCCGCCGTTGGCCAAGACGCCGGTCCCCGAGAACGTGGCCCCCGTGGAGGGAACGTGCCACTGGTAGACGCCCATCTCCCTGTCGATGCAGAGCTGGATGCCCCGCAGATCGTCCTGGAAGACCAGTTCGTAGGTCACGGGAGGGGCGGCGCTGCCGAAGGCCTTGAGGCCGAACATGGCGAGTCCGTTGTTGCCCGAGGACAACACCGTTCCGTCGGCCGAGGAGATGCGGTACCACTGGCCGCCGGTGCAGGCCACCGTGAGTTCGCCCGGCGCGCTGGAGGCGAGGCCCGTACCGCCGAAAGTGCAGCCGGCCGCCGGGTTTGGAATGGTGCGCACCACCGCCCCCGTGGCCGGATCCGTCCCCACGATGGAGTCGGCCAACTGCCAGAGGACCGTCCCGTCGAAGGCCAGGCCCTCCACCGTCCCCCCCTGGCTGGGGATGCTCCGCACGTAGGCGCCCGCCGTCGTGAAGAAGTGAATGGAGGGATCACTGACGATGGCGATGTCCCCGTTCACCAGGTCCATGCCCTGCAAGTACGCCGCCTCGCTGGCGACCCACTGAGACAAGAAATTGCCGTCCGAGTCGTAGGAGGCCACGCCGGGAAGCGAGAAGTGCCCCACGTAGATCGTCGCTCCGTCGGTGGCGATGCCGTTGGGGTTGGACGACCCCAGGGCGAAACTCCCCAGATCGGCCATGGCCGCATCCAGAAAGTGGACCCGGTTGTCGCCCCACGTGGCCGCCACGAAAACCGTGCCCACCGGGGCGGTGACCACCTGCGCGCCCTCGGCAACCGGCACTTCGGCGGACGGGACCGACAGGCTCGATGCCTCGATCCGGCCGTCCGTCGCGGCGAACGCCGCCATGCCCAACGCCATCACCGCCGCGGCCAGACCCACGGACCTTCCCCAGTTCTTCCTCATTCTCGTTCCCTCCTGTTCCACCCTCTTCCTTCGCGGCCGATTACCACGAACAGGGCGGGGGGTTGTTGCCGATGTCGGAATCCACAAGCGCTGAGTATACGCCTTGCACCGAGTTCGAGAAATAGGCGCGAGCCCGAAAGGTGCGCAGGTCCAGGATGGCCGTGATGGAATTCGGATCTCCCGCCACCGTCCAGAACTGGGTCCCGCCGTTGGCCACCACGCCGGTCCCCGAGAAGGACCGTCCCGCGCCGGCGCCCGATAGGAGGGTGAAGACGTACTCCCCGGTGGCGCTGTTCACGCAGAGCTGGGATCGGTTCCGGTCGTCGCGCAGGGCGAGCCGGTAAGCCGATACCACGCCGGTCTGTTCGCAGACGTTGAGGCCGTCGGTGACGGTCGCCCTCCACGTGAACTGCCCCTGGACCGCGTACACGTGGACGGGATCCTGCTCCTCGGACGGCGGCGTTCCGTCCCCGAAATCCCACAGCCAGGAGATCGCTCCGCCCGTCCCGCCGAAGGCGTCGCCTTCGAAGGAAACGCTCAGCGGGGCTTGACCCGAATGCGGCATGGCCGAGGCCGAGCAGGTGAGGGGCACGCAGCACACCGCGCTCCCGTCCCCCGTGGGCAAGTCGAAGGAAACCTCCCCCAGGGAGGAAGACCCGTCGGAGAGGGCGAGGACCGCCGTGACGGTCTGGCCGCACGCGAGATCCGGATCCACGAGGAGGCTGAACGGCGCAGAGGCCGAGGGCCCTCCGGGCGGCACGGGACCGAAGGATCCGGGATCGCCGGGTTCCAGCACGCCTTGTCCGGCCAGGAGTTCGGCCGAGAGGTCATCGGCGGCCAGGTTTCCTACGTTCCGCAGGATGAAGCGGACCGTCGCGCTTTCGCCGGGATCGAGGCTCCCGTTTCCGGGCTTGCAGGACTCGTCCTCGAGGGAGGCGGACTCGGCGAGGAACACCGCGGAGGAGACGGATACGGCGTTGGAGACGACGAGGGCGAAGTCCTGGTCCGTGGCCCCCCCGAAGTTGGGGACTCCGTCGGCGGGAAGGTTGGCCGCCCGGACGCGAATCGCCACGGGCCCCTCCGTTCCGGCCGGCAGGACGACCTCCTCCACGTTGTTGCGCCGATCGGGAGATCCGCCGGTCTGGGAGACCTCCCCGAGGAACACGTTGCCGAAGTAGAGCCGTCCGCCCGCCGTCACCTGGAGGTCCAGATCGTTGGCGTAGGCCGGGCCGACGGTGCTCCCCGGCGCGTCGGTCCAGGCGAGGGTGATGCGGAGGGCCTGACCGGGGTCCGAGGGCCGGACCACGAAGACCCTTTCCTGGCCGGGAGAGGTGAAGAGGTCCTCGGGGACCTGGTCCCTCAGAAGGCGCGGGGCATCCTCGAAGGCCTTTCCGAGGTCCGGCAGACCCCATCCCTGGGAATTGGAGGGGAGGCCCGCGCCCGCCCCCGTCCCCCCGAGCCGCCGGGCCGCGTTGACGAGAAGGGCCTTGGTCATGGCGGGGCTGGGGGGCTCCATCCCCCCGTCGAGGAAGCGCTGGCGGAGCAGAGCCGCCGCCCCGGCCACCGCGGGCGCCGCGTGGCTGGTGCCCGAGGAAGCCGTGGTCCACTGCTGGCCCAGGGGCCAGAAGTTCTCGAAGAAGGGGCCCGCGCAGACGCCCGCGGCATTGAAGCAGGGGTCCGCCTGACCGAGAGCGGGGGGAGACGCGGTCTGGACCACTCCCCCCGTGACGTGGGTGCCGGGCGCCACCAGGTCCGGTTTGGACCTCCCGTCGTCGCAGGGGCCGCGGCTCGAAAAGGGCGCCACGTCCCCGGCGTTGTCCGCCGCCCCGTCTCCCACGCCGCACTGGTCGTTTCCCCCGAAGGACCTCACGTTTTCCGAGGCTCCCACGGTGATCACGTTCTTGGCCGTCCCGGGAGCGCCCACGGTGCTGGGCGCGGGACCCAGGTTGCCGGCCGAGAAGACCACCACCATCTCCTGGTTCCCGGCGGCGGGTCGGGGCGATCCGTCGGGTTGGGCGTCCCGGACCAGCGCGTCGTAGGCCTGCGCATCCAGGGTGTAGGCCCCCTCCGCCGGGGAGCCCCAGCTGTTGCTGCTGATCCTCGCTCCGTCCGCATAGGCGCGAGACAGAAGCTCCGCGTAGTTCGGGTGGGTGAAGGACGCCGGATCGAAGATCACCGACGAGCCGATCCGGACGAAGGGGCAGATCCCCAGGCCGTAGCGGTACCCTTCCGGATCCGCGTGGGGAAAGGCCCCCTCCGTCGAATACCCCGCCACGATGTGGGCGTTGAGGGTCCCGTGCCCGTCGCAGCCCGCGAGGGTGCTTCCGCCGTGGGGGGTCCCCACGAGCCGCGCGTAGGCCATCCGGCTGGCTCCGGGCCGGAGACCCGATTCGTAGAGGGCGAAGTGATTGGGCAGGAGGGTCCCGTTGTCCACCCCGCTGTCCGAGACGTCTACCGCAAATCCCGAGGCGGCGAAGGACGCCTGGGAGAACCCCCGGGCCAGAAGCCAATCCAGGTATCCTGGACCGGCCGGAGAACCATCCACAATCTGCCCCGCCAAGATCTGAGCCTGGCGCTCGTCGTGGAGCTCCGGCACGGCGTAACGGCCTACGGAGACCACATCGGGGCGGCCCGCCGCGGCCTCGACGGCCTCGGGGGGAAGCGGGAGAACCACGTTTCGGTAGCCGAGAAGGACGTAGTCCTGGACCGGTTCGCCCGCCCCGAGGGCCCCGAGGTGGACGAGGGTCTCCGCGTTGGCCTGAGGATCCAGGGCCATCTGAACCGCGTGGAGGGCCGGCCCGCCGGAAGCCTCTCTCCCCCGCCGGCCCTCGGCGGCGGAGATGGCCCCGGGCTGGATCTTCAGCGCGGGGGGTAGCACCGCCAGCGCCGCCCCCGGCGAGCCCGATCTCCGGAGCCGCGCCAGGGCCTTCGGCCCGTCCCCATACACAATGTAAGCGTTCTCCGGCAGATAGGCGAGGACCCGAAGCCCGGCGCGGTCCAGTCCCCGCCTCCACCGAGGAGTGATGGGACCCGGCGCTTGAACCACGAGAACGCAGGGCCCCCCGGGCAAGTTCGCCGCCTCCCCCCTCGCTCCGTAGGAGTCGAGGGGATGGAGATCTCCCCCATTGAGCCTCACCGGAGGCCGCTCCGAACCCGAGGCGGTCAGACAGATTCCCAGCGCCGCCGCCCATACCCATTGCATGCCGCGAATCCGCTTCAACCTGGCTCCCTCTCTGGCCTCAACCACCTTGTGCGTGGCGCCTGTCCCATGAACCTTCCGCTCCCGGCCGCTATTCCCCGAAACGCGGAACGGGCGGAGCCGAAGCCCCGCCCGATGGAATCGCACAGAAATCGCTCCAGCCTACTCCGGAACACCTCCGCCGCAGGCGGGGTTGTTGGTCGTGTTCGAGTCCACGATGGCCGAGTAGACCCCGTCCGTCTGATTCGTCAGGTAGGCCCGGGCGCGCTTGCGCCGGCTGTCGTACGTCGCGTAGATGTACGTCGGGTCTTCGGGAAGCGTCCAGAAGGCCGTCCCGCCGTTCGCCGAAACCCCCTGGCCCTCGTAAACGCCGGCCCAGGGCATGAAGTTCGTCCACACGTAGTGGCCCGTCACCGAGTCCACGCACAGCTGGGCACGGTTCAGGTTGTCGTAGAAGTTCAAGGTGTACAGGGGTTCCGACTCCAGCGTGTAGGCCTGGCTCCCTGTGTACTCGTTGGCGTCCATCACGTGAATCGTGAAGTCGTAGGTCCCCGCCCAGGTCGGCGTACCCGACAGCGTCGCGCTCACCTGGTCCCAGATCAGCCCAGGAGGCACCGTCCCCGTCAGCGAGAAGGAGTAGGGCGCCGTCCCGCCCGATGCCGTGAAGGTCACCGACCAGGGCGTGCCCCTCTGCAGAAACGGAAGGGGCGGCGCGGGATCGATAACGAGGGTGGGAACGCAGGTCGCTGTGAGAACATTCAGCGTCCAACTGACCAACGTCCCACCGTCACCGGCCAAGTCGTCCGAGACGGTGAGGGTCCATGTCCCGTTCGGATCCTCCCCAAGGAAGGCTCCGAAGGCCTCTTCCGGCACCAGGGGCGTAGCGAGGGTTAGGTTGACGTACGCGTTGTCGGTGGCCAACCCGTTGTTCGTGGTGTAGGGAACCTGTCCATCCACGTCGGCGTTGTCGTCCCACAGTGTGCCGTTGAACACATTGTCATTCCCGCTCCCGTTGTCTGTGGTGAGGGTCACCACCGTTCCCGCGGGCGATTGAAGGGTGACATCCAGATCCGCCGCAAAGGTGTGCTCCAGAAAGGTGGTCAGCGTGAGACCGCTGAGGGAGTCCCCTGCGCCGGCCACATCCAAAGTGGACGTAACCACGGCGGGGCCTGTGGGGATGGCAGTCGAAGCAGACTGTGTAAACGAGTAGGCCGTTTCGATCGGCGGCCCCGAAAGAGTGGTGAGTTCCAGGCTCCAGTCGGACAGGTTCCCTCCGTCACCGGCCAGATCATCCGATATCGTGAGGGTCCAGGTCCCATTCGGGTCTTCGCCAAAGAAAGCCCCCATGGCCTCCTCTGGGACGAGAGGGCTCGCCAAGGTCAGGTTTACGTACGTGTGGTCGGTGACCAAACCGTTGTTGGCCAAATAGGGCACCTGGCCTCCCGGGTTGGCCGAATCATCCCAGACCGTTCCGTCAAAGACGTTGTCATTCCCCGCCCCGTTGTCGGTGGTGAGCGTCACGATGGTCCCGGCCGGCGACTGGAGCGTAATGTCCAGGTCTGCCGCGAAGGAGTGAGTAATGTGCGTGGAGACGTTAACGTCCCAGATGAACGTGCCCGCACCGGCCACGACTAGGGTGGAGGTCACAACCGCCGGCCCGGTGGGGATCGCCACCGGAGTACCACCGCCGTGGGTCGTGGTAGTCGAAAGGCAGGAAGATGGCGGCAACAACGGCACAGAGAGCACCGCGTCAGGGACCGCCTCGGGTTGACCCTGCGCCATGGGTCGATCTCCACCCATGGACATAGAAAGGCGCTCCCACTCCTCTTCCAGCGCGGCCAGGGCCTCTTGCGCCTCTTGAAGGCTTGGGTCGGAGGCCAGTTTCAGTCGAAGGGAGGCCTGCTCCGACTCGATCCGGACCATCCGGTCCAGGGCCGCCTCCTTCCATCCATCAGGCTCCTGGGCGCAGGGGACCCAGGGCACGAAAACCCAGCTAATGAACGCCAGGACCATCGTCCATCCGCCCAGAACGCATGTCTTTTTCATTCGTCCCTCCCCAGCACCGGCGCGACCCGACAAATGGCCGCACGGACCGCAATGCCCACGAGCCACGAACCCGCCTCACGATCCCAGCCATCCAGCGCCGCCTGCCCGGATCCTTTTTCCCCGCTTGGTCCCATAGCAGGAAACAGCAGGTCTGTCCCCACAAGCCTCGTTTTCTAGTCTCGTCCTCCCTGGCCTCCGCCTTCGGCAGGCTTCTCTCCTCACAACACGGAGCAATCCAGCGCAAGGGATCCTGGATTCCCAGTGAGTTAATTGTTATTGCGCGAAGAGATTCAAGTCAAGTCCCGGGGCCCCCTCGGGTTTCAATCCAACCGGGGCGCTTGAGGGTAATCTCCCTTCGTGTAAATCCCTCCCTCACGGACGATAGCGCCCGGCCTGGACTGCGCTCCCAATCAGACCAGACCGGTTTTCCTTCTTGAACCTAGTCCCGTCCCCTGCGTCTTGGCCGCACCACCCCAGGGCCCGTAAGGGAGGACGATGAGTTCGCCTCCGTCCCCCCGGTCCCCGGCCTGCGGACCGTCGAGGAGGTCACCGGGAATCCGGAACCGCCGAGGGAAATAATGGGCGGGGCCGAAGCCCCGCCCGTTCCTTGACTCCTCCTTGAGGATCGGACCTCACGCCGGAGGCGGAACGATCCCCCCGCACGGCGGGTTGTTGGTGGTGTTGCTGTCGGTGAGGGCCGAGTAGACCCCGTCCGTCTGGTTCGTCAGGTAGGCCCGGGCGCGCTTGCGCCGGCTGTCGTACGTCGCGTAGATGTACGTCGGGTCCTCGGGAAGCGTCCAGAAGGCCGTCCCGCCGTTGGCCGAAACCCCCTGGCCCTCGTAAACGCCGGCCCAGGGCATGAAGTTCGTCCACACGTAGTGGCCCGTCACCGAGTCCACGCACAGCTGGGCACGGTTCAGGTTGTCGTAGAAGTTCAAGGTGTACAGGGGTTCCGACTCCAGCGTGTAGGCCTGGCTCCCCGTGCACTCGCTTGCGTCCGTCACGTCGATCGTGAAATCGTAGGTCCCCGCCCACGTGGGCGTCCCCGACAGCGTCGCGCTCACCTGGTCCCAGATCAGCCCAGGAGGCACCGTCCCCGTCAGCGAGAAGGAGTAGGGCGCCGTCCCGCCCGACGCCGTGAAGGTCACCGACCAGGGCGTGCCCCTCTGCATGGGCGGAAGGACCGCCGGGTCGATCGTGATCGTCGGACAGCCCGCCGGGCAGACGCCGTAGTACTGCAAGTAGTTCGACGGCGTGAAGCCCCCCGTGGATCCGCCGGCGAGGTAGAACCGGTCGCCCACCGTCTCCCCTTCTACGCGGTACACGGCATGCGGGAAGGAGGCCACCACGTTCCAGGCCGAGCCGTCGTACGTCAGAACGTCCGGCAAGACAATACCGAACGAGGCATCCACCCCGCCGGCCATGATGGGCGTTGGGGTGCCGGCAACGTCCAGCACGCCGTCGCCCATTCCCCAGACACCGAAGGGAAGAGCCGCCATGTCGGCGTTTTCGGCTCCCCAGGACCCGAGCCCGAAGTCGTAGCACTGAGTGGAAGAGAAGACGTTGGATCCGGCGTCCACCCCGCCCGCGATGCAGAGCCTCCCGTTGTAGAGGAACGAGGCGTGAAAATCCCTGGGCGTCGTGAAGGGCGGCAGGGGCGTGAGGGTGTTGGCCGCCACGTTGTAGACATAGGCCGTATTCAGGTTGCCTCCGCCGGGCACCGTGGCTCCGCCCGTGATGTAGCAGAGGTTGGAGACGGGATCGCACACGATGTCGGGAGCCCAGATGCCACCCGGGGGGAAGCCGGCGGGGAGGGGCGGCGTCGTCCAGGTGTCCGTCACCATGTTGTACACGTGCAGGGTGGTCACTCCCGATTCGGCGTCGGGGAACAGCACCACCACGGCGTCGCCGCCCGCGTCCAATCCCGTGGCCCCGTCCACCGCGTAGTCGATCTGGGGGGCCGGTTCGGGGGTCCCGGAGGACCAGGAGCCGGTCGCCGGGTCATAGATGTCCACGGCGCCGCCCGAGCCGTGACCCGCCACGTTGAAGAGCCGTCCGCCGTACGCCGCTACCACGTTGTCCATGTGGACGCCGGGGGAGGGCGGGCCCTCTCCGACGAGGACGTCTACCGCGGTAGTGGACAGAGCGAGAGAGTCAAAGGTGGCCGGGTTGGCCTGGTCGGTGGCCGTCACGGTGACGGGGTCGATCTGTCCGGGGAGGGCCGAGGCGGGAACGTTGTGGGTCACCGAAAAGTCGGCCGAGGCGCCGTCGGCCACGGGGCCCACGGTGGCGGGACCGGCCACGGGCCAGGTGTTGCCCGTGTAGGAGAGGTCGAAGGTGGCGTCGGCCCCCGTGTAGTTGGCCAAGGTCAAGTTGTAGACGACGGGAGAGCCGATACAACCCGCCTGGGCGGTCGCGGCCGCGCCGAGAACCACGCCCGTGCAAGGCGGCACGGAGGAGGGCGGGTTGGTCCACTGGTCGCACGCCGGCATTCCGGCCGGGGTGTACAGATCGCTCGAGCAGGGCCAGTGGGGCGGACCTCCATATTCGTCTCCGTCCCAGTACCAGGAGACCTGGGCGTCCCCGGCGATGGGCGTCCCGCCGGGCGTCACCGTCACGCAATAGGTGGCCGTGCAGGAATCCGTGGAGGCCTGGTAGCGCGAGTGGTTGATCTGGACCTCGTTCGTGGTCCCGTTGAAGAGGCTCCAGGAAAAGGTCCCCCAGGACCCGGAGTTGCAGGAGGGCGTGCCGCTCACCGCCACGTTCGTCACCGTCCAGCCCGCCGGAAAACGGAGCCACAGGGTGTACACGTATTCCCAGTCGGTGGTGAAACTGTCGGCCTGAAAGCAGAGCGTCTGGGAACCGGAGGCCAAGAAGCATTCGGCTCCCGAGCCGCCGGGGGAGAAGATCACCGCGCTCCCGCTGAGGGAATTCACGCTCACGACCCCGTTCGCATCCCGGCCCGGACCCTCCGGCGCGGCGCCCGTGCAGGCCTCCGCCTTCACCGCGCCCGAATCCGGTGACGCCGCGGAGACGGCCCACGGGACGGCCAGAAGCACCGTCATGAACACGATCAATGCGAGATTGCACCCCCATGGAACGAGCTTCCTCATGGTCCCCTCCTCTCGGTGCGATTCGACACCACTCCCCACCCTTGTCGTCGCGCCCCCGCGGCGGTCTTATTGAAGATGTTGCCAATAATATAGGATCTCGTGAGGCGAATTTTCAAGGAAAAAGGCGGGGCCGAAGCCCCGCCCGTTCCTTGACTCCTCCTTGAGGATCGGACCTCACGCCGGAGGCGGAACGATCCCCCCGCACGGCGGGTTGTTGGTGGTGTTGCTGTCGGTGAGGGCCGAGTAGACC
>Ga0209172_10001177_pt1 | contig 59153 bp, 78 predicted proteins | sample LarsenN4metaG_FD_184113 | JGI IMG/M metagenome (GOLD analysis project Ga0209172, IMG submission 184113) | Hot spring sediment bacterial and archeal communities from British Columbia, Canada, to study Microbial Dark Matter (Phase II) - Larsen... ...
AAACTGGTCGCGCTGATCGCCGTCGCCCGCAAGTTGCTCACCATCCTCAACGCCATCGTCAGGGATCAACAGCCATGGCGCGCCCCGCAAACCGCTTGACTCGCAAGACAGTCGCTGAAGACCCGCGCTCCTTTCATCCGCGCAGCGTCCCGCCGGTCGCCTTCATCACGGCGCTGACGATCTTGGCGCTCGCCGCTTCGATGTCGGAGTCGGTCAACGTCTTCTCGCGCGGCTGCAGCGTGACTTCGATGGCGAGGCTCTTCTTGCCGGGCTGCATCCGCTCGCCGCGATAGACGTCGAACAACGACACGTCCGTAATCAGCTGCTTGTCGGCGCCGAACGCGGCGCGCACGAGGTCGGCGGCGGGCACGCCGTCGTCGACGATGAAAGCGAAGTCACGCGTCAGCGGCTGAAGCTCCAGCTTTTCCAGTGGCGGCTTGGAACGCCCGCGCGCGCGCGGCGGTGGCAGCGCGTCGAGGAAGATCTCGAACGCCAGCGCTGGCGCTTCGACGTCGATCGTCTTGAGGGCGCGCGGATGGATTTCGCCGAAATACGCCACCACCTTCGGCCCGAGCTTCAGCACGCCGGCGCGGCCTGGCCGCCAGTGCGCGGGCGCGTCGCTCCACGTCTGCAGCGAGGCGACGGGCGCGCCGAGCGCTTCGAGCACCGTCAGCGCATCGCGTTTCATGTCGAAGATGTCCGGCTGCGGCGCGGCGCGCCAATGCCGCGGCGGACGCGCGCGCCAGATCGCGGCGAGCGCGCGCTCTTGGCCGGCGTCGCTCGGGTTGCGATAGATCGGGCCGGCTTCGAACAGGCGCGCGTCTTCGAAGCCGCGATTGGCGTTCTGCTGCGCGGCGACGAGCAGCAGCGGCAACGCGCTGGGGCGCATGCAGTCGAGGTCGGAAGCTATCGGATTGGCGAGCAGCATCTCCTCGCCGCCGCCGCCGAACGCCTGCGCTTGGCGGCGCGAGCAGAAGCTCCAGGTGATGGCTTCGAAATAGCCCAGCGACGCGGCCGCGCGGCGCGCGATGCGGGCGCGGCTTTCGCCGACGCTCGCCGGCGGCGGCCGAAAGCCTTCCGCGCGCGGCGGCGCCGTTTCCGGCATCTTGTCGTAGCCCTCGATGCGCGCGACTTCTTCGACCAGATCGGCGGGGCCTTCCACATCGCGCCGCCATGTCGGCGGCTCGACGATGATGCGGCGCGAGCCATCCCCTTCCGCGCTCGTCTCGAAGCCCAGCGCCTTCAGCACTGCGCGCACGCGCGTGGGCTTCACATCGATGCCGGCGAGTTGGCGCACGCGGTCGGGATCGAAGAACACAGCCTTCGGCGGCGGCGGCAGATCGCCTGCGACGACGATCTCGCTCGGCTCGCCGCCGCAGAGATCGAGGATCATACGTGTTGCGAGTTCGAGGCCGGGGACGACGAAACTGGAGTCTACGCCACGTGCGAAGCGGTACTGCGCGTCAGAGATGATGCCGGTGGCGCGCCCGGTTCTGTGCGTGCGCGTGGGGTCGAAGTACGCGCTCTCCACGAAAACGTCCGTGGTCGCTTCGCTGCAGCCGCTCTCCTCGCCGCCAATCACGCCGCCGAGGCCGAGTACGCCGCGGTCGTCGGCGATCACGCACATTTCCGGAGTTACGTCATAGACGTTGCCGTCGAGCGCCTTGAACCGCTCGCCCTCTCGCCCGAGCCGCGCGCGCACGTCGCCTTTCAGCTTGGCGGCGTCGTAGACGTGGATCGGGCGTGCGCGGTCATGGGTGAGGAAATTGGTGACGTCGACCAACGCGCTGCGGGGGCGGAGGCCAATCGCGCGCAGGCGGCGCTGCAGCCATTCCGGCGACGGGCCGTTCCTCACGCCGCGAATGAGCCGCCCGGAAAAGAACGGGCACGCTTCCGCATGCTCCGTCGCGGCGCGGATCGGCGATTTGAAGCGGCCGGGCACGGGCAGCACGGGCTTGGTCGTCACTTTGCCCACGCCGGCGGCGGCGAGATCGCGCGCAACGCCGGCGACGCCCAGCCAATCGGGCCGGTTCGGCGTTACTTCGATGTCGATCACCGGATCGTTGAGGTGAAATGCCTCGGCGAGCGGCGTGCCGACGGCGAGGCTGGGATCGAGTTCGAGAATGCCTTCGGCGTCGGTGTCGAGCTCGAGCTCGGCGCCCGAGCACAGCATGCCGTTGGAAACCACGCCGCGCACCGGCCGCGCTTCCAGCGTGACGCCCGTGCCCGGAATGTACGTGCCGATCGCCGCGTACGCCGTCACCAGCCCCGCCCGCGCATTCGGCGCGCCGCAGACGATCTCCTTGCGCCCGTCCTTGGTGTCGACCTGGCAGACGCGCAGCTTGTCGGCGTTGGGATGCTTCTCGGCGCTGATGACCCGCGCGACGCTGAACGGCTTGAGCTTCGCGCCCGCATCCTCGACGTCCTCGACCTCAAGGCCGATCATCGTCATGCGCTCGACGATTTCGTCGATCGGGGCATCCGTCTGCAGATGCTCTTTGAGCCAGGAGAGCGTGAACTTCATATGCCTTCACCGCGGGCGCAGTAGCGAACATGGAGAGGAAAGATCAAACGGGGCGCCGCGGCACCGCGCAATGGAGCGCCGGGAAACTCAGCATACGACACGAAGCCTTCCAACACCGCACCCGGCGCAATGCGGTGAGAACATTGGTTGCCGATGCAGTAGCCGAAGTTCTGATCCCGGATCGAATAACGCTCACCGTCTATCTCTGCGAGGACGTGACCTGCGGAATAATGCATTTCGCCAAGGTTGTTTGGCCAATTGTCATTCGAGACGCACAGCGGCTTTGTTGAACTCGATTGAAGCGAGATATCGAACCGCTGCTCTTCGGCATTGGGCGAAATGCTAACGGCGTATTCGGAAGACGCGGCGTCCCCAGGGTCGGTTGCGCATGCCAAGAGCGCTGACGCGACAACCGCAAGCGCAACTAACCTCGTCATTCCGTGGCGCGCGATAGCGCGAACCCGGAACCCAGGGGGTGACAAAGCACCGTTCGTTTGCCCCTGGGTTCCGGGTTCATCGCTTCGCGATGCCCCGGAATGACGAAGATGTTGCGACGTCCCACACATCAACCGACGCCTTGAGCAAGGCCCGGCAACAGGTACGGGCTGAACCCGTAGTGCTTCAGCCAGCGTGTGTCGGGATCGAAGAAGGGGCGCAGATCGGACATGCCGTACTTCAGCATGGCCATGCGGTCGATGCCGAAGCCCCAGGCGTAGCCTTGGTACTCTTCCGGATCGATGCCGCAGTTCTTGAGCACGTTCGGATGCACCATGCCGCAGCCGCCGAGTTCGAGCCAATCGTCGCCCTGCCCGATCTTCACTTGCGGGCCTGAACGATCGCAGCGCACGTCCATCTCCGCGCTCGGCTCGGTGAACGGGAAGAAGTGCGGGCGGAAGCGCAGCTCGACATTGTCCACCTCGAAGTACGCCTTGCAGAACGCCATCAGCACGCCCTTCAGATCGGCCATGCTGGACGTTTCATCGATCACCAGGCCTTCGACCTGGTGGAACATCGGCGTGTGCGTGGCGTCCCAGTCGCGCCGATAGGTGCGGCCCATGCAAATCATGCGGATGGGCGGCTTCTGCTTCAGCATGGTGCGGATCTGCACGGGGCTGGTGTGGGTGCGCAGCAGCTTGGCCTCGCCCCTCTCGTCGCGCGCATTGAGGAAGAACGTGTCCTGCGTGTCGCGCGCGGGGTGGTTGGGCGGGAAGTTGAGCGCGGTGAAATTGTTGAAGTCGGTCTCGATGTCCGGGCCTTCCTCGACCGCGAAACCCATCTCGCCGAAAATGTAGGCCAGCTCCTCCATCACCTGCGACACGGGATGGATGGTCCCGAGCCGCGGCCTCACCGGCGGCAGCGTCACGTCCACCGCTTCGCTTTGCAGCTGGCGATCGAGCGCCGATTCGGCCATCGCCGCCTTCTTGGTCAGGATCGCTTCGCTGACGCGGTCCTTCAGCACGTTGAGCGCTGCTCCATAGGTGCGCCGCTCGTCCGGACTCATCGCGCCCAGGTTCCTCATCAGCGCCGAGATCGAGCCCTGCTTGCCAAGCGCCTCCACACGCAGCGCTTCCAGCGAGGCCTCGTCGTTGGCGGCTTCTACACGTGCGAGAAGGTCGCGCGCGAGCGCTTCGAGATCGTTGCCACTCATCGTCTCATTCCTGCACGGCGGCGATTTTCGCGTATGCGCTCGACTTCCGCGGCAAGGTCCGGCGCGCGGCAGAAGCCCTCGGCGTCCCAGCCCGCCTCCCCTTCATGTTCAAGGCAGAGGCTGGCCGCGACCAGTTGCGGAACCGCGTCAAGCGGTTCGGCGCTCGTGTCGCGCCGCGCATTCACGCCCCGCAGGATATCGACATAATTTCGGAAGCTGTCCGCGCCCTCAATCGAGACTTGCGAGAGCGTTGCGAACGCCGCCTCCGCTTCGTCAAAGCGCCCCAGTTCGCGCAAGGCATTCGCCATGCGAAGCCGAAGAGCTGCACTCTCTTCGTTTGCCGGGTCAAACTCCGCTGCCTGAGCCGCGGCCACGAACTCCCGCTGGAAGCGTGTCTTTAGCGCCGCGTCGTGATCGACGCGCCATGACGCCTGCAGGGGAAGCCACGTCGCCCGGACCGATCCGGGTGAGAGCGAGCGCTCGATGAAACTCGCCGTGTAGTACGGCTGTTCTATCGCGCGAAGTTCAGCAAACTCGGGCGACTGAAGAATGGCCGGAAGGCGTGCGAGATCGTCAGCGGTGAACTCGCGGTACATCACCAAGCCGTTGCCGGGACACACCGGCAGCGGATAATGCCAGTTGCTGTAGGGCCTGCCGTCGGGACGCTGGCCGAACGAACTCGAGCTCATGGTGTCGGTGAAGGAAAACCTTTCACCGCCGACGGGACACTCAATCTCGCGCTCGAACGGAGTGGTGGCTTGCGCCGCCAGCGCGGCGAGCGTGCACAAGACCACAGCGATTATCGCAACACGCACGTTCACCTCCGTCGCTCGTTGGGAGCATGGGCAGGACACCTACCCCACCGAGGAGGGGAGAGTCCGCCTACTTCAGGGCGGCTTGGGCTTGTGCGACAAGACCCTTGAAAGCCGCGGGCTCGTTCATGGCGATGTCGGCCATGACCTTGCGGTCCAACTCGATGCCGGCCTTGGCGAGCCCGCTGATAAATCGGGAATAGGTCAGCCCCTCTTCCCGCACCGCAGCGTTGATGCGCTGGATCCAGAGAGCGCGGAACGTGCGCTTCTTGTTCTTGCGGTCGCGATAGGCGTAGAGGCCGGCCTTCTCCACCGCCGCGTTGGCGGCTCGGAAGGTGTTCTTGCGGCGGCCCCAATAGCCCTTCGCCTTCTTCAGAACCTTCTTGTGGCGGGCATGAGCGGTGACGCCGCCCTTAACGCGTGCCATGGGAATACTCCGTCAAAATCGTGGTCAGTCGAGGCCGTACGGGATCCAGAGCTTGACGCGCTTGGCGTCCGGCTCGGCCAGCACGTCCGTGCCGCGGTTCTGGCGGATGTACTTACCGTTGTGGCTGATCAGGCGGTGGCGCTTGCCGGCGGCGCCGGCCTTCACCTTGCCCGAAGCCGTGAGCTTGAAGCGCTTTTTCACGCCGCTCTTGGTCTTCAGTTTCGGCATTTGGTCCTCCTGGACTGGCGCGCGCGAGACGCACGCAAACGGGCCGCCACGGCATGCCGTTTCGCCGGGCCGCCCGAAAAGAGGCGGGCCTGTAGCATGTGCGCGGTAGGCGAGCAAGCGCGGGCGGACAATTGCAGCGGCGCCCGGAACGGGCTGGCGCGCCAGCGATTTTCCCTTTTTCTGGCAATTGCCACCGTGAGACAGCACGACGACACGCCGCGCCCGCCGGAGCAGAGCGCCGAGGAACTGACCGAGCTTGCCCGGCACGCAGACGATCCGGCCGCGCGCGTCTGGTATCTGGAGTGGGCGCGGGCCTTCCGGCGGCTGGCGTCGATCAAGTCCGACCGGACGGAAAAGGACAAACGTCGTCCGCATTAGCGCAGGCGCGCTGGATGCCCGCGAAACCGCCAGCTAAGCTCGGCGCGGGGAGACGCGCCATGGTGCGGCAGCCGAAGAACTTGGCCGAGGCCAAGCAAATCATCAAAGAGGAGCGGAACAAGGTCGCCTCCTCGATCAGCCTGATCGCCGGCTCGCGCTGGCTCATGGCGATCCTGGCCACCTTTGCGATCGCGTTTGGCACGCACCTCGCCTACGCGCCAGAACGCCTGCCGCCAGTCGCCGGCCTATCCATGGCGCAATTCGGCCTTCCGACCGGCGTCGATTTCGGCTGGGCGGGCGAGCAAGGACGTGAAGCGGTGGGCGCCGCGCGCGATCACGATGTCCGCGGTCGCGCCCAGGAGTTCGTCGCTGCAGATACCCAACGCGCGACGCTGATCAACGCGATCGGCTTTGTACTCGCGCTGGTGCTGCTCGCCGTCAACCTGGCGATCATGACCAAGCGGCGGCGCGTTACTCGCGGCTAGCCGCGTCGAAACCCGAAGCGATGCGCCGGACGCGGGCCGAGTTCGGCGCTTGGCCATTCCGCCCACGCGCCCGGCGACACCACCGCGAACACGACGGTTCCGTTCGGCGTCTGCACCGCCTCGCCCAGCGTGAGTTCGGCGTTTCGGCCGGAGACAGCGGCGCGGATGCGCATTCGGCCGGCCCACAAGCACGCCGTGTTGTGAGGACAGCGGCTGTCTTCGACAATGGCGATGGGGCGAACCGTGAGCCCGCCGCCGAGATCGGCGACGCCGCCAAATCCGGTCGACACAACGCCCGGCGCGCGCAGCTCTGCGTCAAGCCGGGCAAGGTCGTCGCGAACCTGCTGCGCCAGCGGCGACAGCTCACGCGGCGCCTCGGGCGCGCTTGGCGGCGGCTGCGCCTCCTCCGCCGGGGCATGCGCGCAAGCCGAAAGCAAGACCGCGACACAAACGAGCGCGCGAAGCACGCTCAACTCGCCCGCGGGGCCATGACCATGACGACTTGGCGCCCTTCGAACCGGGGCTCGTGCTCGACCTTGGCGATCGGCTCGAGTTCGCTGCGGATCCGCTCCAGGAGCTGAATGCCGAGATTGGTGTGCTGCATCTCGCGGCCGCGGAAGCGCAAGGTGACCTTCACCTTGTCGCCTTCCTCGAAGAAGCGGTGAATGGCGCGCATTTTCACTTCGTAATCGTGGTCGTCGATGTTGGGACGGACCTTGATTTCCTTCAGCTCGATGCGCTTGGCCTTCTTCCGCGTCTCGGCCTTCTTCTTCTGCTCCTCGAAGCGGTACTTGCCGTAATCGAGAATCTTGCAGACCGGAGGATTGGAATTGGGCGCCACCTCGACGAGGTCGAGGCCGGCTTCGCGGGCCGCTTCGAGGGCCGCTGAGAGCGGCATCTCCCCCTGCTTTTCCCCCTCTTCATCGATGAGGAGCACGCGGGAAACGCCCCGGATCTCCTCGTTCACGCGCGGCCCTTCCTTGGTGGGGGGCGGCGCTGCATACGGACGTCTGGCTATCGGGCCTTCTCCTGTTTCAGTTGACGATAGTTCACCGCTCCGCGCCCGTCCGGGCGCAGACTCGAATGCTCAATATTGCTTGCGGGGCGCTCCGCATCAAGCGCTGGCGGCCTGGGCGTACACGCCGCAATTGCGCAGCTGTGCGTCCACCTGCTCGACCGGGAGGTCGGCGACCACCGTCGCCGTCAGCGCCACCACCCCGCCGCGGCCCCGCGGAGCGCGGCGCTCGGGTTCGCTGAGCGAGGAGAGGAACACCAGGCAGGGCGCCCCGGCCGCGGCGGCCACGTGCATAAGCTCCACATCGTCGCCCGCGGCGAAGGCGGCGCGTTCGGCGAGGGCGATGCTCTGAAAGAGATCCGCCCGGGTGACGAGGTTCTTCGCCAACGGCTCCGCCTGCGCAATCGCGGCGCCGACGCCGCGTTCCTCCGGGCTGCCCAGCACCACGGGGGTCACGCCGCGACGCACGATGCGTTTGGCAAGATCCACATACTTTGCCTGCGGCCAAGCACGCGCGGACTCGCCCTCACCGCCGCGCGGCAAGAGCAGAACGTACTGCCCCCGAATGCCGAAATAGTCCGGCTTGAGGCGAGGCGGATCGCGCAGCGCCGATCGGACCCATGAGAGATCCGCCATCAGCGGCGCGCCTTCGACAGCGAGGCCCGCTACGGCCAGTTGCCCAGCGTAGCGGTCGAGCGGATGCAGTTGGGCCCGCAGCGGCTCGAGGTAAGCGTGGCTCGCGCCGGCGATGGGGCCCGACCATCTCGGCGGCCAAGGGCGCAGGCCCTGGAAATAGTTCGCCGTGCGGCTCGATCCCTCCAGATCGTAGACCATGTCGTACTTGGCCGCGCGCACGCGGGCGATCAGCTTCGTGATCGCCTGCGGCTCCTTGGGCTTGCCGTCGGCTTCGACGGCGTCAAAGTACGGGCATTGCTTGGCCAGCTCCTTCGTCGTCTCGGTGGTGAGCAGGGTGATGTGCGCGCCCACGTGGAAGTCGCGGATGCGCTTGGCCGCCGCGAGCGCAGTGATGAACTCCGCCAACCCGCCGAGCTGGATCACCAGCACGCGATTGATCTCTCCCCCGCCCTTTGACGACTTGCGCCAAGGAATCATTTCGGCTCTCCAAAACCCATCATAGCACCGGCGCTCCCAGCGGTTTATTCCCGCCGGCCTCGGCGGCTTCGCACAGGACTCGCCGATAGACCGCCAGCGTGGCGGCTTGCAGCGCCTCTTTCGAATAAAGCCGAGCCACGCGATCGCGCCCTTTGCTTCCCATGGCCGCGCGCTGCTCTGGGCCAAGATCGAGCATCCGCTCGATCGCTGCGGCGAGCGCCTGCGCCGCGCCCGGCGGTGCGAGGAACCCCGTTTCGCCTTCGATCACAGTTTCTATGTATCCGCCGAGATTGCTTGCGATCACCGGGACGCCCATGGCTTGCGCCTCCACCGCGCCGCGTCCGAACGCTTCCGGTTCCGTAACTGGGAAGACAGCAAAGTCGGATGCGGCGAACGCCATGTTCATGTGCCGCAAGTGGCCCACGACCGCCACAACGTCCCGCAGTTTGGCCTTTTCGATGGCGGCCTTCACTTCTTCTACATAACCCGCGCGCCCCTGAGGATCGCCGGCGATGATCACTTTGAGTGCGCCAGGGCGGCGCGCCTCGATGATGGCGACCGCCTCTATCAGAGTGAGCTGGCCTTTCCAGCGTGTCAGGCGCGCGGGGGCAATGATGACGCAACGCGCATCGTCCGGCGCAACCCCCCAACCGGCGCGAACGGCGGCGATGTCGTCCGCGCTCACGCGCGCACGGTCGAAGACCGCTAGATCGACGCCGCGCGGAATGGCGACGACGCGTTCGCGTTCGGCGTCGTAGAATTCAAGGACGTGCTCGCGCGTATATTCCGAATTGGCGATCACGATGGCGCCGCGCGCCATCACCGAATTGTAGAGGCGCTTCAGTGGCGAGCGCGCGTTGTAGATGCCGTGGAACGTAGTGACCAGCGGAAGGCCCGAGAGGCGCGCCGCGATCAGCGCGCTCCAGGCGGGCGCGCGCGAACGCGCATGGATCAGTTGCACGTCGTGCTCTTTGGCGATGCGCGCCAGCCGCCACGCATTGGCGAGCACGGTCAGCGGATTCTTGGAGTTCACCCGGAGCTTGATCAATTTGCCGCCGGCCGCCTCGAGGTCCGGCTCGAGGCGGCCGCCGGCGCTAGCGACCAAAGCGAGCCCCCCGGCGCGGCTGATCGCTTCCGCCATTTCAATCGTGGTCCGCTCGACGCCGCCAGCGTTAAGCTCAGGCGTCACTTGCAGAACCGACAGCATGTGACCTTCTTGCAATGCTTCAACGGCCGACCGAAACCGCCTCTTTCGGTTAAACCGGTGTTTGATAACGGTTTTAGTTAATAAGGCGCTGAGATTCATGAATTGGCGGCCGCACGGCCGCCTCGTTTCGCCAGCGAGTAGAGCCACGGCTTTCGGCGAAATCGGGGCGCGTCGTGCTGGCCTGGTCTCTGCTGAGCGAACCGCTTGGCTTCGCGCGGCCATTCGGGCAACGACTGGGCGCTGCTGGGATCAGCGGGGAGACGCCACTTCCATGACCATCGCCGCCGCGCTTTTACTGCCATTTGCCCTGATGCAGGCCGATGTCGCCGCTGCGCCCGCCGACCAGCGCTACGCCCAATGCCTGGCGCTGATCGAGCGCGACGCGGAACAGGCCTACGAAGAGGGCATGGCCTGGGCCGCCGAGGGCCAGGCGCTCAACGCCTTCCGCTGCGCGGCGCTCGCGCTGGTCGCCCAACAACGCTACGCGGAGGGCGCGCGACGCCTGGAGTCGCTGGCGACGGCCGCCGCCGGCGCGGACCCGTCTCTGCGGGCGGAGCTGTTCTCGCAAGCGGGCAACGCTTGGCTGCTGGCGCGTCAGCCCGGCCAAGCGCGCAGCGCCTTCACGCGCGCAATCTCAACCATGGCGCCCGGCGCCGAGCAGCTGCCGGAGCTCTACATTGATCGCGCCCGCGCCTACGCCATGGAGGCGGACCATCGTCACGCCGAGGAAGATCTCTCCCGCGCACTCGATCTGCGTCCGCAGGATGCGCTGGCGCTGCGCCTGCGGGCGTCCGCGCGCATGCACCAGCGCGCGTTCCAATTGGCCGAGGCCGATGCAGTTCAGGCGCTGGCGCTGTCGACGACGGATCAGGACCGCGTCGACTCAGCCCTTGTCCTCGGCCACGTCCGCGAAAGCATTCGCACCGGTGCGCCGGTGGAGGAGCAATAACGGCCGCTTCGCTTTTTCCTCGCGACGGATTTCCTCATTGCCTGCGTTTCATGTAGCGTGAGGGCCTTGTCTCGCGGGAGGCGAACGTGAATTTGAAAGCTTGTGTTGCGGGTGCGTTCCTGGTTCTGGCGGCCACGGCCGCGCCGGCATTCGCATGGGACCTCTTGGGCACACGCGACGTGCGCGACCGCACCGATCGCGACACCATCTATGTGGAAGGCCCGCGCCAGTTCGAGCGCATTCGGCTCTGCGTCTATCGCCGGCCTGTGCACTTCATCGACGTGGACGTCCATTACGCCAACGGCGGCCATCAGGACGTGAGCGTGCGCCAGCGGCTCAACCCAGGCGAATGCACGCGCGCCATCGATCTCAACGGCGACGACCGCAACATCACGCGCGTGTCGCTGCTGTACGAGGAAACCAGCTGGCGGCGCGGTCAGCACGCGACGGTGCGGCTGTTCGGCGAGTAACAGGCGCCAGTCTGCCGGGTGTCAGGTGTCAGGTGTTCCTTGCTGACACCTGACATGCTGACACGGACACCTAGAACGGCTTGCCGAAGCGCTCAGCCGCGCGGCGGCGCGCCTTCTCGGCCTCCAGTTCGCGATCCCGCGGTGGCGCATTGGTCTCGAGCGAGTCGATCAGCTTGCGCGCCGCGGCGAACACTTCGTCCACGGCAGCGTTGAACGCGGCTTCGTTGGTCTTCGAGGGCGCATTGAAGCCCGACAGCTTGCGCACGAATTGCAGCGAAGCGGCGCGCACCTCCTCGTCCGTCGCGGGCGGCTCGAAATTGTAGAGTGTCTTGATGTTGCGGCACATGCCCCGAATTTAGGGTCGCCGGCTCGCCGGCGAAAGGCGGTAGTTCAGCCTTTCTAGGCCTCGCCCCTCACCCATCGCACCGCCGGATCGCTGAAGTCCACGATATCGCCGAGTTCGTACACGTTGCGATACCCGTAGCCGTACAGGTTGATGAAGGTTTGGATGTTGAGCGCAAGCTCGACCCGCTTCAGCATCACCGGCTGCTCGTTGTTGGAGAAATTGTTGTTGCAGTAGATGAGGATGCGCGTGTTCGGGTCGCGGATCGCCTCGCGCAGGCTGTGATCGGTGAAGTCGGTGAACGGCAGATTGATCGCGCCCTCGATGTGGCCTTGCGCATACGCGTCGGCGGAGCGCGCATCGAGAATGATCGTATTCGGCTCGCGCGCCATGCGCTGGAATTCGGCAAGTCTGACGAGCCGCCCGGCGCGATAGGCTTCCACTTCGCCCGTGAGGCCGCGGAAGCCATGGTAATCAATCTGCGCGGCGGTGTTGGCGGTCTTGTCCTGCGCCAAGGCGAGTGGAGCATAGCTCAAGCCAATCAGCGCGGCGGCGGCGAACAGAAGGCGCATGGTCTCTCCTCCCAGCGGCAGGAAAACGCGCGCGTGCGGCGTTATTGCGGCGCCGGCGGGTTGATCGCCTCGATCAGCGCCGGCACGCCGAGCGCATAGAAGCCGCCGAGCAGAAGCCCGACGGGCAATCCCATCAGCGCGCCGACATAGCCGTTGCCGAGCCGCTCGCCCCAATCCAGGCCGCGTCCCCAGAGCCGCAGGATGAATCCGACTGCCCCGCCGATCAGCCCGCCGGCGCCCCCGTAGCGCCAGAGGATGATGCAGAGCGCGATCATGCCGACGAACGCCCCAATGATGAGCAGCACGCGCACCCAACTTCACTCCCGTTGTGCCCGCAACCTCTTGGCGCGCGTCACGTCCCGCCGCAAGCGGGGCCGGCAGCCTTTAGGGGCGCGGTTCGGCGCGCAGGCCACCGTTCGCGTGCACAGGCGTGAGCGCCGGCGCTGCATCGCCCAGCGAACGGCTGCGCAGCGCGCCCTCGCGTCCCGCCACCGCCCCCATGAGGCCGAGCTCCTGCGGCGTCATGACGATGAGCTGACCGGACGCCGCGAGCGCCTCGGCGATGTTCTGACGCGTCTGCATCTCCAGGAGCGCTAAGATCGCTGCGCTGCCGACAGCGTCGCGCTCCTTGAACACATCGGCCAGCTGGTCGAGTTGCTGCGGGCGCAGCGAAAGCACGCCTTGAGCGCGCGCCGCCGCGCGGGCGATCGCCTGCTGTTCGGCCGTTGCGCCAGGCGGCAGCGCAGCTACCGCGGCAAGCGCCGGCGACGCGAACTCATCCGGCTGCGTGAACGTGAAGTTCGCGGTGTGGAAGCGCACGCCGAGCGCCATGCCGCGTTCGCCCTTTTCGTCGCCTTCGTCCTCCGCCAGGCGCAGTTGCGCGATCGCGCCGGCTTCGACCTCGTGCAGCTGGGCGCGCAGCTCTTCGTCCTTGCGCTTGCCGATCTCGGAGCGGAACGCGCTCTGAATTCGCGTCTCGAGCGCGAGGCTGAACTCCTGGATTTCATAGACGTGTTTCAGGAGGTCCCGATTGAGGCTGAATTGCACGCGCGCATCGACAAGCACCTTGTGCTTGTCGGCCGTGACGGCTTCGAACGGCAGCGGCGCGCAATAGTGCGGCCGCAGGTTGATCGCGCCGGTTCGGGGATCCAGCAGCTTCACGATGCGCCGGCCGCCACTCGCGGGATCGAGCGCTACGAACTCGATCTGCGGGGCAGTCGGGCCTTTGACGACGGACTCTTCCCAGTCCCACAGCACGACCTTGCCCTTGAGCGCACGCTTGAAGCCGCGCTCATCGTGCGTCATGAACGTGCGGTCGTAGCGCGCCTCGTAATAGCGCATGAAAATGTAGACGCCGGCCGCGAGCCCAATGACGCCCACGAGCGCAGCGATCGCGACGATCAGCGCCAAAGACATGGGGACTCCCCTTTGTTTCACCCAAACGCGGGCAGAGCCTAGCGCAAGAGCGCTGCCTGTGCACTGCAATAAACGCTAACGGCTAGCCCGGACGGTCCAGCATCAGCACGCAGGCGGCCGCGCCCTCATTGCGGACAACGCGCGCGCGCTGAACGATGGATGCCGAGCGGCGGCGCACGTAGGGGCCCGGATTGTCGGCGCGCCAGCGGTTGGGGCTCGGCAGCACGGCCGCGAGCCGCGCGGCCTGCAACGGCGTCAGGTCCGCGGCGGATACGCCGAAGCGCGCGCGCGCGGCCGCTTCGACGCCGAAATTGCCGTCGCCCCATTCGGCGACGTTCAAATACACTTCCATGATCCGGCGCTTGGGCCACATGAATTCGATCAGCGAGGTGAAATAGGTCTCGAACCCTTTGCGCAGCCAGGAGCGTTCGGGCCAGAGGAAGACGTTCTTTGCCACCTGCTGGCTAATGGTGGATGCGCCGCGCACGCGCCCGCTGCGCGCGTTGGCCGCCATCGCCTCTTGAATGGCTTCGAGATCGAAGCCGTCGTGCGTGCAGAAGTTGGCGTCCTCCGCTGCAATCACGGAGCGCACGATGTGCGGCGACATGCGGTTGATGCGCGTCGGGTGATAGCGGATCGTTTCCCCTTCCGAGGCGCGCTGCATCATCAGCACCGTCGCGGGCGGATCGATGAAGAGATAGAGCCCGACCCACGTCACGGGGGCCAGCACCAGCGCAATGAACAACACGCTTAGCGTAGTGAGAAGGAAGCCGTAGCGCTTGCGGCGTTTGATGCGGCTCAGGTCGAGATCGAGATTGGCGCGCGCATCGCGAGCGCGGCGCCTGTCGCTCGGCCGCATCGTGCGCGGCATCGGGATTTCAGGTTCGCCGTACATGGCGTCTTGTCGAGAACGCTCGCGCAGCGGCGGGGGCGTGTGCTGCATTGGCGGCGGTTCTGGCGGCGGCTCCTGCGGCGGCGGTTCTTCCGGCGCGTCAGCTGGCGTCTCGGAATCCTCCGGGGCCGGCTCGGACGCAAAGGAGGAAAGCTCCTCCGCGTCGGAGGGTTCCTCCGGCGAAGGTTCCGCAGCAGGCCTCTGTTGCGGCGGCTGCTCCTCGGGATTCTCCTCCTCGGGGGTCATGCGTCCCACTCCTCGCGCACGCTCGGCTCGCGTTCGTGCGCCGCCTTGGCCGATTTGAGGCGCGCAAAGACGGGCTCGTCAAGCAGGCGGCGCAAGGCCCATACCGCCATCCCGCGCACCAGCGGCGAATTATCCTCAAGCAGCGCTTCAGCCGCCGGCGCGAGCGCCGCATTCCCGGAGTTGCCGATCGCGCAGAGCACGTTGCGCACGAAGCGGTCGCGCCCGGTTCGCTTCACAGGCGTTCCGGCAAAGCGCCCTCGGAATTGAGCGTCGTCCAGCGCCGCCAGCTCCGCGATCGGCGCGAGACGCAGATCCTCGCGCAGACTCATGCGCGTCTCATGCGCTTCGGCGGCGAACTTGTTCCATGGGCAGACGGCAAGACAATCGTCGCAGCCGAACACGCGGTTGCCGAGCGCTTCGCGAAACTCGCGCGGGATCTGGCCTTTATGTTCGATGGTGAGATACGCGAGGCAGCGGCGCGCATCGAGCTGATACGGCGCGGGGAACGCACCCGTCGGACAGATATCGAGGCACGCGCGGCACGACCCGCAATGATCTTCGTGCGGCTCATCCGGTTCAATCTCTGCGGCAGTGAGAATGGCGCCGAGAAAGAGCCACGAGCCATGCTCGCGCGAAACTAGGTTGGTGTGCTTGCCCTGCCAGCCGAGGCCTGCGCGTTCGGCCAGCGGCTTTTCCATCAGCGGCGCGGTGTCGACGAATACTTTCACGTCTTCGCCGGTTTCGCGGGCGAGCCATTGCGCCAGCTGTTTCAGCTTGCCCTTGACCACGTCGTGATAATCGCGCCGCGCAGCGTAAGCGGAGACGAGGCCATGCTGCTTTGCTTCGAGCAGCGCGAGGGCGTCGTCGTTCGGCGCATAGGATTGGCCGACCAGCACCGCGCTCTTCGCCTCCGGCCAAAGCGCCTGCGGATGCGCGCGCCGATCCTGCGCCATCCAGTCCATATCGCCGTGCCGGCCCTCGCGCAGGAATTCTTCGAGCCGCGCGCCCGCGGGCCACGGCTCGCGAGCCGAGGCGACGCCGATGGCGTCGAAGCCGAGGGCGTGCGCTTTCGCGGCCAGCGCTTCCCCGGGGCTTGCAGATGTCGCGGCGGCGATCATGCCTGGCTTATAGCGGACATTCGGTTCGAAACAGCGCTCGCTGAGCAGCGCCCGCCGACCTAATCAATGCCCTTGCGCGCGCTCGAAATGTTCGTGGCCGTGCGGTTCGGCGCGGCCCCTCGGGTCCGGGTGAATGATGATGTCGGCGGTGGGAAACTCGGCGCGAATGCGGTTCTCCGCGGCGACGACGATCTTGTGCGCCGCTTCCAGTGTGAGATCGGGATTGAGTTCGGCGTGGAACTGGATGTGTAGGTAAGGCCCGCTGGTGCGAGTGCGCAGATCGTGCACGCGCAAGATGCGCGTGTCGGCTTCCGCTAGCGCGCGGATGCGCGCGCGCGTTTCGTCGGGCACTTCGCGGTCGAGCAGATGGTCTGCCGCCTCGCGCCAGATCTTCACTGCGCCCAACACGAGCCACGCGGCGACCAGCAGAGCCGCGACGGGATCGGCCCAGAGCGCGCCGAGATAGGCGCCCGCGGCGATGCCGACGATGACAGCCATATTGGCGCCGATGTCGCCCGCGTAATGCAAGCGGTCGGCGCGCGTGGCGACCGAACCGGTGCGGCGCGCTGCGTGGCTCTGATACGCGACGAGGCCGGCCGTCATGAGGATCGAGACGACCATCACCGCAATGTTCTCGGCGCCGTGCGTCAAAGGCGCGGGCTCGATCAGGCGCCGCACCGCCTCGACGGCGATGAAAAGCGCCGACATGCCGACGATGCCCGCCTGGATCAGGCCTGCAAACGCCTCGGCCTTGCCGTGACCGAACCGATGCTCGCGATCGGGCGGCGTCGCCGCGTAGCGGACGGCAAGCAGGATTACGACGGAGGCGAGCAGGTCCAGCGAGGAATCGGCCAGAGACGCAAGCATCGCAACCGAGCCGGAGCCCACCCACGCCCAAAGCTTGAGCGCAATAAGCGCGAGCGCCACGGCAACCGACAGCATCGCCGCGCGCGACGTGAGTCGCGCGTGTTCGGCGCTGGTGGCGGCCGGAGGCGAGCCTGAGTCCATGCCTCCCATATGGCGCCGGCTCTAAGCCGCGTCGACGGCGCGAGGCGAGACTGCGAAGCGTTAGCGCATAGCTGCAGCAACCGCTTCCATCGCGGGATCGCGGCCGGCGCGGTACGCTTCGATTGTCCAGGGCGCTTCGATGTCGGGCGCGAGGCTGTCCACTGCGATAGGGTTGCGCACCACGGATCCGTGACAGTTCTCGATGCCGCGACAGCCGGTGCGATAATCATGACGTTCGGTGGCGTAGAGTATCGCCCCGCCGGAATGCGGCAACGTGATCACGTCGCCTTCGGCATGAAAGTCAAGCCGGTCGCCGACATGCTCGCCGACAATGACGACGCGATCCGGCGCGGATTGCTTCAAGTATCCAACCGTGGAGATCGCCGCCGAGAACGTCCACGGGCTTGTCAGCACGAACACGCGGCCGGGCACAGCGCGCGGCAGCCGGCGCACCCAGGCGCGCGTGTTGTTGAGATCGCCGCCGCCGTTCACGCGCATGTCCAGCACGATGTTGCGCCGGCCTGACGCGCGCGCTGCTTCGAGCGATTCGAACATGAACTCGGCGATGTCCATATCCTCGGCGCTCACGTTTTGCCGCATCTCGATGACGAAGGCGTCGATCTCCGGCGCATCGCGCATGCGGAAACGCTCGCGGGGCGCCTGCAGCGACCACGGCGCCTGCTCCGGCGTCAGCAGCGCTCTCCAGTTCTGTCCCTCCTCCGGCAACAATTCGGGATAGAACCAACGCTCGGCGTTTGCGCGGATGCGTTCAGGGTTCGCCGGCTCCGGCGTGAAGCGGCGCGCGACGGTTCGGCCATTCGCCAAGCGGAAACGATACGTGGCGCCCTGCTGGCTGCGGATAAGCCCGAGCGCATGCATCTGCTCAGGGCTTTCCATGAAGTACGCGGCATTGCGATCGCGCCAGCCGGACGTGCCGCCGCCCAGCGTTCGCGCAACGTTGCGCACTTCCGCGGCAGACCGACCATCGATCGCGACGAGCAGCGCGCCGAGCAAATCGGCGTGTCGCGGCGATGCGCGTAGCACGTAGAAGTCTTCGCCAAAGGGAGCGAGCCGAAAATCCGCCACACGGTTGTAGCGGCGCGAACGCGGACCAGGAAAGTAGGCCGTGTGGCCATTGTCGGCGAGGGCGACGATCCGAGCGAGCTCGAGTTCGAAATAGGCTTGGCTCATGGCGGCGACTTGAGTTTCGATTTGCGCCAGGCGCTGTTCCGCCTCCGCACGCGCCGCCGCCGAATATGAGCGATCGGCCGCCATGAAGCGCTCACGGAAAAACGCGATATCCGCCCGGCGGGCCTCGGGACTGGTTGGATCGATACTTGTGGTCTGCGCAGCAGGCTCGCCATGCTGCGCCGCCGCATCCAGAGCAGCAAGGGCGATGCCGGCGCCTAGAAGCGCCGCGATCAGGACAAACAGCGCGCGTCTCATGGCTCTCCCCTTCGCGCGAGAGATGCAGCAGCTGTCGCGCTTGGATGCGGCGGAAGCGACGAGCGGCGTCTCTGCCGCGATGAATAGGCGGGCAATTGGCGTCGGCGCCTGCCTTTCCACGAATCCGATCCGAAACGGGCTTTCACCTTTCAGCGACGCGCTTCATGGTGCGCCGGCTCAAATTGGGGGACGCCCTTGGATTTGCTCGATCTCCTCCGCGCGGCCCTGCTCGGCGTGCTCCAGGGTCTCACGGAATTCCTCCCCGTTTCGTCCACAGGCCATCTGCTAATTGTGGGCCGGGCGATCGGCTACGACGATCCGGGCGGCGTGTTCACGGTGATGATCCAGCTTGGCTCGATCCTAGCCGTGATGTGGCTCTACAGGCAGCGCATCTGGGATGTAGTGACGGGCCTGCCGACCAAGCCAGACGCGCGGCGCTTCGCGCTGATGCTGTTTTTGTCGTTCCTGCCGGCGGTCGCGGTCGGCTACGTGTCGGCGCGCTTTGTGCGCGACGAACTCTACATACGGCTCGACATCATCGCGTGGGCGCTGATCCTCGGCGGCCTCGCCATGCTGGCGATCGAGCGCTGGCCGCCGAAGGTGGAGGTGAAGGACGCGGCGGAGACGCCGATCTGGCGCGCGATCGGCGTCGGCGTGTTTCAGACGCTGGCGCTGATCCCGGGCGTTTCGCGCTCCGGCGCGACGATCTTCGGCGGCCTCACGCTCGGGCTCGACCGGCGCGCAGCGGCGGAGTTCTCCTTCTTCCTCGCCATGCCGACCATGCTGGCGGCGTTCATCTACGATTTCATCCAGGTGAAGGATCACATCACGCCGGACCGCACGGCCGAGATCGCGGTCGGCTTCGTGTTTGCGTTCCTCTCTGCCTGGCTCGTGGTGAAGCCCTTCCTGGAATTCGTCACGCGCGTGGGCTTTGCGCCGTTCGCGTGGTATCGCATCGTCTTCGGCGCCATCATTCTCGGCGTGCTGGCGATGGGATGGCTGTGACGAAGCTCTGGACCATCGGCTACGAACGCGTCGGCGCGCCCGACTTCGTGGCGGCGCTCAAAGCCTCGGCGATCAAAACGCTGATCGATGTGCGCGACGTGCCGAACTCGCGGCGCGCCGGTTTCTCAAAAAAGGCCCTGGCGGCGAGCCTCGACGAAGCCGGCATAGCTTACATCCACATGAAGGCACTCGGCACGCCGAAGGCGGGGCGCGAGGCGGCCCGCAAGGGCGACACGCAGACGATGCGCCGCATCTTCGAGGCGAAGCTCGCCGAGCCCGAATCGCAGATGGCTCTGGCGGAAGCGGCGGACCTAGCGGGCAAGAGCCGCACCTGCCTCATGTGCCTCGAGCACGACTGGCGGGGCTGCCATCGAACTATTGTGGCGGAGCATTTGATGGCGCAGTACGATCTCAGGCCCGTACATCTTTCGCCAGAGCCTCATGTTTGATATGCTAGTTTTATGAAACTAGCCGATCGCATCGTAGCCGATCCGGACACCTGCAGCGGACACCCTCGGATTGAGGGCACTCGGGTGCGAGTCTCCAATGTGCTCGGCTGGCTGGCATCGGGCATGTCGGCGGCAGAGATCATAGCTGACTACCCGTACCTCACAGGGGCGGATATCCGCGCAGCACTTGAGTTTGCGGCGCGCACTGTGGACGCCGCGCCCGTCGCGGCCGAATGAGATTCATCATCGATGAAAACTTACCGCCGCGCTTGGCGACTTGGCTGACTGGTCGCGGTCATGATGCTGTTCATGTAAGGCAGAACGACTCCCTGAGATCTGACGACGACGTCGCGCGATTTGCTGTTCGCGAGGGGTACACTATCGTCACCAAGGACAGCGATTTTGACCCGCCTCGCTTCGGAGAGCGCGTGCTCCAGCTCGGAATTGGCAATTGCAGCAACAAGGCCCTGTTTGCTTGGCTTGAATCCAACTTAGATCAAGCAGTCGCCCGGCTAGTGAGCGGTGAGACGTACGTTGTCCTCGACTAGGGCAGCGCGTTTGCGCAGCAATTCCGCAGCGCCCGTGCCGAGCAGCGCGATCCAATAGAGGGCGAACGCGGCCGAGAAGAGCCGCGGGCTGATGAGTTCCATGTAGGCCGCGGCGACAAGCGGGAACGGCGCAAGCGCGAGGACGGCGACAACCCAGCGCTTCCGATCCGCCGCGATGCAGAGGCTGGCGATCGCGACGCCGTTCAGCGCCAGCGCGGCATATTTCAGCCAGTGCCACGGCGCGAGCGGCAGATGCGCGGCGGCGTTGGCGATATCGTTGGTGATCTGAAGCTGCTTCCAGGTTTCGATCGCGTCGGCGAGCGCGCCGATGAGCGCAAAGGCAATGGCGGCTTGCGTCCAGCGATTGCGCGGACCACCCAGCATCAATGCGGCGAAGCCGAGGAAGAGCGCATAAGCCGGAACGAAGGCGTAGAGGTCGAGCGTGTTGATCGCGTCCATCGCGGCAAGCCTCGTCGGATCGGCGGGGGTCGCGAAAACGCGGATCAGGTCGACTTCGGATTCGGCGCGCTGAAATTCGCTGACGGCCAGACCCACCTCCGCCGGTGCGTACACGGCGCGGACTTCGGGCATCGCGCCGAACGCCAGGAAGACTGCGAGCGTGGCGAGGCCGAACAGCAGCGTCGCCAACGGCAGCGCCCGCGCGCTCACGCGGGATTCTGCCGCGTCTGAAACTGGCCGTAGGGGCGGAAGCGCCAGATGTAGCTCGGCACGACCGCTTCCACGCTCTCGAGCTGCGTGACCCCGAGATCCTGGATCACGCCGGCGCTCGGATCGCCGCCGACGATTGTGTCGCGCTTCAGCATCGTCACCTGGTCGCCGGTCAGCGGCGGATCGAACGGCAGCAGACTGAAGAGCCAGCCGAACAGCAGTCCCAGGGGGTGGGCCAGGAAAAACGGCAGCGGCACGAGCGGCACGCGCCGTTCGGTTTCGCGCACGACATACTGCATCAGCTCCTTGAACGTGTAGACCCGCGGCCCGCCCAGCTCATAGACGCGCCCGCGCGCATCTTGGCGCTCCAGCGCCGCGCACACGGCGTCCGCCAGGTCGCCGGCGAACACGGGCTGGAACTTCGTCTTGCCGCCGCCGATCAGCGGCAGACCGACGAACGGCAAGGGCAGCAACGAGCGCATTGCCGCGACCGTAGCGGCCATTTGGCCGAAGCGGTTGAAGAAGTGATCCTCCGGCCCGAACACGATGGAGGGCCGCAGGATCGTCGCCGTGGGCGCCGCTTCGAGCACGGCGCGCTCGCCCGCGTACTTTGTGCGTGCATAACGCGAGCCGGTCGGCCCTGCGCCGAGCGCGGAGAAGTGCACGATGCGCTCGATGCCGCGGCGCGCAGCCGCCTCCGCCACGGCGCGGGCGCCCTCCACATGCAGCGCGCTGAATCTCTGTGGGCCGCTCTCCTGCAACACGGCGACCAGGTTCACCACCGCGTCGGCGTCCTCCAGCGCGCGGTCGACCGAGTCCGGGAATCTGATGTTCGCCTGCATCAGCTGAATCTGGCCGACGTCGCCGACCACGCGCAGCTCATGGCCGAGGTGCGGCCGGCGCATGGCGACGCGCACGCGCGCGCCACGCTTGGCCAGGGCGCGCACGACATGTTTGCCGATGAAGCCAGAACCGCCGAATACAACGACAAGCCGATCGCGCATGAATTGCTCCGTCAGCGCCGATTCAGGCCCCCTGAGGCATTCTCATCCTCGGCGCTCGAGAGTTTGTCTTCTGTGTCGCGTATGGAGCGTTCGACACAACTTGGCAATCCTCGGGCAATGCAAGGGGCGCGGCGGCTTGGCTCAGCAGTTCGCGCCGAAAATATAACGAGGCCCCTCGGGCCGGAGTAGACTGAGGAAGGATCAATGAAGACGTTTCTTGCAGCTGCCGCCGCGATGGGCGCGCTCATCGTTGCGGCGCCCGCGTCCGCCGATCACGGGCGCGGCTATCGGGGCTATGACGGACGCATCTCTTACGACTACTGCCGCAACGCCGCCGGCGGCCGCGATTGGATCTGCGTTCGGCAGAATCAAATCTATAGCGACATCACCCGGGGCATGCGCACGGGCCAGCTTTCCGAGCGTGAAGCCAGCCGCTTGCGCGCCGAACTTGGTCATATCGCCGCACGCGCCGATGACTACCGCTATCGCGGACTGAACGGCTGGGAACGGGCCGACCTCAACCGGCGTTTGGATCGCCTGAGCGACTTGGTCCGTTGGGAGCGCACCGACCACAACAACTACCGCGGCTGATCCCTCCCCCCCTAGCCGCGGACCCCAGAAGCCGTCGGCGCCGCAAGCGCCGGCGGCTTCGCCATATCCGCGGCGCCGTTCGCCGCTAGGAACGCGCGACATGGGACGGCCGGAAATTATCGAGCTGCGCGAAGCCGAAGGCATACCGCCTGCTGACGCGCGAGTGATCGATGTGAAATTCAACGAAGTCGCCGGGGCACGGCGCACGCTGTGGGGACGCGTGAAAGCGGCGCTGCAGGCGCTGCTGTGGGCGGCGACGGTAGGATTCTTGATTCCGCCGGCTTGGGTGCTGCTGCACCGCATCGGCGACATGTTCCGGCCGCTCTGACGCGCCCGTGCGCGGCGTGCAGGCGTTCTTTTGCGCGTCGAGAGGGGCTAGTGGGCAAAGCGGAACGCGATGTTGATTTTGATGCGCTGGCCTACGATCGAATTGCCGTTTCGGTTGTGAGTAGCGAGCCGAAAGCGCGTGCTCAAATTGCGCGCGGCCTGCTCGAAATCATACTGCGGCCAACCGTCATCGTCAGCGGCGCAAGCAACCGTTCCGTCTTCGCGAATGAGACAATCCAGCCCAACGGTCGCTTCCGCCTCGGCGTACCAGGCATCGCGCGGCCAGACCAAGCGATAATCGGCGCCGTCCGGCCGAGCGAGCCACGTGTAATTCGTGGCGACGGTCGTGCTCGCCAGTTGCTCGACGCTGGGCGCTTCGGGCACTGGCCCAAAATGCGCCGCCTGCGCCTCGGGCGTAGCCGGCGGCGTCGCGCACGCGCTCAGTAACACGATGAGCAATCCGAAAAGCCCCGCCCGCATCTCGCCTCCTACGCGCTCAGCCGCGCCATTTCCGCCTCGCTCATCTCTTCGTTGGAATAGACGTCCTGCACGTCGTCGAGATCGTCGAGGGCGGTGAGGAGCTTCATCAGCTGCTCCGCGGTCTCGCCTTCCACCGGAATGGCGATGCCGGTGCGCCAGACGAACTTGGCCGATGCGGGATCGCCGAACTTCCGCTTGAGCGCAGCCGTGGCTTCGACGAGCTGTTGCATCTCGCAGAGGATCACGTGCTCGCCCTCTTCCACCTCGCATTCGTCGCAGCCCGCCTCGATAGCGGCTTCCAGCATCGCGTCTTCGTCGGCGACGGCGAGCGGATAGCGGATCTCGCCGACGCGCTTCCAGGCGAACGACACCGAATTGGTTTCGCCGAGATTGCCGCCGTTCTTGGCGAAGGCGGCGCGCACGTCGCCGGCGGTGCGATTGCGGTTGTCGGAGAGGCATTCGACGATGACGCCGACGCCGCCGGGGCCGAAACCCTCGTAGCGGATCTCTTCCAGATTTTCCCCGCCGGCGCCGCCGCCGCGGTCGATCGCGCGCTGGATGTTGTCCTTCGGCATCGACTGCGCGCGCGCCGCCGCAATGGCGCGGTAAAGCCGCGGATTCGCATCGGGATCGGCGCCGCCCGTCTTCACCGCCGCCTGGATTTCGCGCGCGAGCTTGGTGAACATCTGGGCGCGCTTTTTGTCCTGCGCGCCCTTGCGATGCATGATGTTGGCGAATTTGGAGTGACCGGCCATGGGCGGGCTCTCTAGCGGGGCGCCGCCGGTTTCTCAAGGACGCCAATCGGCGCTCTTTTGTGTGGGCATGCTCGATGGGGTCAGTCGGTTACTGCGGCGGCGCGGCGCCGCGCAGCGTCGTTACGAGCGCCTGCACCCGCTCCAGGCGTTCGAACAAGTCGTCCGCGTCGCCGCTGACGCAGCCGGCGTCAAAGCGGGTGCGTTGATCCTCCCGGCCTTCGCGCGAGGACCAGACAATGTCGCCGTAGGGGCCGTCCGCTATCACGCGATCGCATTCGAACCAGCGGTTTTCGTAGGGGCGGAAGATGTCGCGGATTTCGTCGAACTGCGCCGCGCTGACGGCGAACGTCTGCGTTCGATCGCCTTCGCTGTAGCGGCCTTCGCCGCTGCGCGACACCGACCAGCTCGAGGTCGGATTGCCCCAGTACATCCACTCCACGCCGATGATCGTCGGATCGGGCATCGCCGGCGCGAGGTCGCGCGCGCGCCCCATCTCCGCCATCGCGCGCCAAGCGCGTCTTACGTTCTCTGCGAGCGGGCGTGGGACGCCGCCCTCGTAGCAGGAGATGTGCAACTCGACGCGGCGCGTCTCCTCGCCTGCGCGCCGCCAGACGATGTAGCCAGGCCGAATGTGCTCGGATGGGCTCACACAGGCGAGCCCCTCCGCTTGCAGCGGCGCCAGCAGATCGGCGACGCGGCGGAAGTCCTCTCGGCTGGCGTCGAACTCGAGGACGCGTTGGGTGTCCGCGCCAACAATGCGTGCGCGCCCGCCGTCTTCGATCGTGTAGTACATGGTCTCGCTGTAGACGACTTCTATGGACTCCGCGGCAATCTCCGCGCTCGAAGCGGCGCACGCCGCGAGAAGAACCGACAGACTCAAAATGGCAGCGCGCATATGTGCTCCCCCAGCAGTCCGCTCTATTCTATCCGCGCGTCGAATGGCGCAGTGTCTATTGGCGGTTGCGCCATGCGCGGTACTTTTCATCAGCTCCGTCCGCGCAGGTCCTCGCCGCGCGCGCAGCGGATCGCCTCCTTGGGCGTGATCACCCAGTCGAGGTGCGCGTCGTGAGCCCCGGCGGGCACGCGCTCCATTTCCTGTTCGGCGTAGGCAATGCCGACAGCGACGGCGCCGTGCGCGCGATAGAGCGAGATGATGCGGTCATAGTGGCCGCCACCCTGGCCGAGGCGGCGGCCGGCGCGGTCGAAAGCCAGAAGCGGCGCAAGGATGAGGCGCGGCGCCAGGTCGGCGCCCGTCGGCGGCGGCGCCGGCACGCCAAACGCGTCGGCGGTCAGAGCTTCGCCGCCGCGCCAGGCAAGAAAACGCGCTGGCCCGGCCCGGCTCTCCATGCGCGGCAGCGCGACAACGCGACCAGCCTTCGCGAGCGCGGCCATCAGCGGCCGCGGGTCGATCTCGCCGCCGACGGGCCAGTAGCCGGCGACGGGCGAGAGTTTGGCGAGGTCCAGCGGGAAGTTCTCGATGACCCGAAGCGGCGCATCGCCCGGCTCGATCGCCGCGCGTTCGGCGCGCATGAGCATCCGCGCGTCAGCTTTGGCGGATTCGAGATCGACGTCTGTCATGCTCCCCCAAAGGAGCGTGGGCCTTCGGGCCCGCATTGGCGCCGCCGCGCAAAAGTGCGGGTCTGAAGACCCGCGGTCCAAGTCGGGCGGCCCCACATGCGCCGTGAGGAATGCTCATCCTCTCGAACCCTAGCAAGACTAGGTGGGCGCCAGGTGCTCCAGGCCACGGCCCGGAGCAGAGCCAGCTCCCGAGAGAGATGATACGGTCCCAGGGATGCAAGCGCCTCTCGCACGCCGCAGAAACCGCCCGTCCGGAATCTAGGCGCGCTGCGGGCCCGTCTCAAGCCGCGCTTTCTGTAATGCGGCCAGCCGCACCGCCGCGCGCTTGCTCAATCTTGTCGGCGGTAGTCTCCACGGCGAGCCGCGCCTCGACCAGCATGTCGGCGAGCCGTTCTATTTCGCACCGCGCGCGGGCGAGCGCCGCGCTGGTGGCCTGCGTTTCGTCCAGCAGGGCTAATGCCGTGAGGATGAGGCGGCGCGTGGCGTCGGGCTCGTCGGCAAAGCCGCTGAGCCGCGCTTCGAGCGCGAGCGCGAGGTCCTCGAACCGGCGGCGTTCTGCTTCGGCACAATCAAGCGCGATCCGGCGCCCCTGGATGGAAACAACCGTCTGCATCAGCTGAGCGCCTCCCTGGCCGCAGCGTCGAAAGCCTCGATCGGCTTCTTCAGCGCATGAGCGACAACATCGGGATCGGCCCCCAGTTCCAGGGCGTCGAGCTGAGCTTCGATGGCGTCGAGCGCGAGCGCCAGCCGGCGCGCGTGAGCAGCCGTTTTCTTGGCTTGGGCGGGAGAATCGCTCGCCATTGCGACGAAATGTTACGACCGCGCGCGATTCGGTGAAAGCAGATGTGCGTTTGTGCGCCTGGACGCGCGCGCAGGCGGGGTCTAATGCACGGCCACGCAACGGATTTTCGGAGCACTACCCATGACCGTGAAGGTGGCCATCAACGGGTTCGGGCGGATCGGGCGCAACATTCTGCGCGCCATTATCGAGAGCGGCCGCAAGGACATCGAGGTGGTCGCCATCAACGACCTGGGGCCGGTCGAGACCAACGCGCACCTCTTGCGCTACGACAGCGTCCACGGCCGCTTCCCCGGCGAGATCAAGACCGGCGAGGACTGGATCGACGCCGGCCGCGGCAAGATCAAGACGACGGCGATCAAGAACCCGGCCGAGCTGCCGCACAAGGAGCTGGGCGTCGACATCGCGCTCGAATGCACCGGCATCTTCACCGCGCGCGACAAGGCGGCGTCGCATCTCGAAGGCGGGGCCAAGCGGGTGATCGTCTCGGCGCCGGCCGACGGGGCGGACCTGACCGTGGTCTATGGCGTCAACCACGAGCGGCTGACGAAGGACCATATCGTCATTTCCAACGCCTCGTGCACTACGAACTGTCTCGCGCCGGTGGTGAAGGTGCTACACGAAACCGTGGGCGTCGAGCGCGGCATGATGACGACGATCCACTCCTACACCAACGATCAGCCGTCGCTGGACCAGCTGCACAAGGATCTCTATCGCGCCCGCGCCGCGGCGCTGAACATGATCCCGACATCGACCGGCGCCGCGAAAGCCATCGGCCTCGTCATGCCGGAACTCAAAGGCAGGCTCGACGGCGTTTCCATCCGCGTGCCGACGCCGAACGTGTCGGTGGTGGACCTGAAGTTCGTGGCCTCGCGCGCGACGAGCGCGCAGGACATCAATGACGCCGTGCGCAAGGCAGCGGATGGGGCGCTCAAGGGCGTACTGGGCTATACCGAGCACAAGAACGTCTCGATGGATTTCAACCACGATCCGCGCTCGTCCATCTTCCACCTCGACCAGACCAAAGTGATGGACGGCAATTTCGTGTCGATCCTCTCCTGGTACGATAACGAATGGGGCTTCTCCAACCGCATGGCCGATGTCGCCGTGCACATGGCGAAGCTGATTTGATGATTGCACTCTTCTCCCCTTCTCCCTTGGGGAGAAGGGGTCGGGGGATGAGGGGCGATCGATCAGGCGCGCGGCTCGAAGGTTCGCACGAGTTCTTTCTGCAACGTCGTGCGCGTTGCACGCCCCTCACCCCCCAGCCCCCTCTCCGCAAGGGAGAGGGGGAGTGCGCGTGAGGCTCCCCCACCTCTCCCCCACTGCAAAGGCGCAAGCGTGGGGCATGGCTGTCGGCGGGGCGACGGCGTTCTACGCGACGTACAAGCTCCAGCTTGGCTACGGCCTGTTCTTCATCGGCTGGGCCGGCGCGTGGGCGCTGGGTGAATGGCTGTTGGCGCGGCGCCTGATTGGTAAGGATGACGCGGGCGCGATCGCGCTCGGCGTCGCGTCTGGATTGGCGTTCCCATGGTTAGGCTTCGCGCTTGCGGCGCTGTTGCAGGCGCTGCGCCCGTAGCGGTTGAAGAGGCGAGCGTTAATGGCGCCGCCGTGCGCACGCTTGCGTCCGTGTCGAGGCGCAGCTCTTACCCATTCGCAACCGCAGCAACCGAACTCGGGTTCGCGCTGGCGGCGTTCGGCTGCGGCCTGTTCGACGCGCCGCTTTGGATGGCGGGGCTGGCGGCGGTGAGCATGCTGGCCTATTGGAGCTGGTCGCGGCGCCTGGTGCTCAATCGCCTGCGCGGCGCGACGTGGATGACAGTGTCGGGCCTCGGCGCGGTCACCATCGTCTCCATCATCGCCGGCGCCTACTGGCTCGGCTTGGCCTCCGGGGGTCTTATCTAGTCAATGACAAAGCTTTCGATGCACGGGATCACCGCGCCCGTCTACACGCGCATGCTGCGCAATCTCTCCGCCATCCTCAGCAAAGCCGAACAGCAGGCGAAGGCGAAGGGTTACGACGCCGCAGTATTGCTGAACGCGCGGTTGGCGCCCGACATGTTCCACCTGATCCGCCAGGTGCAGATAGCGACCGATCAGGCCAAGGGCTGCATGGCGCGTCTGGCCGGCCACGCGCCGGAAGCAATCGAGGACACGGAAACCACATTCGCCGAGCTGCAGGCGCGCATCGCCAAGGTGATCGGCATCGTCGAAGGCTATACCGAAGCGCAGCTCGAGGGCGCCGAGACGCGCGACGTCACGGTGAAAATCCCGGACAGCGAGCTGAGGTTCAAAGGCCTCGACTATGTGAATGGCTGGGCCATGCCGAACTTCTACTTCCACATGACGATGGCCTACGCGATCCTGCGCCATAACGGCATCGAACTCGGCAAGCGGGATTTCCTCGTCAGCTGAGCGCGCGTATGCGCCGTCCCAACATCCGCTCCGCCGCGGCTGACTTCGGCTTTCTCGCGGTCATCTTCATCGCCGGGCTGGCGGGCGCTGCGTGGCCTTTGGCGGCGCTCGTCTTCATCGCCGCGGCGCTCACCTGGTGGTGGACGCGCCGGGCGGCGCTGGCGCGGATGGACCTTCGCGTCCGCCTAACGCAGAGCGTCATTGCGCTCGTCATGCTAGCGGCGGTGATGGCCCTCTTCTATTGGATCGGCCTCACCTTCGGAGGACACACGTGAGCTTTCGCCGCATCGACGACGCGCCTGACAACAAGACAGCCCTGGTGCGCGTGGATTCCAACGTGCCGATGGCCAACGGCGAGGTCAGTGACGACACGCGCCTGCGAGCGGCGATTCCGACCATCCGAGCGCTTCAGGCCAAGGGTGACAAAGTCGTCCTGCTCGCGCACTTCGATCGGCCGAAGGGCAAGCGTGTGCCGGAGATGTCGCTGAAGCCGGTGGCGCCCGTGTTGGAAAAGCTGCTCGGTGCGCCCGTTGCGTTCGCCGACGATTGCGTCGGCGACACTGTCAAGTCGGCTATCGCTGCGCTTCCGGCCGGTGGTGTCATCCTTCTCGAAAATACGCGCTACCACGCCGGTGAAGAGAAGAACGATCCGGAGCTGGCAAAGCAGATCGCAGCGCTCGGCGACTTCTACGTCAACGACGCTTTCTCCGCGGCACACCGCGCACATGCGTCCACGGAAGGCGTCGCGCACATCCTGCCGGCGTACGTCGGCAAGCAGATGGAGCGCGAGCTCGACGCGCTCGACGCCGCGCTCGGCAACCCGAAGCGCCCTGTGCTCGGCATCGTCGGCGGCGCGAAGGTCTCGACCAAACTGGAGCTGCTGCAGAACCTGATCGCCAAGCTCGACAGGCTCGCCATCGGCGGCGGCATGGCCAATACCTTCCTCTACGCGCAAGGCGTCGAGATTGGCGGCTCGCTGGCTGAGCGCGACATGGCCGATGCGGCGCGCGAAATCCTCGCCGCCGCGAAAGGCAAATGCGAAATCCTGCTACCGGTCGATGTGGTCGTCGCAAAGGAAGTGAAGCCGCACGCCGAGGCGCGCATCTGCGGGCTCAAGGAGATCGAGGCCGACGACAAGATCCTCGATGTCGGCGAAAAGACCGTGCGTCACTTGCGCGATGCGATGAAGCACTCGCACACGCTCATTTGGAACGGCCCGCTCGGCCTGTTCGAAACGCCGCCCTTCGACCAGGGCACCGTGCTCGTCGCGCAAGCCGCCGCGGAGCTGGCGAAAGCCGGCAAGCTCATCGCCGTCGCCGGCGGCGGCGACACCGTCGCCGCGCTGAATCACGCGGGCGCGGCGGACGACTTCACCTTCGTTTCGACGGCGGGCGGCGCGTTCCTGGAATGGATGGAGGGCAAGGCGCTGCCCGGCATAGAGGCGCTGAAGACATGAGCGATCCCGCTCAAAACGCTATTGGCAAAACTGCCCGGAATGAGCGTCTGAAACTCCGCGCGGCAAGCGCAAACGCCATCGGCTTGGCATTCGTCGCCATCGGCTTCATTCAGCCTTTGGTTTCAGGTGATTATTCATTCACGGCAGTACTGAAACTGGTTATTTGCGCCGCCATTGGCTATATCTTTCACAACTACGCCATGCAGCTATTGGAAAGGATGGAGGACTAGATGGACAGCTGGCTCCAATTCTTTTTCATGACCGGCGGTCTGCTGCTCTTTGGCCTCATGATCGTAGTCGGCGGGTGGTTCGATGACCGCCGCTGGCAGCGCCAGAAGGACGCGGAAAAGGCCGCCCGTAGGGCAGCTGCCGAGTAGCGCCTTCCCCGCATAGCAGCGCTTCTGGGACAGTTTTCCCCATACCCCTGCCCAGCGTGGCGTTTCTGGCCGGGCCGCGCTAGATCACCCTCTATCCAATCAGCATCGCCGGGTTTCCCGCGAAGATACGGGGCAGGAACGTGAATCTCGAGGCATTGAACAAGGTCGCCGAGGCCATGGTGGCGCCGGGCAAGGGCATCCTGGCGGCGGACGAATCCACCGGCACCATCAAGAAGCGGTTCGACGCCATCGGCGTGGAGAACACCGAAGAGAATCGGCGCGATTATCGCGAGCTGATGTTCCGCGCCAAGGAGGGGATGAGCTACATCTCAGGCGTCATCCTCTACGACGAAACCATCTGGCAGAACGCGCGCGACGGCGAGCCGCTGGTGAAGCTGATCCAGGACGCCGGCGCCATCCCCGGCATCAAGGTCGATGAAGGCACGCGGGAATTGCACGCCGCGCGCGGCGATGTGGTGACGCGCGGCCTCGACAAGCTGCACGAGCGGCTGCCGAAATACTATGAGAAGGGCGCGCGCTTCGCCAAATGGCGCGCGGTGATCGATCCGACCAACGGCCGCCCCTCCTACGCCGGCCTCTCCGCCAACGCGCACGCGCTCGCGCGCTACGCCAACCTCTGCCAGGAATTCGACATCGTCCCCATCGTCGAGCCCGAAGTGCTGATGGACGGCGATAACGACATCGACGCCTGCTACGCCGTGACGGAGTGGGTGCTGAAGGAGACGTTCCAGCAGCTCTATTATCTCAACGTCGCACTCGAAGGCATCGTGCTGAAGCCGAACATGATCGTGCCGGGCAAGAAGGCGACGAAGCAAGCCAGCGTGGACGAAGTGGCCGAGAAAACCATCAAGTGCCTCAAGGCGTGCGTACCGAGCGCGGTGCCGGGCATCGCCTATCTCTCCGGCGGCCAGTCCGACCTGGACGCAACGGCGCACTTGAACCGCATGAACCAGATCGGCGGCTTCCCGTGGAAGATGACCTTCTCGTACGGGCGGGCGCTGCAAGCCGCGCCGCAAAAGGCATGGTCAGGCAAGCCTGAGAATGTCGCAAGCGCGCAAGCCGCCTTCCTGCACCGCGCCCGCATGAACGGCCTCGCGAGCCAAGGCAAGTGGAAGCCGGAGCTGGAGAAGGCGTGAGCCGCCAGCGCTGTCGCCTCTATCTGATCACGCCGCCAGCTTTCGAGCTGGCGGCGTTTTCGCGAGCGCTGCAGGACGCGTTGGACGGCGGCGATGTCGCCGCCGTCCAACTGCGGCTCAAAGGCGTGCGCGACGAGGAGGTTCTGCGCATCGGCGCGGCGCTGAAGCCGATCGTGCAGGAGGCGGGCGCCGCGTTCATCCTCAACGATCGCCCCGATCTCGCGGTCAAGCTTGACGCCGACGGCGTGCATGTCGGCCAGGAAGATGCGAGTTACGCGGAAGCGCGTGCGGCGATGGGCAAGGACAAGATCGTCGGCGTCACCTGCCACGACTCGCGCCATCTCGCGATGCTCGCAGCGGAAGCGGGTGCGGATTATGTTGCATTCGGCGCATTCTTTCCAACCGAAACGAAGGAACCGAAAACATGCGCCGATCCGGAAATCCTGGAAATCTGGCAGGAGACGATGGAGACGCCGTGCGTCGCGATTGGCGGCATTACGGCGGAGAACGCGGCGCCGCTGGTGCGCGCCGGCGCCGATTTCCTCGCCGTCGCCGCGGGCGTCTGGAACCATCCGCAAGGCCCGCGCGCTGCCGTCGCCGCGTTCAACGCGCTCTTCGACGCGACTGTAGATTGAACGGAACGGCGCGAAACAGCGCTCGTTCACTCCTGAGCACTCCAGGAGCTTGAGATGGCGCAGAGACTGACCGGCAAGAAAGTCGCCGTGGTCGCAACCGACGGATTTGAACAGTCGGAACTGATCGAACCGCTCAAGGCGCTGAAGGACGCAGGCGCCGAAGCTCACGTGATCTCGCCCAAGGGCGGCGAAATCCAAGGTATGCAGCACGACGAGAAGGGCGAGAAGGTGCGCGTGGACAAGATGCTCTCGGAAGTGGACGCCAGCGATTACGACGCGCTGGTGCTGCCGGGTGGCGTCGCCAATCCCGACAGGTTGCGCCTCGAGCGCGAGGCGATCGCCTTCATCCGCCGCTTCGTGGAGGATGACAAACCGATCGCGGCGATCTGCCATGGGCCATGGACGCTGATCGACGCGGGCGGGATCGAGGGACGGCGCATGACGTCGTGGCCTTCGCTCAAGAACGATTTGCGCAACGCCGGCGCGCAATGGGTGGATGAGGAGGTCGTCGTAGACAACGGCCTCGTTACCTCGCGCAAGCCGGGGGACCTGCCCGCGTTCTGCGCCAAGATGATCGAAGAATTCGCCGAAGGCCGGCACGCCGACCACACGCGCAACTTCACGGGCGCCGAGTCCGAACGGTGCCCGCACTGACGGCAGCCAGGCTCACCCTGGGCAGCCGCCGGGGCTAGGAAATTGTGGCAAACGGGCCTACCTGAGGCCCTTCAGATTCCACGGAGCCTCGCCCGATGACCTTTCCCCCGCGCCTCGACGAAGAAGAAGTGAAGAACCCGGCCGACGCGCGCAATGCGCCGGACGTGATCGAGAAGGCGCTGTTCGATGCGCGCGTGGTGATGCTGACGGGCGAGGTGAACGACATCCAGGCCAGGCGCGTGACGGAGCGCCTATTCGCGCTGGCCTCGCAGGGCGCGAAGCCGATCACGTTCGTGATCTCCTCGCCCGGCGGGCACGTTGAGTCAGGCGACATGATCCATGACGCGGTGAGGTTCATCGATGCCCCGGTGCAGATGCTGGGCACCGGCTGGGTGGCGAGCGCGGGCGCGCTCATCTATTGCGCCGTGCCGCGCGAGCATCGCTTCTGCCTGCCGAACACGCGCTTCCTGCTGCACGAGCCGCGCGGCGGCATCGGCGGTCCCGCGTCCGACGTGGAAATCCAGGCGCGCGAGATTCTGCGCATGCGCGAGCGGCTCAACAAGATTTTCGCCGACGCCACTGGCCAGCCGATCGAGCGGATCAAGAAAGACATCGACCGCGACTACTGGATGCTGGCCGAAGAAGCGAAGGCCTACGGCCTCGTCGGCCGCATCGTTAGGAGCCAGAGCGAGCTGCGTTAATTGGGCGCAATCAGGTCAGGACGACAAAGCGCGACGGCGGCGGTGATCACATCGCCGCCAGTCGTGTATTCGTCCGACCAGAAGATTCTGCGACCCTCGCGATCGCGCGCGAACCAGCCGCCGTGCCAAGAGCGTCCTGCCCGTTCGAGGTCAGTCCAGCGTAAACGCACTGAGCGAAGCGCGCCCCGAAACTCCAACCCCTCGTGATTCCACCGCCAACGATGCAGTGACATAGCGGACATGAACGCGGCGCTGACACTGAAACCCCAGACAAGCCATTGCAGCGGCCCCACCTGGTCTGCTTCCTCACCGGCCTCGGTGAAGAACAATACGTAGGCAAAGAGCACGACGAGCGCGCCAGACAACATCGCTACGATCATGACGATGCCAGCTGGCGCAGTGCGTCCGGCTTTGACGTCGAGTTCGATCAGTCCGCGGTTCCGCGACCACCAATGGGTGACGAGGCCGCCAAGGCCGAAAATCACAGCCGGAACGAGCACCGACAGAATTGCAGTACCGCACCCTCTGACATGTGGACCTGACCTGTTGTGATCTTGCGCTGCGCCACGCGCGGGAACTCGTCAGTTGGTTCCACATCTTGAGCAACAATGAATGAAGCTTAAGGCACCTGGGGATTGTCGCCGCCTCAGAGCCCCATTTCTGCCCTGTGGAAACGTAGAAACGCACGGGTCCGCGGCGCTGCTGCGGAGCGGACGCATCCAATCTGTTTGTTCCACGCCGCCCGCGCGCCGAGGTGCGGGCGCTCAGTTGAGAGACCGTTTTATGGCCGCTCGATGGGTGGGGGTTCTGCGCCCGCACAACAAGAAAATCACCGCGCGCGCCGTCGCGCGTCGCGGTTTTCGCGACACGATTCAAGAGTGCGTCCACGCGCTGGGCGCGTGCGGCGTCCTCGCCATGGCCGCCGCGATGAATTTCGCCATGTACCCCGAGGCGCTGGCCTCGGTTGTCGGCAGTGAACTCGTGGCCGTGAATTCTGTTCCCCAGGACCAAACGCTCGGCGCAACACCGCCGGCGCCGGCGGCACCTGTCGTGAATGAAGATGAAGTGCGCCTGCTCGCCGCTACCGTATTCGGCGAGGCGCGTTCCGAGGGCGAGCTGGGCATGCGCGCCGTGGCGCACGTCATGGTGAACCGCGTCGGCGAGCGCTTCGGCGAAGACCTCGCCACGGTGATCCTGACGCCGAAGCAGTTCTCGGTCTGGAACCGCGGAGATCCGAACCGGCGTTTGCTGCTGAACCTCGTGCGCGACCCCGATCGCTACGTCACGGATGCGACGCAATGGGAGATCGCCCAGCGTATTGCGCGCGAAGTGCTCGCCGGCCAATCCGTCGATCCGACTGACGGCGCGCTGTTCTACCACACGCGCGCAGTGCGGCCGAGCTGGGCGCGCTACGGCGTGGGCCGGCAAACCATCGGCGCACATATCTTCTATGCCGACGTGCCCGACAGCGGTCAGCGCCGCACGCCGCGCGTCACGAATGTGGCGCAGATCTTCGGCCGGCCGATGCTGATCGACACGCCCTCGACCGGCGCGCGCGGCGTCAACGCCGCGGCGACCCCAGCACTCAACGGCGTGCCGATCACGCAGCTGCGGTACGGGGCGGCGGCGACGCACTGAAGCAAGGCAGAGCTGACCTGAAGGACCGGCGCGGATTCAGTCCGCGCCGGTTTTTCGTTGCACGGGCTCGTCGACGCGCTCACCGTCCCAGTAGTCCACCGGCGCGCTGCCACGGAAAATTGCGCGCTCGCCTTCGCGGTTGAGCGTGCTGACGCTGATCTTGTTGCTGTCCGGATAGACACAGACCTCGTTCTTCTGGTTGTCGCCGATCATGATGAAGCGGAACGGCTTATCGCTCTCGTTGATGAGGCAATGGCCGGCGCGCTGGCCCGCGGGAAAGCCGACATAGTCGCCGGCGCGCAGCGTGTATCGCTCATCGCCCAGCCGCAGCGTCGCTTCGCCTTCGAGCGCGACGATGTGCTCCTCCTCGAGCATGTGATAATGGAACGGGCACGATTGCTTGCCCGGCGGCAGCTCCTCGTACGAGACGCCGATCTTGCGCTGATCGGGCCCGCGCGTGTCGGAGAGCACCTTGTAGCGCGAGCCGAAGCGCACGCCGTGGTTCCAGTCTGTCCAAGGCACGCTTTCGATGCTGACGGGGCCGCGAGGTTTCATGAGCGAATAGTGAGTAGCGAATAGCGAATAGGGAACACCGCGCTCCTCCCTACTCACTACTCGCTATTCGCTATTCGCTCAATCAATGGCTCTCGCCGCGCCAGACTTGCTTGTAGGCCAGGTACAACAGGATCGAGAGCGCGAGCAGGAAGGCGATCACGACGATGCCCGTGCGCTTGCGCGCTTCCATGTGCGGATCGGCGGCCCATTGCAGGAAGGTCGCCACGTCTGTCGCGTATTGCGTGACGGTGGTCGGCGTGCCGTCCTCGTAGGACACCGCGCCTTCGGCCAGCGGCGGCGGCATGGCGATCCAGCCGCCCGGGAAATAGCGGTTGTGGTGGAGCACGCCCTGGCTCTCGCCGTCATAGCCGATCAGCAGCGAGCGGATGTAGTCGGCGCCGCCATGGCGCGCGAGCGTGATGACAGAGAGATCGGGCGGATAGGCGCCGCCATTGGCGGCGCGCGCGGCGACCTCGTTCGGGAACGGGTTGCGGAAATAATCCGAAATGCGACCCGGGCGCTCGACCGGCTGGCCGCTGTTGGGATCGGTGTCGACGATCGTCACGCCCTCGGCAATGGCGCGCACCCAGAGGTTATCGACCACGTCGACAAAATGGCCGCCATGCTCCGGCGGGCCTGGCACTTCGCGCAAGCGCAGTTGGCCGGTTTCGTGATCGCGCTCCATGTAAGCGGCGAACGGGCCACCCTCCTCGCCAAGATGACGATAGGCAAGATGGTCCATGCCGTGGCAGGCGGCGCAAACCTGTTGGTAGACCTGAAAGCCGCGCTGCACGGCGGCCATATCGTAGTCACCGACCGGGCTTTCGAAGCTGAACGGATAATTCTGCGGATGCTCCGCTTCGCCGGCAGCAAAGGCGACGCCGGCGGCCGCGATCAGCACGGCGGCGGCGGCAGTGAACGCGCGCAACATCAAGCAGCCCCCGCTTGTTCGCTGGCCGTCACCGGCTTGGCGATGGTGTCCGGCACGCGGCTCGGCGTTTCGCGCAGGCCGAGCACCGGCAGGATGATGAGGAAGAAAAGGAAGTAGTAGGCGGTGAGGATCTGCGAGAGATTCGTCACCGTGAACGTCGGCGGCAGCCGCCGCTCGACGACGAAGAACGGCGCCGCCTGGCCGGCTTGCGTCTTCGCTTCGGCGATCGCGGCTTCGAGATCATCGACGGTCTCGGCGGACACAGAGGCCGTGCGCTCCGCACCGCCGATCACGCCGCGCGCGCTGCCGGTCGTGGCGCCTTCGCGCGTCACCGCCGTCATCGCCGCGCCCTGCTGGCGCAACACGGCGCGCGCTTGCGCGTCCGCCTCGTCCCACGCGTCGGGTGATGCGGCCGTCACCCGGCTCTCGACGACTTGGCCGCCCTCGACCCACGTGAGCGTCGCGCGGAAGTCGTCCGCCTTGAGCAGGATGTTGCCGGGGTTCTGGCCGCCGCACCAGCCGAGGAAGATGCAGACCACGACGAACACCAGGAAGAACTGCCGCGCTATCGGGCGATAGCGCATCGAGCGCACGCGCGAGGTGTCCAGCCACGGCAGCACGAAAAGGATGCCGATCGAGGCGAACATGGCGAGCACGCCGGCGAGCTTGGAATCGATCGGGCCGACGTTGAAATCGAACGCGCGCAGAATGGCGTAGAACGGCAGGAGGTACCATTCCGGCACGATCTCCGGCGGCGTCTGCAGCGGGTTCGCCGGGATGTAGTTGTCGGCGTGCCCCAGCGCGTCCGGCATGTAGAAAATAAAGACCGCGAACAGGATGAGGAAGATCGAAGTCGCGAACAGGTCCTTCATCGTCGCGTGCGGCGTGAACGGCACGGTGTCCTGCTTGGTCTTCACGTCAACGCCGGTCGGATTGTTCTGCCCCGCTTCGTGCAGCGCCCAGATGTGCAGCGCGACGACGCCGGCGATCACGAACGGCAACAGGTAGTGCAGTGAGAAGAAGCGGTTGAGTGTCGCCTGGTCGATGGCCCCCCCGCCGCGGATCCAGACCTGGATGCTTTCGCCCACCAGCGGCAGCGCGCCCAGGATGTTAGTGATGACGGTCGCGCCCCAGAAGCTCATCTGGCCCCATGGCAGCGTGTAGCCGAGGAACGCCGTCGCCACCATCAGCGCATAGATGAGGCAGCCCAGGATCCACAGCAGCTCGCGCGGCGCCTTGTAGGACCCATAATAGAGGCCGCGGAACATGTGGATGTAAACGGCCAGGAAGAACATCGACGCGCCGACCGCGTGCATGTTCTGGATCAGCCAGCCGTACGGGATATCGCGTTCGATCCGTTGAATGCTGGCGAACGCGAAGTCGACGTGCGGGATGTAGTGCATCGCCAGCACGACGCCGCTGACGATCTGCACAACGAGGCAGAGCGACAGCATCGCTCCGAACGTCCACCAATAGTTGAGATTGCGTGGCGTGGGATAAGCCACGAAGCTGTCGTGCGTCATGCGCACGATCGGCAAGCGTTTGTCGAGCCAGCGTGTGAAGCCGGACTTCGGCTCGTAGGTGGAGTGGCCGTGGATCTTCATGGCAGGGCCCCTCAGCCGATCCGGATCGATGTATCGTTCAGAAAGACATACGGCGCCGGAGGCAGATTCCGCGGCGCCGGCCCGCGGCGGATGCGGCCGGAGGTGTCGTAGTCCGAGCCGTGGCACGGGCAGAACCAGCCGCCATAGGACGAGCCTTCAACGAATGTCGGCACGCAGCCCAAGTGCGTGCAGTTCGCTTCCAGGATCAGCCATTCGGCGCGGCCGGGCTGGCCATCTTCCTGGCGCAGGCGCTCTTCGTCCGTCTGGGGGTCCTTGAGGCTGGCGTAGTCGTCGCGACGCGCGGAAGCGATTTCCGCCGGCGTCCGGTGCCGGACGAACACCGGCTTGCCCTGCCACATCACTTTGATCTGCTGCCCGAGCTCGATGGCGGTGAGGTCGACCTCCGTCGTCGAGAGCGCACGCGTGTCGGCGGCGGGGTTCATCTGCGCAACGAACGGCCAGATCGTCGCCGCCGTGCCGACCGTGGCGACTGCGCCCGTTGCGATGAAAATGAAGTCCCGCCGGGTCGTCTCCGCCCCTTCGTGTGGGTCTGCTGTCGCGTCTGCCACCGCGCGTTCTCTCCCGGCTTGGTTCGGCGGCGAAGCTAGGCTAGTCCGGTCTCGCGAGCGCGCGGCGCGTCGCCGCATGCCCCGATAAGCACCCGATTCAGCCCAGATTCTCCGGCGCGGAGGCCATAACGTGCGGCTCGCCCTCTATCAACCGGACATCCCGCAGAATCTCGGCGCGGCGCTGCGGCTTTCGGCGTGCCTTGGTGTCGCACTCGACGTGATTGAGCCGTGCGGCTTTCCGCTGACCGATGCGTCACTGAAGCGCGCCGCGCTCGACTATGGCGACAAAGCCAAGGTAGCGCGGCACGCGAGCCTCGCCGCGTTCCGTGCGGCGCCGGAACGGAGCGATGGGCGCTTGGTGCTGGTGGAGACCGATGGCGCAGTGAGCTTCCAGGACTTTTCCTTCTCCACCGGCGACACCTTGCTGCTGGGCCGCGAGAGCGCCGGCTCGCCCGGCGAACTGTACGAGGCGGCGCAGGGCAGCGTGCGCGTGCCGATGCGCCGCGGCCTGCGCTCGCTCAATGTCGTGGTGGCGGGCGCGATCGTATTGACCGAAGCGATGCGCCAGACCGGCGCGTGGGAGAAGTTCTGAGGTGAGCGAAGAACGCAAGGCGCGGGCGAAGGCCTGGTTCGAGGAGCTGCGCGATCTGATCTGCGCCGAGCTCGAACGGTTGGAGGAGGACGCGCCGGCCGCGCTCTATCCGGGCGCGCCGGGCAAGTTCGTGAAGACGCCCTGGCGGCGCGGCGACGGGTCGAGCGACCAGGGCGGGGGCGTCGCCGGCATGATGCGCGGGCGCTTCTTCGAAAAGGTCGGCGTGCATGTGAGCACGGTGTACGGGGAGTTTTCGCCGGAGTTCGCGAAGAACGTAAAGGGCGCGGCGGACGATCCGCGCTTCTGGGCCAGCGGCATTTCGCTGATCGCGCACATGCGCAACCCGCACTGCCCCGCCGCGCACATGAACACGCGCCACATCGTCACCACCGAATGGTGGTTCGGCGGGGGCGGCGATTTGAATCCCACGCAAGCGAAAGATCGTCGCGAAGACGCGCCGGACGCGGTCGCGTTCCATGCAGCATTTCAAGCCGCATGCGACAAGCACGGCGACGACCTCTATCCGACGTACAAAAAATGGGCGGACGAGTATTTTTGGCTGCCGCACCGCAACGAACCGCGCGGCGTCGGCGGCATTTTCTACGATCACCACAATAGCGGCGGCGCCAGCGGCGATACCTGGGAGGAAGACTTCGCCTTCACGCAGGATGTAGGGCGCGCCTTCCTGAGCGCCTATCCGGCGATCCTGCGCGCGCGCATGCATGAACCGTGGACGGATGCGGATCGCGAAGAACAGCTCGTGCAGCGCGGACGCTATGTGGAGTTCAACCTCCTCTACGACCGCGGCACGACGTTCGGATTGAAGACGGGCGGCAACGTGGAGAGCATCCTCTCCTCGATGCCGCCCATCGCGAAATGGCCCTAGGCCGCGTCGCGGACGCCCTCAAGCACGAGGCCCGCTTCGACCCAGTCCTTCTTGCCGCCGGCATAGACCGCCACGTTGGTGAAGCCGGCTTCGGTTAGCGCCTTAGCCGCTTCATGCGAGTTGGCGCAGGTGTCGCTCGCGCAATAGACGATGACGCGGTCGGTCTTGCTCACGCGCAGGCGCTCGGCATGCGCGACGGCGCTGGCGTGATCGAGCTGCTTGGCGCCGGGCAAGTGGCCCTGGTGGAAGTATTTCGGCGGCAACGCCTCGAGGATGCGGACAGGCTGGCCGTCGGCCAAAGCGGCTTGCACGGCGGCGCGATCGATCACCTTCATGGCTAATTCTCCTTGACGGCGCGGGCGACGCGCCTTTTGTTGCATACGCAACATAGTATGGAGTTGTTGCAGTTGCAACAAGTATCGAGGGCGGCCGAGAAGGCCTGGATCGCCATTCTGCGCTCGGGCGCGCTCGTGGACGGCGTTGAGACGGCGCTGAAGGCCGAGGGTCATTCGCCGCTCGCCTGGTACGACGTGCTGTGGGAGCTGGAGCGGGCGGACAGGCCCATGCGCCAGCGCGATCTCGGCGAGCGGCTCCTGGTGGCGCGCTACAATCTTTCACGCCTGTTGGATCGGCTGGCGGCTGAAGGGCTGATCGCGTCCGAGCCGTGCCCCGACGATGCGCGCGGGCGGATGTGGGAAGCCACGCGCGCGGGCAAGGCGCTCCGGGCCAGGATGTGGCCGGCTTACGCCGCCGCGATCAAGCGCACGGTCGAGGACCGGCTCACGGGCGCCGAGGCCGAGACGCTGGCCAAGCTGCTGGAAAAGCTGCGATAGCAAGCCGGCGGTCCGGTCAGCTCATCCCCTGCGCCACCGCCTTCAGCCGCTCGATGACGCTGAGCTTGTCGTCGGGAAAATCAGCGTCGATCCACCAGTCTTCGACTTCGCGCAGCACTTGGCCGACCTTCGGCCCGGGCGGCACGCCGGCGGCCATCACCTCGTCGCCCGAGAGCGGCAACTTTGGCGGCGTCCACATTTGCGCGTGCGCGAGGAGCGCACGCCAGTGCTGCGCCTTGCCGCCGCCGGCGCCGGCCCAGGCGAGCATGACGCGATCGCGGAAGGGCTCGTTGCCGATGCTGTAAATGGCGCGGCGCATTTCGCGCAACGACATGTAAGACGTGATCTTCACGTCATCGCCGAGCGCTGCAACCAGGCGCTCGCGTTCTTCGTTCGAAAGCTTCAAGCGCCGCGCCAGCGCGCGCGCGCTTTCCTGATCGGCGAGCGCCGCCGCGACGCGTGTCAGCGGATCGACCGGCAACATCAGATCGGCTTCGAGTGCAACCAGCGCATCGAGGCGCGTTTCGTTCGCCATCTCCGGCAGCGCGCGGGCGCGCACCTCGATCGCGCTCATGCCTTCCCACGCCGCGCGCGGATCGGGCGCGGCCAAGAGCTTCTTCACTTCCTTCCAGATGCGTTCGACCGAGAGCTGATCCAGGCCGGCGACGAGATCGGCGCAGGCGTGAAGCCCTTGCGGATCGATCGGCGTCTTGGCGTACCAGGCGTTGAAGCGGAAAAAGCGCAGGATGCGCAGATAGTCTTCCTTGATGCGCTGGCGCGCGTCGCCAATGAAGATGACGCGGCCGGCGCGCGCGTCGTCGAGCCCGCCGCCGGTGGGATCGAGGATGGCGCCTTGCGCATCGGCGTAGAGCGCATTGATGCGGAAGTCGCGGCGCTGTGCGTCCTCCTCCCAGCTCTCGGTGAAGGCGACCGTGGCGCGGCGGCCATCAGTGGAGACGTCGCGCCGCAGCGTCGTGACTTCGAACGGCTTGCCTTTGACCACGACGGTGACGGTGCCGTGCTCGATGCCCGTCGGATGCGCGGCGAAGCCGGCTTTGGCGCAGACCTCCGTCACCTGATCCGGCGTCAGCTGCGTGGCGATGTCGATGTCATCGACCTCGCGCCCCATCAGCGTATTGCGCACGCAGCCGCCGACGAAGCGCGAGCCATTTGGCCGCGCGGCTTCGAGCGCAGCGATGAGCGCTTGGGTTTCTTTGGCTTTGAGCCAGGGGGCGTGGGCGATGGAGGTCACTCGTATCCCTCGGCGAGACGAACGCCATCTATTTGACGAACCGCTGCTTTGAATTCCTCAAGCCAATCGTCCAGATTGTCTGGCGAACCGGCCCGAGTGTAACGAAGCTCGGCAATGAATTCACCCGCACCGATCTGATCGAACCGAAATTCGGAGGTCGGCCGGTGGTACTTAAGACTAAGTGGCGCGGCTTCGTCGCTTGCGAGCACGTGCGCTCGGGACGGCTTGCTGCTGCGATAATTGTGTGCGCCGGCGAACGACCGGACCGCCTCTAGGACATCGTCCAATGCGCGCTCATCGGCGCTGAGCGTCACCGAGTAGCGTGCGAGGGAGCACGCACTAAGCATACTTGCCGAGGCCCACACGAGCACTGTTCGCCGGCTGACATCGCTACGCATACAATCTCTCATACAGCGCGCGGATCATGCCTGCGGTTGCGCCCCAGATGAAGTGGTTCTGGTACGGCACGACGTAATAATAGCGCGTGCGGCCTTGCCATTGCGCGTCGCGCTTTTCGTGGTTGGCGGGGTTCATCAAAAAATCGAGCGGTGCTTCGAACACGCTCGCCACTTCGCGCGGATCGAGCGTCAGCGAAAAGCCGGGCTCGACAAGGCCCACAATGGGCGTGACGCGAAAGCCGGTGATGGTGTCGTAGCGATCCCAGGCGCCGATGGGCTCGATAAACGAGCGCGCAAGACCGATCTCCTCTTCCGTTTCGCGCAGCGCGGTTTCGAGCGCGCTCTCGCCGGCCTGCACGCGCCCGCCGGGGAAAGAGATCTGGCCCGGATGCGCCGGCGTTTCGTGCGAGCGCTCTGTGAAGAGCATGGTCCAACCCGACGCGCGCTTGACGATCGGCGCAAGCACGGCGGCGGGGCGCCGCTCGGGATGATTGTCCCAGCCGGGATTGAGATCGTTGTCGCCGCGCGTGCGCGCGGTTTCGAGCGCGATGGCGCCGAGCGGATCGAGGCGCTGGCGGAGACGCTCTTCGAGATCGGCGCTCAAAACTTCTCGCCCATCTGTTCGAGCACCCAGCGCAATGCTTCGGCGTTGCCGCGCGCGTCGTCGACGGGATTGTGCGTGTGCACGGTTTCGCGGCGCTTCTTGAACGCGCTGGTGTTGAGCGGCTCGCCGCGGCGGCCGGCGTCGAGATCGCCGATGCGGCGCGCGCTAAAGCCGCCAGGATTGTCGCCAACGAATTTGTGGCAATACCAATTCCACCATTGCCAATCGAACGCCGGGTTGTCTGACCAGAAAACGGCGCGTTTACCGCCCGTGATGGCGTTCACCCAAGCAATCGCCTCCGGCATCACGATCTCGGGTGTGCGATAGCCCTTCTGCGCTTCGTAGCTAACGCCCACCACGTCGCGAGCTTGCTGCACGCCGGCGGTTTCAAGCACGGGCGCGACCTCACCGAGAAAGCCATTCGCAGGATCGGCGAGCGAGACCAGGCCGAATGAGATCATATTGTAGAGGCCGACCGCCGGCCCGTCCGCCTCCACGTCGAGGACGAAGTGATTTATCCATTTTGACATACGCGTAGCGTAGCACAGTGATCATTGGTTCATTCAAGTCATTCCAGAGGCGCGGAGCGCGATCTGGAAACCAGGTGTTGTAGAGCGCGTCGTTCGCCCCTGGATTTCAGATCGGCCTTCGGCCGTCTGGAATGACTCTAGAGCTGACCTAACTCCCACCACACACCGCCGCTCCGTACGCCGAATTTGCGGTCACGTGGTTCGGCCCACTCTACCAGTTCATAGAACGGTGCGCGTAGGATGCGGGCCCCTAGCCTGCCCCGCACCAACACGTATGGGCGCGGTTCGCCGCTAGCATATTTCACTCGGATCGGGTGCTCCGGCCCCGCAGTCACCACGTCGCCGACATTCGTCGTGAACGCGAGCGTTTGCGTTTCGCCCTCCCCGTGCCGGTCGACGCGGATGGCGACGAACGGCGCGTCTTCGACGCGCACGATGATCTTCTCCCCCGGCGTGACGAGATAGGTCGCGCCGTCCGCGTCCTTGCGCAGGATGGACGCGAAGAGCCGCACCAGCGGCTCGCGTGTGATGCGTGCGCCGTCGTGCTTCCACGTGCCGTCGGCGAGGATCTCCATGCCGATGTCGCCGCAATGGGCTGGGTTCCATTGGTCGACGGGCGGCAGGCGTTTGTCGAGCGCGCCCGCCTCCCTCTTGAGGGTTGCGAGCAATTGCTCCAGGGACGGTGCGGCATCAGGTGCGGTCATATTTCCGCCCCCATACAAGCGAGCTTCGCGCCCATGAGCAATTCGGACAAAGAAGAAGCCCGCGCGCTGGTGGCCGAGGCCGAACAGGCCGGCGAAACGCTGGCGCGCGTGCGCGCGGAAATCGGCAAAGCGATCTTCGGGCAGGAACGGGTGATCGAGCTGACGTTGTCGGCGATCCTCGGCGGCGGGCACGTGCTGCTGGTCGGCGCGCCGGGCCTGGCGAAGACGCGGCTGGTGGAAGCGATGGCGCGCGTGCTGGGCCTCGACTGGGCGCGCGTGCAGTTTACGCCGGACCTGATGCCGGCGGACATCCTGGGCTCTGAAGTGCTGGATCAGGACGAGCACGGGCGGCGTCACTTCCGCTTCGTGAAGGGACCCATCTTCACGCAGCTCTTGATGGCGGACGAAATCAACCGCGCCAGCCCACGCACGCAATCGGCGCTGCTGCAGGCGATGCAGGAGCATCACGTGACGGTCGCGGGCGCGGCGTACGATGTGCCGACGCCATTTCACGTGCTCGCCACGCAGAACCCAATCGAGCACGAAGGCGCCTATCCGCTGCCGGAAGCGCAGCTCGATCGCTTCTTGCTTCAAGTCGACGTGCCCTACCCCGACGCCGAGATCGAACGGAAGATCTTGATCGAGACGACGGGACTCGGCGAAGCGCATCCGCAGCCGGTACTCAACGGTCCTGCGCTGATCCGCCTGCAACAGCTCGTGCGGCGCATGCCTGTTGGCGAGAAGGTGCTGGCGGCAATTTTGGAATTGGTGCGCTCGGCGCGGCCGGGGTCGAGCACGGATGCGCGCGTGAACCAACATGTGGCATGGGGGCCTGGGCCGCGCGCGGGACAAGCGCTGATGCTGGCTGTGCGCGCCCGCGCGCTGCTGCGTGGGCGCTTGGCGCCGGCAGTCGACGATGTCGCCGCCCTGGCGCGCCCCGCGCTCGTCCATCGCATGCAGCTCTCCTTCGGCGCGCGCGCGGAGGGCTTGGACATTGATACGCTCGTGGACGATCTGGCGGAGCGCGCGGCGTGAGCAGGAGATTCCAAGCCTCCTCCTCGATGGAGGAGGCGCCCGCCAAAGCTCGAAGAGCTTGGGCGGGCGGAGGAGGTGATCGCGCGAGCCTTGGGGACTCGCCTCAAGAGGCGAAACCCCAAACGTCCCGCGTATCACCTCCTCAGTCAGCGCTTCGCGCTGACAGCTCCTCCATCGAGGAGGAGCATGGCTGATCGCGCGCACAACGAAGCGCTCGCGCTCGCCGGCGATCTGCCGGGCGTGCTGCTCGATGCGCAGCGGCTCGCCGCCAGCGCGCCGGGCTTTCACGGGCGGCGGCGCGCGGGCCAAGGCGAAGCGTTCTGGCAGTATCGCGATCACCGCGCCGAGGACGGCGCACGGCTGGTGGATTGGCGCCGCTCGGCGCGCGGCGACCGCTTCTACGTCCGCGAGCGCGAGCGCGAAGCAGCGCAGACGGGCTGGTTCTGGATCGACCCGGATCCGGGTTTCAACTGGTCGAGCGATCCGGCGCGGCCGACGAAACTCTATCGCGCGCGCACGCTCGCTCTGGCGCTGGCCATCCTGCTCGCGCGCGGCGGCGAACGCGTGGGCGCGCTGGGACATCCCTCGCGCGCCGGCGCGCGCGCCGTCGATCGGCTCGCGCTCGATCTCGCCCAGCCCCGCGATGCGCAGGCGCCGACAAAGAGCTGCGTCATCTTCCTCAGCGATTTCTACGCCCCCGTCGAGCAGTGGCGTGCGCGCTTGACGGCGGCCGCGGGCGCGGGCGCAACCGGCGCGCTGGCGATGATCGCCGATCCCGCCGAAGAGGACTTCCCGTTCCGCGGCCGCACGCTGTTCCAGGAGCCGGGCAGCCGGCGCGAAGCGCTGCTGGGCCGCGCGGAATCGGTGCGCGAGATGTACGCCGAACGGCTGGAGACGCATCGCCGCGCCATCCGCCAGCTCGGCGCCGAGTTCGGCTTTCCCGCGCTGCTGCATCGCACCGATCACAGCGCCGCGCCGGCGCTGGCGCTGCTGATAGCGCTGGTATCGGAGCATTTCGGGTGAGTTTTGGGCCGCTGCTGTTCGGCGCGCCGGGCGCGCTCTTGGCGCTGCTCGCATTGCCGGCGCTGTGGTGGCTGATGCGCGCAACGCCCCCCCCGCCGCAGCGGGCGCAGTTTCCGCCGACGCGCCTGCTGCTCGGCCTCAAAACCGATGAGCAGAGCCGCGAGCGCGCGCCCTGGTGGCTGTTGCTGTTCCGCATGCTGGCGGCGGCGCTGCTCATTCTCGCCTTCGCGCGGCCGAGCCTTGCGCCCAGCGCCGCCGAAGCCGCCGGCGCCGGGCGCACGCTGATCGTGATCGACGACGGCTGGACCTCGGCGCCGTTCTGGAGCGACGTGCGCAACGCCGCGAACGCCGCCATCGCCGACGCCGAACGCGCGCAAGCTCCGGTGTTCCTGCTTCTCACGGCGCCCAGGATTCCGGCGCGCGATCCGGGCGAGGCTTTGACGGCGGCGGATGCAAGAGCGCGCATCGGCCGGCTCGAGCCGCAGCCCTGGCGGCCCGATCGCGCCGACGCGGCGCGCCGCCTGGCGCGACTGCGCGGGAATTTTGCGCGCATCGTCTGGATCACCGACGGACTTGAGGATGTCGGCGCGGAGGCGCTCGCACGTGAGCTGCAACGGCGTGGGCCGGTGATGGCGCACACGCCGGCGCAGACCGCGCGGGCGATTATCGTCGGCGCAGTCACGCCGCAAGGCGTAAGCGCCGAAGTACGCCGCGGCGCGAATGGTCCCGGCGGGGGCGCAATTGCCGCGGAAACAGCTGAGGGCCGCTCCCTCGGCGCGGCGGAGTTGAACTTCGGCGGCGACGCCCAGACCGCATCGGCGCAGATCGAACTGCCGCCGGAGATCGCCGCGCGGACGGCGCGCGTGCGCATCGTCGGAGAGCAGAGCGCGGGCGCGGTGCGGCTGTTGCCGGCCGGCGCGGCGCGGCCGTTCGTCGGCCTCGTCGATCCCGGCGGCGCGGGCCAGCCGTTGCTTTCGGAATTGTTTTACGCCGAGCGCGCGCTGCAGCCTTACGCCAGCTTGCGCCGAGGCGGCATCAGCGCACTCATAGATGCGCGCGCACAGGCGCTCATCTTGCCCGACGCCGGGCGCATCGCGCCGACGGATGCCGCAGCGCTCGAACGCTGGATCGACAACGGCGGCTTGCTCGTGCGCTTCGCCGGTCCGCGGCTTGCGAACGATGCGGACGAGTTCGTTCCGGTGCGTTTGCGTCCAGGCTCGCGCACGCTCGGCGCCGCGCTCGCCTGGGAAACAGCGCTCGCCGTGAAGGCCTTCCCCGATGACTCTCCGTTCGCCGGCATCACGCCGCCGCAGGACGTGACGGTGCGCCGGCAAGTTCTGGCCGAGCCTGCTTCGCTCCAGGAGGCTCGCGTGTGGGCGACCTTGACCGACAACTCACCGCTCGTCACCGCGCAGCCGCGCGGACGCGGCCTGATCGTGCTCTTTCACGTGAGCGCGGGGCCGGACTGGTCCGATCTGCCGCTCTCCGGTCTTTTCGTGGAGATGCTGCGTCGGACCCTCGCCTTTGCGGCGCGGCCGGATGGCGCCGGCGAGCGCGAGATCACCGGCGGCCCGTTCGTGGCGCAGCGCGTGCTCGACGGCTTCGGCGCGCTTTCGCCCGCTCCGCCCGACGCGCAGCCGATCCCGGCGGAAGCATTCGCAACAGCGCGGCCCTCGCCGGCGACGCCGCCAGGCCTCTACGAACGTGCGGGCGTTTCGGCCTCGATCGATGCGGCGGCGCCGGACGAGGCGCTTACACCGCTACGCTTGCCTAGCGGCATCGCACGCGCCGGTTTGGGCGCAACAATCGAGCGGCCGCTGTCCGGCTGGCTGTTCGGATTGGCCGGCCTGATGCTGGCGATCGATCTTTTCATCGCGCTCTTCCTGATCGGCCGGCTGCCGCGCTTCGAGCGCGCAGGCGCGGCAGGCGCAGCTATGCTGGCGCTGTTCGCGGGCGGCGAGGCGCACGCGCAGAGCGAAGACGCCACGCAGACGCTGCGACTCGCCTACGTGCGCACGGGCGATGCGCAGGTGGACCGCACATCGGCCGCAGGATTACGCGCGCTTTCGGAGACCCTAACGGCGCGCACATCGGTCGAGCCCGGCCCGCCAATCGCGGTCGATCTCGCGCGCGACAATCTCGCCGCCTATCCGTTCCTCTATTGGCCCGCCACTTCCTCGCCGCAGCGCCTCTCCGACGCGGCGCTGGCGAACGTGGATCATTACCTCGCGATCGGCGGGCTGCTGCTCGTCGACACGCGCGACGCCGGCCGCGGCGAAGGCCGGCCGGCTGCGACGATGCTCGCCGGCATCGACGTGCCGCCGCTCGAACTCGTCACCGGCGAGCACGTGCTGACGCGCGCCTTCTATCTGATGCGCAGCTTTCCCGGACGCACGCAGTCGACTCAACTCTGGGCCGAGAGCGCATCGGCGGCGTCTTCGCGCGACGGCGTCGCGGCGATCTTCATCGGCAACGGCGATTGGGCCGCGGCCTGGGCCGGCAATGTCGGCAGCGACCGCCAGCGCGAACTGGCGCTGCGCTTCGGCGTGAACCTTGTGATGGTCGCGCTGACCGGAAATTACAAAGCCGACCAAGTGCACGTGCCGGCCCTGCTCGAACGCATGGGGCGCGAGTGATGTCGCGTGGCCATCTCTTGGACCGCCGGCGTCCTCGCCGGCGGGGACGCCGGCGGTCCAAGACATGATCGCCGGTTCGCGCATCGGTTTCGATCCGGCGCTGCCGCTTGGCGTGATAATCGCGCTCGGCGTCATCGCACTGCTCGCATGGGGCGTCTATCTCTGGCGCCGCGGCGGCGCGCCATGGCTGCGCGCAGCGGGTTTTTTGTTTCTATTTCTCGCATTGATGCAGCCGCAATGGGTGCGCGAGGCGCGCGAGCCGGCCGACGACGTGGCGCTCATCATTATCGATCAAAGCGAGAGCCTTGCGCTGGCGGGACGACGCGATGCGGCGCGCGCGGCGGGCGATGCGATCGCAGAACGGCTGTCGCGCGAACAGGGCCTCGACGTGCGCGTGCGCGAGGCGCGAGGGGGACCCGACGGCACGCTCATCACATCCGTCGTCGAGGACGCCCTCAGCGACGTCGCACGCGACCGCATCGGCGGCGTGGTCGTGGTGACGGAGGGGCAAGCCGCCGATCCGCCGGCGGAGCCGCGACGGCTTTCGCACCTCGGCCCCATGCACGTGCTGATCGTCGGCGACCCCAACCGCGCCGATCGGCGGCTCGAACTCGTCTCGGCGCCCACCTTCGGCATTGTGAACGAACCCATGCGCATCAGCGCACGGGTCATCGACAACCGCGGCAATGCGCCCGTTCGGATCACGGTCAGCATCGACGGCGAACGCACCGCGCAGAGCGTGGTGCGTGCGAACCAGGAATTCTCGATCGACGTGCGTCTGCCCAAGCGCGGCCGTAACATGGTGATCGTTGAAGCCGAAGCCGGCCCGCAAGAAATCACGCTCGCCAACAACCGCGCCGCTTTCGCCGCCAACGGCGTGCGCGACCGGCTGCGCGTGCTCCTGATCACCGGCGAGCCGCATCAAGGCGCACGCGTGTGGCGCAATCTGTTGAAATCCGATCCGGCCGTCGACCTCGTGCACTTCTCCATCTTGCGTCCGCCCGACAAGCAGGATTTCACCCCGCTGCACGAACTGGCGCTCATCCCCTTCCCCACCGAGGAATTGTTCGAGCGCCGTCTCGGCGAGTTCGATCTCATCATCTTCGATCGCGCGCCTCGGCGCGGCATCCTGCAGGCGTACTATTTTTCGCGCATCGCGCGGCGCGTGGAGCAAGGCGGCGCGCTTCTGATCACGGCAGGCGAAGCGGAAGCAGGACTTGACGGACTCTATCGCACCGCGCTCGCTGGCATCCTGCCGTCGCAACCGACAGGATCGATCACCACGCGCGCGTACCGGCCGCAGCCGACGGGCATCGGACAGCGCCACCCGGTTGTGCGCGGCCTGCCCTCGCCCGAACGGTGGGGACGCTGGACGCGCCAGATCGACGCGCGCGCGACCAGCGGGCAGGCCGTCCTGCAGGGCGCCGACGCGCGCCCGCTGCTCGTGCTCGATCGCGCCGGCGAGGGACGGGTGGCGCAACTCTGGTCGGATCAACCTTGGCTGTGGGCGCGCGGCTACGATGGCGGCGGTCCGCACGGCGAATTGCTACGCCGGCTCGCGCATTGGCTGATGCGTGAGCCGGAGCTGGAAGATGAGCGGTTGTCGATCGAGCCGGGCGCGCGCGGCTTGGAAATCGAGCGTTCAACGCTCGGCAGCGCGCCGGCGCCGGTTGAGATAATCTCGCCCTCAGGCCAGCGCAGCACAGCGGCGCTCGGCCAAAGCGCGCCTGGAATCTATCGCGGCGAAGCGCCGGCGGAGGAGCAGGGTCTTTACGAAGCGCGCAGCGGAAACTTACGCGCCTTCGCCGCGGTCGGTCCGCTCAATCCGCGCGAAGCCGCCGCGCTCGCCGCCAATCCGGACATCCTGCGCCCGTTCGCCGAAGCGACCGGCGGCAGCGTGTTCATGACCGGCGAAGACGGACGCCGCCTGCCCGCCATCCGGCGCATCGACCGGGGCGCGCGCGCCGGCGGCGGCGATTGGATCGGCATCGAACGCAACGGCGCGTATGTCGTGCGCGCGGCGCAAGCCTCGCCGTTCGGACCGGGATGGGCGTGGGCTGTCGCGGGCGTAGCGCTGCTGATGCTGGGCTGGCGGCGCGAGAGTGTTTAGTCACTTGACCGGCATCTACATATAATATTATATAGTTGCCGAGAGGCGACCATGAGCTGGCTTGAGGATGCGCATCAGGTCGCGCGCTTGACCCACATAGGCTTTGGTGCGCTCGGCATGTTGGTGTTCTGGGCGCCTATCCTGTTGCGAAAGGGCGGGCGCGCGCACAGGCTCGCCGGCCGCGTCTACACCTGGATCGACGTCGTTGTGCTCGCGACCGCGGCGGGTGGCGCCGCCTATTATTTGTGGACCTGGCGTCTTCGTGGCCTGGGCCCGCGCGAAATCCCGGCGGAATACGCAATCATGCTGGTGCTCGCATTTTTGACGCTCGTGTCTTTGGCGCTCCTTCTGCAAGGCCGCGGCGCCCTCATTGCGCGCGAACAACCGGCGCGCCTGCGCACGCCCCTTCACATGGGAGTCCACATCCTCACGCTGGCCGCGAGCATTGCTCTCGTCATCTACGCGCTCGCGCTCGCACCCCCGAATGCGCTCATTCTCTATGCCGTGAGCGTGCTGGGACTGTTGACTGCGTACGACGGACTGAGCTACGCGGCGAAGCACGCTGCGACGCCGGCAGAGTGGGTGTTTCACCACCTGAACGGCATGCTTGGCACGGGTATCGCGTTCTACACTGCCTTTGGCGTATTCGGCGCTTACCGCTTGGTCGGCATAAGCGCTGCGGAGGCAGGATGGCTCAGCGCGCTGCCTTGGCTTCTGCCCGCTCTGATTGGCGTGCCGGCGACGATGTGGTGGAAACGGCGGCTAACGCGGGGCTATCTCGCGGCGCACACGGCATGAGCTTGAAGCACATCTTGCTCGGGCTGCTGCGCCAGCCCGCGAGCGGCTACGATCTCAAGCGCGAGTTCGATACGTCGCTGGCGCACTTTTGGGCCGCTGAGCTGTCGCAAATCTATCCGGCCCTCAAGCAGCTCGAAGCCGAAGGATTGATCGCCGGCAAGGAAGCTGCGCCCTCGCTCGGGCCGGCGCGCGTGATCTACAAACGGACGGCAAAGGGATCAGCGGCATTGGCCGACTGGCTGGCGCAAGGGCCCAAGCGCGGCGCGCAGCGACATACTGATCTCGCCCAGACCTTCTTCCTGGATGCGCTGAACGCCGATGAAGCGGCGCGGTTCGTCGAGGCGATGCTGGCGGCGCGGCGTGAGGATCTCCATGTGTTGCAGAAGATCGCCGCGGCGTGGAAGCGGGCTGCCGGCGCGGCGTTTCCCGACGCGCTGCCCGACGACGAGTTCTATCCGTATCTCACACTGGAAGCGGGCCTTGCAGTGGCCGCGGCGCGCGTGGCGTGGTGCGAGCGCGCGTTGCATCGAATCCGCAAGCGCAGGAATGACACAGGCTGATCAGCCTTTGGGCGCTTTGAGTTCTCCTTGCGCCTTGTCGAGCCCCCTGGACGAAGTCCGAACCAAAGCAAGCGCAATGGATCGACAGGTCCCGGCAGCGTCAGCCCCTTCGGCACGACGGAGAATCCCAGCGGTCGTAAGGATCGCTCGGCGCCGACCAGCGCCGCCATTGGCGCGGCAAGCCGCGACGGGCCTCGCGCGTGAGCGCAAGCCCAAGGCCCGCCGCCTGCGCATCCGGATCGACCGCGAGCGGGCCGAGAAAGAAGAGCTCAACGCCCGCCTTATAGGGCCCGGCGCCTGGATACGGCTCGATCTCCAGAAAGCCCGCCTCAGTCGCCAGCGCGACGAGCGCTGCGTTATCTTCATCCTGAAAGCGGCCATCTGCAGGTTCGATACTGAGCTGCGCCGAGAGCGTCAGCGGACTCTCGAGATGAGCCAGCGTCAGCGTCGGATCTTCGATTGGGGGCTCGCCGCACGCGGTGAGCAGCGCCGCCGCGGCCGCGAGCCCGGCCGCCCATCTAAAGCCAATCCCCAGCTCCCGCTTCATCTTATCCAAAGTGAGCTGCGATCCCAGTGCGTCGAAGCGCGTCAGCACGCAAACAGTTCCGCTCGGCTCCATCAAAGCCGCCGAGCGCAGGCGCCCGCCGGCCCGGTTGGGGCGTTGTCCGACTTGGTCTTCTCCGGGCCGAGCGGATCCGAAAGTCGCTTCGAGCTTGCGAGAAAGCGCGGGCTCTGAAATTGTCGCGGCGTCAATGCGAGAGACAGTATGACGTACAACGCGAGTTCTGGACGTCGCGATTTGCGTTCATCATGGCGGCTGTGGGCTCGGCCGTGGGCCTCGGCAACTTCTAGCGCTTCCCCTATATGGCAGGGGAAAACGGCGGCGGCGCCTTCCTCATCATCTATCTCGGCTGCGCGGTGCTGATCGCCCTGCCGATCCTCATCGCCGAATACACGCTCGGCCGCCGCGGCGGCGGCTCGGCGGTCACTAGTATCGTGGCCCTCGCGCGCGAGAACGGGAAGAGCCCGTTGTGGGCGATCGCCGCCTGGGTCGGGGGCCTTTCCGGAACCGCTATCCTCACCTTCTACTGCGTCATCAGCGCCTGGGTGCTCCTTTATATCCCGCAGACCTTCTCCGGCCTCTTCAATACGATGGGGCCCGAACAGATCGGCGCTCACTTCGGCGCAACCATTTCCAACGCCCCCTTGTGGCTGCGGCGCATGGCGCTTTCGTGCTGTTGAACGTGATCGTCGTCGCGCGCGGGATCAACAAAGGCATCGAGCTCGCCGTACAAATCCTCATGCCGATCTTCTTCCTGATGCTGATCGGCATGGTGATCTACGCCAGCGTGATCGGCGACTTCGCCGCCTCGAGCGCTTTCCTGCTGCAGCCTGATTTCTCGGAGGTGACGGCCGGCACGTTCCTGTCGGCGATCGGCCAAGCGTTCTTCTCGATCGGCGTCGGCGCCGGCCTCATGATCACCTACGGCGCCTATTTGTCGCGCGATCAGGACATCCCCGGTTCGGCCGGGACCATCGTCGCCGCCGACACCCTGGTGGCGTTCGTCGCGGGCTTTGCCATCTTTCCGCTGGTGTTCGCGTTCGGGCTCGATCCGGCAGGCGGGCCCGGCCTTTTCTTCGTCACTCTGCCCATCGCGTTCAGCGAAATGCCGTACGGCGCCTGGGTGGGCGGCGCGTTCTTCATGCTGGCGCTGTTCGCCGCGTTCACTTCGTCCATCTCGCTGCTGCAGATCGGCGTGGCGTGGCTCGGCGAGAAAAAGGGCTGGAACAGACTGACCGCGACACTTGCGCTCGGCGCTTTGGTTTGGCTCGTCGGCGTGGCACGACGGGGCGACCGAAGGCATCGGCCTTCCGCTCGGCGGCTTGTTGATCGCGCTGTTCGCCGGCTGGGTCGTGCGCAAGGCGCTGCTCGAAGATCTTGGCGAAGGCGCCAAGCTCACACGCATGCTCTGGCCGATCGCGATCATGTTCATCGCGCCGGTGGGCATCGCCGTCGTGTTCGCCTTCGGCCTGATGCAGCACGCGCCCGGTTTGATGCAAAGCTTCCAGACGCTCCTGCAGCAGATACAAGGCGGCTGATCAGGACGGCGCAACGATCTCGCCGCGCAGTGCGTCAAGCCCGCCGGGGCGGAGTTCGAGCCAGAGCAGACGCTGGGGATCGACGGGAGCCGGCAGCGCAATACGTCCGACCGGCACAACGGTGAACCCGAGCGGACGAAAGAAGCGCTCGGCGCCGACGAGGACGACGCCATTGCCGCCGCTGGCGCGACAGGCGGCGACCGCCGCGCGCGTGAGTTCGAGGCCGAGGCCGGCGGCCTGGGCGGCGGGGTCTACCGCGAGCGGGCCGAGGAAGAACAACTCCGCGCCCGCCTTCACACGCCAGATGCGGCAGACGCCTACGACCTCGCCCTCATCGTCGACCGCAACGCGCGAAAGCGCCGGCTCGGCGCGCGCGCCGCGCTCCCTCACGCGCTCGCTGGTCTTGGCGAAGCGGCCTGGGCCGAAGGCGCGGTCTAGCACGCGCTCGATTGCGGCCGCGTGTTCCGGCCTCTCGGCGATGAGCGTGTAGGCCAAAACAATCCCCAGCTGCGGCGCGAGCGCATAGGGCGCAGCGGGCGCAGCGTCAATTGCCGGGGTGTTGGGTGTTGGGTGCTGGGTGCTGGGTGTCAGGTGTTGGGTGTTAGGTGTTGGGCATCGTCTTCGCTTCTTTTCAGCGAGTACGCGCCGCGCTGACATTCCCCCAGCACCCAGCACCCAGCACCCAGCACCTAACACCTGACACCCAGCACCCAACACCCGGAGTTGCCGACGAGGACGCCAGCAGTCCATAACCGCTGCGCTTGGCCGCCCTGCGCATCCCTTCCCTCGAAATCTTCCGTCACCGCGCCTACGCCCAGTTCTGGGCGGCGCGCTGGTTCGGCACGTTCGCGGTGCAGATGCAGCTCACCGCAATGGGCTGGCAGGTGTACGACGCGGCGCGCGCCCACGGTCAGTCGATCGCCGAAGCGGCGTTCGTGCTGGGGCTGGTCGGGCTCGCGCAGTTTCTGCCGCTCCTGGTGCTGTCGTTGTTCGGCGGCCAGGCGGCGGACCGCTACAACCGGCGGCTCATCCTGGTGGCCTGCTTCGGCGCCAAAGCCGCTATCGTCCTCGGCCTCGCTATCGCCTCGCGCTTCGGCCCCGACATCATCATTCCCGCGATCTTCGCCGCCGCCATCGGCGCCGGCGCGACCAATGCTTTCATGCCGCCGGCTGCCAGCGCGCTCTTGCCTATGCTGTTGCCGCGCGAAGAACTGCCGCAAGGCATCGCCTGGTCTTCTCTTGCCTTTCAGTCCTCGCTCATCATCGGGCCAGCCGTTGGCGGCTTGATTTACGCGTTCGGGCCAGTCGTTCCGTACGGCGCCACCTTCGTGCTGCTGCTCATCGCCGGCGCGCTCATGCTGACGCTGAAGGCGCCCAAGCAGCAGCCGGTCGAGAACGGGCGCACGCTCGGCATGATCATCGAGGGCCTGCGCTTTGTGTGGGCGCAAAAGATCGTACTGGGCGCCATTTCACTTGACCTTGTCGTGGTGCTTTTGGCGGGCGCGGTGGCGCTCTTGCCGGTGTTCGCGCGCGACATCCTGCACGCGGGACCGAGCGAACTCGGCGTGCTCCGTTCGGCGATGGGCGTCGGGGCAGCGACCGTGGCGCTGTGGCTCGCGGTGAAGCCCCTGCGAACGCGCGTTGGATTCTGGATGTTCGGCGCGACTATCGCGTTCGGCCTCGCCACCATTGCGTTCGGCTTGTCGCAGTGGCTGTGGCTGACGGCGTTCGCGCTGGCCGTCGCCGGCGGCGTCGACATGATCTCGGTCTACGTGCGCCAGACGCTGATCCAACTGAACACGCCGGACGCGATGCGCGGACGTGTTGCCGCGGTGAGCTTCGTCTTCATCTCTGCCTCCAACGAACTCGGCGACTTCGAAGCGGGGCTGATGGCGCGCATCTTCGGGCCGGTGCTGGCGGTAGCGTTGGGCGGCGCGGCGGCTGTCGTGGCCTCGCTCGGCTGGATGCGGCTCTTCCCCGAATTGGCGAAAGGCGACGGCTTTGAGCCCGCCGCCCCTCCCCGCGAAGCGAATTGAGCTGTAAACATCGCACAAGAAATGGAGAAAACTTGAATGGGCGTGCTGAACGGAAAAGTCGTCATCGTAACCGGCGGCGGCAACGGCATTGGCAAGGAGTGCGCGCTGCTGGCGGGCCGGGAAGGCGCGGCGGTGCTGGTCAACGATCTCGGCGGCGGTCTCAAGGGCGAGGACGCGGGCTCGGCCGGACCGGCCGAAGCCGTGGCGGCGCAAATCCGCGCCGACGGCGGGGCGGCGATCTCCAATTCCGACAGCGTGACGGACTACGATGCGGTCGCGGCGATGGTGGCGCAAGCCAAGAAGGAGTTCGGCGGCCTCCACGCCGTGATCAATCCCGCCGGCATCCTGCGCGACGGCATGTTTCACAAAATGCCGCCGGAAGACTGGAAAGCGGTGATCGACGTGCACTTGCACGGCGCATTCAACGTCACGCGCGCCTCGATCGAGCATTTCCGCGAGCAGCAAGACGGCTCGTACGTGCTGTTCACGTCCACCTCGGGCCTGATCGGCAACATCGGCCAGGCCAATTACGCGGCGGCGAAGCTCGGCGTGATGGGGCTCTCACGCATCATCGCCATGGAAGGCCAGTCGAAGAACGTGCGCTCCAACATCATCGCGCCGTTCGCCTGGACCCGGATGATCGAGTCGATTCCGATCAAGGACGAGGCCGCCGCGCAGAGGGTCGAACGCTTCAAGCGGAACATGCGCGCCGATCAGGTGGCGCAGGTGGCGATCGCGCTCTGCGCCGATGCAGCCAAGGACACGACAGGCCAGATCTTCGCCGTGCGCGGCAACGAAGTGTTCCTGTTCAACCAGCCGCGGCCGATCCGCGGCATGGCGCGGCTCGAAGGCTGGACGCCGCAGAGCATCCTCGAACATGCCCTGCCGGCGATGCGAGCGAACTACACCGACGTCGGCGCGTCGGCTTCAGTGTTCCCGTGGGATCCGGTGTAACGGTGCGCTCTCTCGTTGCCCTTCTGTTTTTCGCTGCCGCTTGCGCCACGGCTGAGCCTCCCCAGCAGGACGCGCCGATCCACCTGGCCGGCACGAGCTGGCAGCGCGTGGACGACGAGATCGCCAATCCCCACGGCGCGACGATGGCGTTCACCGAGCGCGGCGCTTCGGGCTACACCGGCTGCAATCGCTGGTTCACATCCGTGACGCAGGATGGCGAAGCGCTTCGTTTTGGCGACATCGGGATGACGCGCGTGGCGTGCCAGACCGGAATGCAGGCCGCGACCGAACGCAATCTGATCGAGGCGCTCAACGCCACACGCTATGCGCACTACGATGAGGACGCCCTGGTGCTGCTGGACGAACGGCAACAACAGGTCGCGAGATTTCACCGGGCCGATTGATGCGCGCGTTGTTCTTCGTCCTGCTCCTCGCAGCCTGCACGGCGCCGCCGGCCCCCGCCAAGGAGAACGCGCCACCTCCGCGTCCGCTCGCCGGCACGCGCTGGGTGTTGGAACTGGAAGGCGTATCGCGCGCGGCGCCCACGCTCGAATTCCGCGACGCCGGCCGCGCGACCGGCTTTACCGGCTGCAACGAATGGTTCGCGCAAGTTGACCGTTCCGGCGGCGGTCTGCGCTTCAGCGCCATCGGCGTGACGCGACGCGGTTGCGAGCCGCGGGCGATGCAAATCGAACGGGACTTCGCAAGTCAACTCGAGCGCACGCGGGCCGCCGAAGTGGAAGAGGACGCGCTCGTGCTTACCGACGAAGACGGCAAGCTCGTCGCGCGCTTCCAGCGCGCGCGCTAGGTGTGAAATCTGAGCGGGTTGTTCACGGGAGCTGATCCGGGGAAGCTGGTGGTTGCGAAGCCAACCATCCTCTTCGGAGACCCCCGTGAACGCGCACAAG
>Ga0209172_10001181_pt1:0-52500 | contig 59102 bp, 47 predicted proteins | sample LarsenN4metaG_FD_184113 | JGI IMG/M metagenome (GOLD analysis project Ga0209172, IMG submission 184113) | Hot spring sediment bacterial and archeal communities from British Columbia, Canada, to study Microbial Dark Matter (Phase II) - Larsen... ...
AGCCGACACGCATAGGAGCTGGTGGCGAGTGACTCGCCCAGCCACGAAACCGCGCGCGGACGGGAACAACGAAGACGTCACCTTCGCAGACCTCAGGCGGGTTAGGAGGTCTGCTCCGGTGACGTCTATCGAAACGGAAGAGACTTGACATCAGTCCGGCTCATAGGAGCCGGACCTAATCCTAGGTGTCCGCTTCAGCCGGACTTGGTTAGCCGGACCTGAGTAGCCGGACCTCTAGGTGTCCGGCTTCAGCCGACCGGGGCCCGCCATGACCCTGGTCCGCCTGAAGCCGGATGCTCCGGTGGGTTCGGCTCTCCCAGAGGCCGGACACTACAGTTTCTCGAGCTCGGCTCTAACTTCAGCCTCGGTCTTCAGATCGTTCGTCACCGAAAAGGCGAGGAAGCTGGACGCGATCGATCGCGCCAGCATCCGGTCGACCTCGCTGTTCACGACGCCTTCCAGCGTCACCCGCCCGTGTTCCACGATGACGTGAATCGGGGGATTCACCATCGTTGCGAACGGACGGAAGTTGGGGTTCGAGTAGATCGCCCGCGCGATACGGAACCGCAGCTCGTCGTCGAACTGCGACACCGGCAGCACCTCGATTCTGTTCACGGCGCGATCGACCGAAGGCAGCCTGGCGACCCGACGCTCCAGGTCGTTCCTCTTGTACGGCATCGTCACCTTGCCCACCAGCGTCACCGTGCCGTTATCGACCTGGGCGCTCACGCTGTCGAAGATCGTGAAATGCGGATACTGCAGGACCTGCCGCTGCACGTCGCGGAAGACCTGAAGATTCTTCCGCTCGACGGCGCCAGACGAGGACGCCGCGACGAGCACCACGAGCGCGGTAGCAACGAGCCTGGCCAACATGATGTTCCTCCGTCTCTTGAAGTCCTGCCGACTCCTTGCGGGACTGGGGGAGGACTTCGTCCGGGGCTTTTGTCTCCCGGGTTCTGCCGGGGCAAAGGCCTTGCCAGGGCTCTGGTATCGGAGAGGTTGGGGTTTGACGAAGGAAGTCGGAGGCGTTTCCAGAGCGTCTTCAGGCGAGGACGCCGGCCCCTACAACACGAGCATCGTCACCACGCCGGCGCCAATCAGCAGGATCTGGCGCATCGATCCGGCGTCGGTCCGGCCGCGGTGCAAGCCGGGAATGAGGTCGGCCATCGCGACGTAGAGGAAGCTGGCGGCCGCGAGCGCGAGAAAGTAAGGGAGCAGCCGCGGCGTGAGCTCGAAAGCGAAATACGCTGCTATCGCGCCCGCCGCGCTCGCCAGCGCCGAGCCCACGTTCAGGAGCAGCGCCCGCCGTCTCCCATAGCCGGCGTGCAGCAGGATGGCGAAGTCGCCGACCTCCTGAGGAATCTCGTGTGCGGCGACGGCCACCGCCATGCTGATGCCGAGCGGCACCGATGTCATGACGGCGGCGGCGATGGCCGCACCGTCGACGAAGTTGTGAAACGCATCCCCGATCACGATGGGGAAGACGGTGCCCTCGTGGACTTCACAATTGTGCGTGTGACAGTGCCGCCACAGCACGAGCTTCTCGAGGAGGAAGAAGAGCAGTATGCCGATCAGCAGCGTGCCGAAGACCCGGGCTGCAGGAAGCTGCGTGAGGGCCGCGGGGAGGATGGCGAGCAGAGAGACGCCCAGCAGCGCACCGACCGCATAGCTGACCAGCCACGGCACCAGCCGCGCGCGCGCCGAATCGTTGATGAGGAGAACGCCGGAGGCGACCAGGAGTCCGCCCAGGCCGCCCACGAGGCTCAGCCCGAGCGCGATGAAGAACGTCGTCACCGGACGAAATCATATCAAGAGGCGATGTACCCCCTGCGCGCGCGTACGGTCAGCCGGCGGTCCTTCACGTCGACGCGAATCGAGTGCCACTGGCCGTCGCGCTCGGCGCTGCTCGTATATCCCAGGTAGTACTGCTTGCTCAATTCGTCCGCGATGCGTTCCGTTGCCGGCCCGAGGCCGCGCGAGCCGCGAACGATCTCGGTACGGCCGCCGGTGTCGTCGGTGATTCGCCGCAACGCATCCGCATTGACGCGATCCCCGGGCGCGGTGGCCCAGCCGCCGCCACCGCCGCCAATGGGCGGCAGACCGGGCTGAGGCCGTCGTCCGCCAGGGAATGGGAACGGGGTCGGCAGGGGCAGCTGGACCGGGGGCCGAACGCCCGTGGAGCTTCTGCGGCCTGTGCCGTCGATGCCCAAAGCGTAGACCAGCACGTCGCTTTCGCGAATCTGCCGCTGGAGAGCCTCCACCGAGATGGAGCTGTTGGTGTCGTTCCCGTCGGAAATGACGAGCAGCGCCTTCTTGACGTGCGTACCGGCCTGGGCGGTGGGAATCGCAGTCGCGACGGCGTCATAGATGGCGGTGCCGCCCGTGGCGTTCGCTTCGCGCACGGCGCGGCTGATCAGGCGGCGATCGGTCGTCCAGTCCTGGCGCAGGTGGGCGCGCGTCGCGAACTCGACCAGGAAGAGCTCGTCGTCCTTGCCGAGCAGGTCGAAGATGAGGCGATCGATCGCCTCTCGCGCCGCCGACATCTTCTCCGCCGACATGCTGCCGCTCGTATCGAGCACGATGCCGAGGCTGACCGGCACGCGGTCGTTGCTGAAGTGCGAGATCTCCTGGAGCTTGCCGTCTTCGTAGACGGAGAAGTCCTCGCGGCGGAGCCCGGACACGAAGCGCCCGTTCTCGTCGGTGACGGTCGCGGTGACGTTGACCAGGTCGACGCCGCTTCGGAAGCGGAAGCCCTCCTGAGACTGGGCGCCGGCCGCCGCGGTCGCGGCAATGATGGCCGCGAAGACAATGGCATGCGGCGCACGCATGAAGCCGGCCCTCCTAGGTTTCATCACGAGACTCATTCGATCGCGCCGAGCGGCGGTCGACATGGCGGATCACGCCGCTCGCGCTGCGGAAGCTCACACGATAACGCGCCGCCTCCGCCGCGTCAGCGATGGTCACGAGAAACCGGGACTCATCCCCGGGCATGATCTCGGCAAGGGGAACGCTGGCCCGTCCAATCGGGCGGCCCTTGGCATCGATGGCCGAGACAACGGCCGATATCGAGGTCAACGGTTCGCCGGCGCGGCTGCGTACCAACCCCGATACTGCAAGCGTCGCGCCGTCGCGCGACGCGTCGAGCGAAAGCAGCTCGAGCGCGTCGGTCCGAAGCGCGGCGGCACGCGGCGCCGGCGACTCGTAGCGATCGCTCATCATCGCCACGATCACGACGCCGGCAACCACCACGGCCGCGCCAGCAACGACGGCGAACAGACGGCGGGTGAGCGATGGTTCGCGGCCGATTGCTTCGAACGTCAGCGTCTGGGCAGAGGCTGCCGGCGCTTCCTCCGGAAACTCGAGGGCAGGATCGATCTCGGTGTCGACCGTCGATCCGAAGGCCGGGTGCATTGCGGCCGGCGTCGGGCGTGAGCGCTCGTCGATGACGGCCGCCAGCGACGCGATGCGCGCCCGTGAACGGAGATGCTCGCGGCGGATCGAACGCCACGCGACAGCGCCCGATGCCGCGGCCACGACGAGTGAGAGCAGCGTGATCGTCAGCATATTCAGCGCAGCATGAATTCAACGGCGACTTCGACGACGACGTCGACCGGCTCGCCGAGGCGGCGGGCCGGCGCGAACCTCCATTGACGAACGGCCTCGATCGCGCGCTCGTCGAGACCGGCTCCAAGTCCGCGGCGAACGGTCACGTCGCCGACGGTGCCCTCGCGCGTGACGACAATCTCCAGCAGCACGTTCCCGGTCAGTCCGCGCCGCCGGGCCTCGTCCGTGTATGTGGCCTTGACCTCTCGAAGCAGGCGCGGCGGCTGGACGCCGCTGCCGGCGCGAAACGGACCGCCGCCGGTTCCGCCTCCGCTGCCCGGGCCGATGCCCGCGCCCGCGCCTTCGCCGTCGCCCGTGCCGCGCCCGCTGCCGGTCCCGCCATCCAGGCCGGGCCCCCGGCTCGAAGTGTCGTTGCGCGCCTGAAGCGCACCCTCGTTCGAGGCGCCGCTGGTCGTGGCCGCCACCGGCGCGATCAGGCGGCGTGACGGAAGCGGAGCCTTTTCGACGGGGGCTGGCGACGGGGCCGGAGGCTTCGGCGGACTTACCTCCGGAGGTTTCGTCCTTGCGAGCGTCTTGACCGGCGAGGCATCAACGGCGGGATTTGAGGTGCGGAGGCGCGACGCGCTTTCAGCTTTTCGCGGTGGAAGCGGGTTGCGCAGACCACCGCCTCCACCGCCGCCGCCCGGTCCCGGCGACACGAGAAAGACCAGGCGCGGCCGCTCTTGTGCCGGTGCGCTCTGCGGCGTGCCGGAGGTGACCCACAAGAGGGTGACGATGAAGGCGCAGTGAACGACCGAGGACGCGAAGGAGGGAAGGCCTTTGCGGCGAACCCCAAAGGAGGTCCGGCCGGTTGCGAAAATATCCGCATCAGGGTTCGCGACGCTTGCGATCCCGGCCGCCGCCAGGCGCCGGGCCTCCAGGCCCGCGCGGACGGCTTCGGCTCCGTTGAAAAACGCCGTTCCAGGGAGGGGCCGGATCGTGCCTGTCGCGAGCAGCGCATCGACCGCGTCGCGCGGCACCCCCGCAGCTCGTGCGATCTCCTCGACGGAAAAGACGTCAGAGAGAGCCGACATTGGCGTAGCAGCCACGAAGGCAAAAGGCTTGCCTCGTTTCCGGGTGCGGATTCCGGCCCGATCCTACGATCGCGGAGCCGTCGGGCGTCCCCTGGTTCGGTCAGTGGCGACCTACCCCTTCAGTCCTTCGATGAACCGGTAGCCCTGCCGGTCTCCGAGGGTTCTGACCGGCCGAAACCCGGCCGACTCGAGCGCAGCCGCGGTCCCACCTGCGCTCTCGTAGGCGGAATCGGGTCTTGCGCCCCCGAACAGACCGCGCAGGCCTTCGGGCGAGCCGACATCGAGCGCCACGAGGCGTCCGCCGGCACGGAGAACTCTCCGGCACTCTGTCAGCACGCGCTCGCGCACGTCCGCGGACAGGGAGGCCAGCAGCCCGCGCGCCGTGTGAACGACCACGAGATCGAAGCTCGAATCCGCGAAAGGCAGCGGGTGCAGTCCGGCGATCACGCGCACGTCGCCGAGGCCGCCGGCTTTCGCAATGGCATCGCGCGCGGCGGCCGCTGCCTGGTCGTCGGCCACGACCAGGCTGGCCTCGCCCGTCATGCCGGTTTTCGCGGCGATGGCGGCGGCAATCGCGGGATCGTCGAGGCCCACCTGCAGCGCACGTTCGCCGAGACGCACGGCGCTCATCGTCACCGCCAACGGCTCGCTGCCGACCTCGCTCTTTCGCAGAAACCTGCGCATTTTCCCCATGATATAGTGGCCGATTGTGACTCCACCAATTGATATCGCCCCTGCGCGCGGCAAGCTCGGTGTGCTGCTCGTCGGCCTCGGCGCCGTCAGCACGACCACGATTGCCGGCGTGATGGCGATTCGGAAGGGGCTGGCGCAGCCAATCGGCTCGCTCACACAGATGGGCACGATTCGGCTGGGCAAGCGCACCGAAGGACGCGCTCCCAGAATCAAGGACTTCGTTCCGCTGGCCGGGCTCGACGACATCGTCTTCGGCGGCTGGGACATCTTCGAGGAGGACTGCTACGCCGCCGCCCGGACCGCCGGTGTTCTCGAGCAGTCGCACCTCGATCAGGTCCGTGGGGAGCTCGAAGCCATCAAGCCGATGCCGGCGGTCTTCGATCGCCGCTACGTCAAGCGCCTGGACGGCCCCAACGTCAAGAAAGGCAAAAACAAGCGAGACCTCGCCGAACAGCTCGTCGCCGACATCCGCGCGTTCAAGTCGCAGCACAACTGCGACCGGATGGTCATGATCTGGGTCGGCAGCACCGAGGTCTACATGAAGGAGACGGCCGCGCATGCGAGCGTGGCCTCTTTCGAGAAGGCGCTCGAGCAGAACGACGAGTCGATTCCGTCGAGCATGATCTACGCCTACGCCGCGATTCGCGAAGGACTGCCCTTCGCCAACGCGGCGCCGAACCTCACCGCCGACGTGCCGGCGATGCTGGAGCTGGCCGCGCGCACGAAGGCTCCCCTGGCCGGCAACGACATGAAGACCGGCCAGACGCTGATCAAGACGATCATCGCCCCCGGTCTCAAGGCGCGGCTGCTCGGCGTGAAGGGCTGGTACTCGACCAACATCCTCGGCAATCGCGACGGGGAAGTGCTCGACGATCCCGAGTCGTTCAAGACGAAGGAAGAGAGCAAGAAGTCGGCGCTCGACTACATCTTCCAGCCGCACCTGTACCCCGAGCTCTACCGGGACATCTGTCACGTGGTGCGCATCAATTACTATCCGCCCCGCGGCGACAACAAGGAGGGCTGGGACAACATCGACATCTTCGGCTGGCTCGGGTATCCGATGCAGCTGAAGATCAACTTCCTCTGCCGCGACAGCATCCTGGCTGCGCCTATCGTGCTCGACTCGGTGCTCTTCCTCGACCTGGCGAAACGGGCGGGGATGGCGGGCATTCAGGAGTGGCTCTCGTTCTACTTCAAGAGCCCGATGCACGCTCCCGAGGTGTACCCGGAGCACGATCTGTTCATCCAGTTGATGAAGCTCAAGAACACGCTGCGGTACATGCGGGGTGAGGAGCTCATCACCCATCTCGGCCGGGAGTACTACGATTAATCAGCCGGCCGTCCTCGGCGGTCTCTTCATCGGCGTCCTGTCCGGACTGCCCCTCGTCGGACTGGGCAACCTTTGCTGTTGCTTGTGGATCGTGTGCGGGGGCCTGCTGAGCGCCTACCTGGAACAGCAGAACGATCCACGGCCCATCACCATCCAGCGCGGCGCGCTGACCGGGCTCCTGGCGGGTGTCATCGGCTCGCTGGTCTGGCTGATTGTCTCCATCGCCGCGAACCTGGCCCTGGCCCCTCTCCGTGAGGGCATGGCCGGCGACTTCGCCCGCAACGCGCGCGATCTGCCCCCCGAGGTGCGGCAGATGTTCGAGTCGCTGGCCGCGAACCCCTCGGTAGGACTGGTGCTCGGATTCATCGTGATGCTGGTGTGCGGCATCGTGTTCGCCACGCTTGGCGGCATCCTCGGTGCCGCGTTCTTCCGCAACGACGTACCGCCGGCGCTGGGCGGACCGAGCCAGCCGCCTCCGCTTCCGCCGGAGAATCCATTATCCTGATCCGTCTATGGCAGACCAGAAGGCCCCACCCGAGATCGCCGATCTCCTGCAGGAGGATCGTACGTTCCCGCCGTCCGAGGCATTTCGCGCGCAGGCGAACGTGCGCGACGAGGAGGTGTATGAGCGCGCCGCGCGGGATCCCGACGCCTTCTGGGCGGGGTTCGCCGAGGAGCTCGAATGGTTCTCGCGCTGGAACCGCGTCCTCGAATGGAACCCGCCTCACGCGAAATGGTTCGTCGGCGGCACGCTCAACGCGAGCGTCAACTGCGTCGATCGCCACATTCGCAGTCCGCGGCGAAACAAGGCGGCAATCATCTGGGAGGGCGAGCCGGGCGATCGCCGGACGCTGACCTACTTCGATCTGTATCGCCAGGTCTGCCAGTTCGCCAACGTCCTCAAGTCGCTCGGCGTCAAGCGCGGCGACCGGGTCGCCATCTACCTGCCGATGATTCCCGAGCTGGCGATCGCGATGCTCGCGTGCGCGCGATTGGGCGCGGTGCATTCGGTGGTCTTCGGCGGCTTCAGCTCCGAATCGCTGCGCGACCGCATCAACGACGCCCAGTGCACGGTGCTGGTGACCGCCGACGGCGGGTGGCGCCGCGGTCAGGTCGTGCCGTTGAAGAAGCTGGCCGACGAGGCGCTCGAGAACACGCCCTCGGTCAAGCACGTTGTCATCGTGCAGCGACTCCACGGCTCGCCCGTCCAGGTCCAGGTCAAGGAGGGCCGCGACCACTGGTACCACCGCCTCATGCAGGACGCCTCGTTCGTGTGCGAGCCGGAGCGCCTCGATGCCGAGGACATGCTCTACATCCTCTACACCTCAGGCACGACGGGGAAGCCGAAGGGCATCGTGCATACGACGGGCGGCTACCTGGTCGGCACGTACGCGACGTCGAAGTGGGTCTTCGATCTCAAGGACGACGACGTCTACTGGTGCACGGCCGACATCGGCTGGGTCACCGGCCACAGCTACGTCGTCTACGGTCCGCTCGCAAACGGTGCGACGGTCCTCATGTACGAGGGTGCGCCCGACTGGCCAGAGAAGGACCGCTTCTGGCAGATCGTCGAGCGATATGGCGTGACGGTCTTCTACACCGCGCCGACTGCGATTCGGGCGTTCATGCGCTGGGGTACCGAATGGCCCAAGAAGCGTGACCTGAGCAGCTTGCGCCTGCTCGGCTCCGTTGGCGAGCCAATCAACCCGGAAGCCTGGGTCTGGTATCACCGCTACATCGGCGGCGAACGATGCCCGGTCGTCGATACCTGGTGGCAGACCGAAACGGGGGCCATCATGATCACTCCTCTGCCGGGTATCACGACGACCAAGCCCGGATCGGCGACGCGTCCGTTCCCGGGCATTACGGCTGAGATTAAGAACGACCGCGGCGAAAACGTCCAAGGCGCCGGCGGCGGCCTCCTCGCGTTGACGCGTCCGTGGCCCTCGATGCTTCGCGGCATCTACGGCGACCCGGATCGCTACGTAAAACAGTACTGGAGCCGGTGGACGCCCGACGTGTACTTCACCGGCGACGGGGCCAAGCGCGACAGCGACGGCTTCTTCTGGCTCCTCGGCCGCGTCGACGACGTGCTCAACGTCGCGGGACATCGCATCGGCACGATGGAAGTCGAGAGCGCCCTGGTCGATCATCCGCGCGTGGCCGAAGCCGCGGTCGTCGGCAGGCCGCACGAAATCAAGGGCCAGGCGGTTGCCGCCTTCGTCACCCTCAAGGAAGGCACGCAGGCGTCGGAAACGCTCATCGGCGAGCTGAAGGACCACGTGGTCAAGAAGATCGGCGCGATCGCCCGTCCCGACGACGTCATCTTTGCCGCGGATCTGCCCAAGACCAGGTCCGGCAAGATCATGCGGCGCCTTCTTCGGGACATCGCCGAGGGCAAGGCCCTCGGAGACACGACGACGCTGGCCGATCCGGCCGTTGTGGCCCGCCTGAAGGAGCAGTATCAGGACGAGCACTGATCCCCTATGCAGCGGTGTAACGGATCCGCACGCAGTATGAACAAATGGCTGCCGGATCCGCACACCGCGCCCGCCCGCTCTCGTCGTCGGTAAAGCGGACGACGGCTGTAAATAACAGACCATCAATCACTTGCGTCTGACGTCCATCCGGGCCACAGGCTGGCGACGATCGTGAAACACGTCCGGTGGAGGTCACATGTCAGTCGTAGTCGATGCCGCCGTTCTGGAGGAGAGCCCGCTCTCGGAAGTCGATCGGCTGTTTGCCACCCTGGATGGGGTTCGAATCTCGGACGGGAAGAGGGAGTGGAGCTCCGAGATCCAGGGGATCTATGCCGACGGCCCGTATGTGTGGGTGCAGCTCGCGCGCGATGGCCACGACGCGGAAAGCGTGATTCTGCGCCTCCCGCGCCCGACGACCACCGCCGACATCATCCGTGCCCTCGAGGCCATCCGGTTCGCGCCTGACTCTCAGACGGTCGTCAGGCTGTAGGACGTTGTGAAAACACGAGTCGCACTTGCCGCCCTGATCGTGGCCAGCGTCGCCGGGACCGGCGTCGCAAACGCCGGTTCCAGCAGCGCCCTGCTGACGGTTGGCGTGACCGTGGTGCGGTCCTGCGCGGTCGATACGCGAGCCGCCGCCGCGGCACCGCAGGTGCGACTCTCCTGCACGTCGGGCGCACGGTCCAACCTGAAGATCTCGAATGCCGTCGACCGGTCGGTGGCTCCCGCGGCAACGGCGGCTCAGCGCGGCACGATCGTCACACTGAATTTCTGAGCGGGTCGTCCGGGGCGACTCTTCGAAGCGATGATGCCGCGGCGGGCGGCAGGTCAGAAGTTGATGACCGCCGTGACGCTGTCCGTGAAGGTTCCGGCGCTGACATCGGCGCCTGGAGCGACTCGACCGTAGATCGTCAGCGTAATCGTCTGTCCGACCGGCCAGATGTTGGTGTAGATCGACGTCCCGCCTGTGCCGTTCCCCCAGATCGATGTCCGCGATGCATCGCGGAACAGGTTGTACGGCAGCGACTCGCTGCCCTTTCGCATGGCCCTCGGGAAGTACGTGCCGGACTGGCCCTGCGTCAGCGCCACCCTGATGTTGAAATCGAAGAACCCGCACTTGAAGGTGATGCTCCCGGTGGAATCCGTGGGCGACACCGAAAAGACGTTGTAGTTGCCGAAGCTCACGCCGGTCGTCGAGATCGTGCACGCGGCCTGCGCGCTCGACGGGACGAGCAGTGTGCCCGTCATCACAACCGCGGCGGCGAAGAGCCTTCGCAGCATCTATCGATCACCTCGCACCGTGCAGGTGAGCGTGCCGAGCTGCACCAGCACGTCGCTCGTTGACGGGACCTCGATCGAGAACGAGCAGGAGCCCTTCTCGTCCTCGACGGTGGCGGTGTGGCGTCCCGCGGGCAGGTTCTCGAAATAGAAGTTGCCGTTCGAGCCGAGCGGCGAGTCGACGACGTCGCCGTTGATCCTGATCGTCATCTGCCCGTACGCCGGCGTCCGTTCGTTCTGGCCCTCGACCACACGCACGCGCCCGATCACGCGTCGAATCCGCTCCACCGGGAAGAGCGCCACTGCCCCGCCCCGATACGGCGGTGCCAGCGTCATCCTGGCCTGCGGCACGGAGTAGGTCAGCGGCACGTCCGTGTCCGCGATGTTCAGCAGGTTGCCGTAGTAGGCCTGCAGGTCGGGGATGAGCAGGTCGCCGCGGCGTCCCGTCCGGCCGACTTCCTGATTGCTCGAGAACGCGCGCACTCCCTCGACGTCGGGAACCCGCAGGAGGGCGAAGCTCTCGCGGACCGGGCGCGACGCATACACACCGCCGCCGATGCCCACGATCGATCCGGCGGCGCTCACCATCGTGCTCGTCGCGCCGGCGATGCGTTCCTGGCGAACCTCGTAGCGCCCGTACTGCGTCTGGTACTGCGCGACTCCGGTCACATGGCCGTTCTGTCCGTTCTCGGCGCGCATCTGGTAGCCATAGCCCGTGCCGACCGGAAGCGACTGCTGTGCGTCCACGACCATGCGCCCGCCGCGGCGATCGTGGACTCGCGAGACGGATGCCGATGCGCGGCCGAACAGCACCGTGAGACCCGCGTAGGCCTCGCGGCTGCGGCCCATCTCGTCGCGCGACTGGCTGACGCCCACCATGAGCTCGAGATTCCTGGCGAGATGAACAGAGGACAGCAGGCTCGTGCGCGAACGCGTCAGCGCCTGGTGCATCTTCGTCGACGAGTGCTGGATCGTCAGGCTGACCGGGCCGGCGACCGACGTATTTGCAAACAGGTTGATTCGTTGGGCCGGATCCTCGCCCACCTGATTCGGCGTCATGTTGGCGTAGTCGCGGCTCGCCAGCATCACCGATCCGCCCGCTCCGAAGGTACGGCTGGTATACGTGAAGCCGATCTGACCGGCCCGGCCCCAGCGGCCGTCGTGTCGGCTGGCCGACGCTGCCGCTTCCACCTCACCGAAGGGCAGACGGAAGTTGAAGTTAGGGCCGCCGCTCACCAGGTGCGCGGGCCGATACTCGAAGCGGCCGCCGGCGGTCACGACGTCGGACAGGCCGACGCGGTGACGTATCAGCGCGATCGGCGTCCGGTAATCCCAACTCTTCGTTCCCACCGCCAGGCGGCGGAACCCGATGCTGTACTGATAGTCGTGGACGCCCTTCGCCAGCGCGGTGGTCGTCATGTAGAACGTGGACGACAACTCGCGGGTCACGCCGAACGCGTCGCGCACGACGATGCGCGCATCGTTGCGGCCGAGGGTGACGGGCAGATTCTGCAGGTCGACGCGCCCGGGCGCCACGCGCTCCTGGCTGACGATCTGTCCGTTGACGTGCACTTCCATCACCGAGGGCACGTTGATGGGCGTCGAGAGCGACAGCGAGGGATAGCGCACGAAGTACGGATCGATGGCGAATTCCTTGGTGATATTGATTCCCGCCATCCAGGCGTCGCCGCCGAGCGCGCCCGTGTAGCCGAAGGCGTCGCCGAAGGTCCACCGCCGCATCTGCGTGCGCTGGTCGACGCTGATGCTCGTCAGGCCGCGGACGGTGGAATCGTTGGTGGCCGTCAGAGTGTTGTAGAAGAGGGCGCCGCGGATTGACGCCGCCGACTCGGCGAATGCGCTGATCTGTCCGCCGGACGCGTAGTTCAGCGAGTAATTGAGGAACGCGGAGTCATCGGCCCGGAACTGCATCTCCCTGGGCGCGCGCGTCCAGAGGTCGCGCACTTGGCGCTCCAGCAGATCGGGGCTGACGGTCAGCGCCACGCGAAGGTCCACTTCGCTCACGGTGAACGTCACGACGGGACCGAGCGATGCCAGGGAGACGAGCTCGCGTCCGAAGAGCAGTTCGCGGGTGCCGGCGTAGCCGCGCAGGCCGGCGGCGTCGAGCGCCGACACGGGAACCAGCACGTCGGCTCCGCGCAGGACGACCAGCGACTCCCCGGCGGAGACGCCGTTGACGACCAGCTCGAGCACCGCGCGCTGGTCCTGCGCCATCGATGCCCGTGGGAAGAGCAGGAGCGCCATCACCCAGAATGCGATCGACCGGCTCAGGGTGCGCACACGCCGGCTGGCGTTTGCAGGTGTTCCTGCACCCGTCCGGTTGCGAACTGCACTTCCGCGACGATGGATGTCACTCGCGCACATGACTCTTCGGGCAGCGCCATCTCGAAATCGCGCCGCCCCCCCGCCAGCACATACCAGCCGTCGAGCTGCTTCTCGAAGGCCACTTCAGAACCGGCGAGTCCCCTCACCGTGATCCCCTGCGGGACGATGTGCACCGTGCCCGCGTTGTTCAGGGTGAATCGCACCCCGCCGTCCTGCTGGCGCAGATTCACCAGAGTTGCCGTCGCGACTTCCTTCGCCGGGCGCACGAAGATGGGAATGCCCATCTTGGTGAGCACGCGGACTCCCTCGGTGGTCTTCTCCGCCGGGGGAAGCTCCTCGACGAAGATCCGGTAGGTCTTTTCCCGCGCCGCGGGCGTGGTCGCGCTGCCGATGCGAATCCTCCGCATCTCCGAGGGCTTGAGCGTCAGGAGCGCCGGGAAGAAGACGATGTCTTCGGTGGGAACCAGTTCCATCTCTCCCGCCGGCGTTTGCGTCCACGCGAACACCGAAAGCTGGAACCGCAGCGTTTCGGTGCTTTGGTTGTGCAGCGTCAACAGGGCGCTGCCGGTCCGGCCGGAGAGGTAAATCTGGGTGGGATCGACGGTGAAGGTCGCTGCCGCTGCAGTGCCCGCGCCGCCCCACCACCAGAGACCTGTCAGCGCGGCGGCCAGGAACCGGCAGCCCCTGCGGACTGCCGGTCGCCCCGTGAGATGCATGCCGTACGTCACACAATCCGTATCGGCTCGAAGCCGCGCCGACTGTGCTTAGAAGTTGACCGTGGCAACCACCGTGTCGCTGTAGGTGCCCGCCGGCACGTCCTGACTGCTCGCCACCCGGCCGTAGACCGTGAAATTCCGTGCCGCAACCGACGGCGCCGCCGCCGGCGAGAGCAGGCCCGAGCCGGAGTCGCTCCACACCGTGGTGCGGCCCGCATCCTGATACAGCTCGTAGGTCAGGTAGTTGCTCGAGCCGTCGGTCATGCGCCGAGTGCTGCCGGACGCGTTGGCGCCGAGGCCGAGACCGATCGTCGCCGACGCGCCCTTGGTGCAGGCCACCGTCACCGTGCCCGTGCCATCGAGGTTGGCCGAGGCATGGGCGCCGACCGGATCGTAGGCGCCGAACGCCACCGCCGAGGTGCTGATCGTGCAGTTATTGGCGACCGTGGCGCTGACGCCCAGGTTCTCCGTCGCGGTTGCCGCCGATGCTGCCGGGGCGAACGTCGCAATCGCAAGTGCCATCCCGCTCACCGCTGCCGACAGTCCCAAGAATCTCTTCGCCTGCATGTGCGTCTCTCGCTCTCTCTGTCCGTAGTAGTTGCCGCCGGACGTGTGAAAAACGGGCTCCGTCGTGGAGCCCGTTGAAAATTTGCGAAGGTTAGAAGTTCACCGTTGCGACCACCGTGTCGCTGTAGTTCCCGGCCGGCACGTCCTGGTTGGCGGCGACGCGCCCGTAGACCGTGAAGTTGCGCGGCGCCTTCGAAGGAGCGGCGCCCGGCGAGAGCAGCGCTGTCCCCGAATCGCCCCACACCGTCGTGCGGCCGGCATCCTGATACAGCTCGTAGGTGAGGTAGTTGGTGCCGCCGTCCGCCATGCGGCGCACGCTGCCCGTCGCGTTCGAGCCCAGACCCAGTCCGACCGTCGCTGCCGCCCCCTTGGTGCAGGCGACAGTCACCGTGCCCGTGCCGTCGAGATGGGCCGAGGCGTTTGCGACGACTGGGTCGTAGGAGCCGAACGTCAACGGGGTCGTGCTGATGGTGCAGTTGTTGGTCACCGTGGCGCTGACGTTCAGATTCGCGGTCGCGGTTGCCGCCGACGCCGTCGATCCGAGCACGGCCACCACGAGGGCCGTCCCGCCGATTGCCGCCAATCCCAGTACCCTGTTCGGTCGCATCGTTCGCCTCCCACGCGTAGCCGGTGCGACTGCTTGCGACGCCGGCTGTCAGAAGGTCCTTTGATAGGACTCTTTGGTACTCAGTCGCACTGCATGGTCGAGGCCATGCCTGGATCGGAACGAGTCAACTCAATCTAAACAGCTGATGTTCAGTTATTTATGGCGATAAATGACGAGCTACATGATTCGCAACGAGACATCACGATAGGCCAATTATTGGCAGCTCAGCTGACAAAAATTTGCAGGAAATGCCCGAGTTTTGGCCTGTTTTCTAAGTTTTCCCGCAACAACACGGTCATGTTCATTTATGAGACAATCTGGGCACTCGTGGGCCTCTGGCCAGCCCCAGGGCTTGACCCCGAACCTCGCCGCCGCTTCAAACCTCGCTCGAACCTGCCCCAAACCTGACCCGACCTGCCAAAGACCGACCTCCGGCCTGAACCCGGGTCTGACGCCCTGGTCTGACCCCCGGAACCGCCACGGTCGAGCGGCCGTAGACAGTAGACTGGGGAACACCCGATCGCACGGAGCCGGCATGTCACTGATTGAAGTGCGCGATCTCTGGAAGACCTACGTCATGGGTTCGGAGGAGATCCACGCCCTGCGCGGCGTGTCCACTCAGATCGAGCGGGGCGAGTACGTCGCCATCATGGGACCGTCCGGATCGGGGAAGTCCACCCTGATGAATCTGATCGGCTGCCTCGACACGCCCACCAAAGGCAGCTATCTCCTCAACGGGAAGCAGGTCAGCCAGATGAACGACAACGAGCTGGCGCAGATCCGCAACGAGGAGATTGGATTCGTCTTCCAGACGTTCAATCTGCTGCCGCGCGCCACGGCGCTGCAGAACGTGGAGCTGCCGCTGGTCTACGCCGGTGTCGCCGCGCGCGAGCGGCAGGAGCGGGCCAGGGCGGCGCTCGAGAAAGTGGAGCTCGGCGCGCGCCTGAATCACAAGCCGAACGAATTGTCTGGCGGCCAGCGGCAGCGCGTGGCCATCGCCCGCGCCCTCGTGAACAACCCGTCGATCCTGCTCGCCGACGAGCCGACGGGAAACCTCGATTCGAAGACCGGCAACGAGATCATGGCGCTCTTCGCCCGTCTGCACGAGGCCGGCAACACGATCGTGCTCGTCACGCACGAAGCCGACATCGCGGCGTTCGCGCATCGCATCATTCACCTGCGCGACGGCCAGGTCGAAAAAGACGTCAGACAGGCGGCGTAAGCCGCGCCTGCGCGAGCGCCGCGGTCTCGACAGCCGGTGTTCTACACGGCCGCCGTGTTCTACACGGCCGCCGTGTTCTATACGGCCGCCCAGTGGTTCTCGCCCACCGGCTTCAGCGGCGCCAGGCGATCGAACGACGCGGGGTCGAGCTCGATCCGCTGCCGCGGCGCGTCGGGATCGAGCACCGGAACCGCGCTGAGCAGCGCTCGCGTATACGGGTGCGCCGGCTGTGAGAACAGCGCCCGCGTGTCGCCCAGCTCCACGATCCGGCCCAGATACATCACCGCGACACGGCTGCAAATGTGCTCGACCAGCCGTAAATCGTGGGCGATGAACAGGAACGTCAGCTTCAGGCGTGCGCGGAGGTCGAGCAGCAGTGCGATGATCTGCGCCTGAATCGACACGTCGAGCGCCGACACGGCCTCGTCGGCGATGACAAACGCCGGATTGAGCGCGAGCGCGCGGGCGATGCCGATGCGCTGACGCTGTCCGCCGCTGAACTCGTGCGGGTAGCGATGCACGTGCCCGGGCTCGAGACCCACCAGCTCGAACAGCTCGGCGACGCGCGCCCGCCGTTCGTCGCGCGTGCCGATCCCGTGAATGATCAGCGGTTCTTCGACGATGGCGCCCGCGCGCATGCGCGGGTTCAGCGAGGAATACGGATCCTGGAAGATGATCTGCAGATCGCGTCTGGCGTGACGCATCCGCGTCTTCGAGAACGACAGGATGTTCTCGCCGCGGAAACGGATCTCCCCGGCAGTGGGCTCTACGAGCCTGAGGATGCACCGTCCGGTGGTGCTCTTGCCGCTGCCGGACTCGCCCACGAGGCCGAAGATTTCTCCCTCCTCGATCGCGAAGCTCACATCGTCGACCGCCCTGACGATCGAGGGCCGGCTGAACAGCCCCGGTCTGCGGATGAAGTGCTTGGTCAGGCCGCGGACTTCGAGCAGCGGCATCACCGGGAGCGGTGCGGTGCGGCCGCCATTCCGGGCACGGCGGCCAGAAGCTGACGGGTGTACTCGTGTTCGGGCGCGCGCAGAATCTGCCGCACGGGCCCCGTTTCGACGATGCGTCCGGCCCGCATCACGGCGACGCGGTCGGCCATTTCGGCGATCACGCCGAAGTCGTGCGTGATCAGCAGCAGGGCGAGGCCGAATTCGGTCTGGAGCTGCCGCAGCAGATCCAGCACCTGCGCCTGGATGGTGACGTCGAGCGCCGTCGTCGGCTCGTCGGCTATCACGAGCGGCGGACGGCAGGCGAGCGCGATCGCGATCATCACGCGCTGCCGCATACCGCCCGAGAGCTGGTGCGGATAGTCGCGGGCCCGTCTTGCCGGATCGGGAATGCGCACCGCGGCGAGCAGCTCGATGGCGCGATCGCGGGCCGCCCTGCGCGTCGCCATGCCGTGGGCGGTGAGCGCCTCGGCAATCTGGTCGCCGACGCGCATCACGGGATTCAGCGCCGCCATGGGCTCCTGGAAAATCAACGAGATGCGCGCCCCGCGCACGGCCCGCATCTCGCGCTCGGGCAGCTCGACCAGGTTGCGGCCTTCGAAGACGATTGCGCCGCCGACGATCTGTCCGGGGGGCTGCAGCAGACGGAGAATGGAAAACGCAGTAACCGATTTGCCGCTGCCGGATTCGCCGACGAGGCCCAGTGTTTCCCCCGGGTCGATGGTAAAGCTCACGTCGTCGACCGCCTTCGTGCCGCGGGCGGGATCGAAGCTCACGGCGAGGTGCTGCACGTCGAGGAGCGTGCTCACGGCGATGTCTCCCGATACTCGCCGAACACGCGGCGGAGGGTGCCTGCCACCTCGCCGAGCGTCGCGTACTGCTCGACCGCGGCGATGATCGGCGGCACGAGGTTGTCGCCGCCGCGCGCCGCGCGCTCGACCCCCTCGAGCGCCGCGCGCCACGCAGATTCGCTCCGGCTGGCGCGCACCGCGCGGACGCGCTCCGCCTGTTGCCGCTCGACGTCGGGATCGATTTGAAACACCGGGATCGATGCAGCAGGTCCAGCGTTGGCGTAGCGGTTGACGCCGACCATGATCGTTTCTCCCCGGTCGAGGGCCTGCTGGGCGGCAAACGCCGACTCCTGGATCTGCTTCTGCACGTAGCCCGATTCGATCGCCGCCAGCGTGCCGCCCATTGCCCGGATCCGGTCGAGGAGCTCCGTCGCCTCCTGCTCGATCCGATTCGTCAGCGCTTCGATGGCGTAGGCGCCGCCCACCGGATCGACCGTCGCGGCCGCGCCGCTCTCGTGAAGGATGATCTGCTGCGTTCGAAGCGCCAGGGTGGCGCTCTCTTCCGTGGGCAGGCCGAGCGCCTCGTCCTTGCCGTTGCAGTGCAGCGACTGTGTTCCGCCAAGCACCGCCGCGAGCGCCTGCAGCGCCACCCGGACGATGTTGTTGTCGGGCTGCTGGGCGGCGAGCGTGCTGCCCGCGGTCTGCGTGTGGAAGCGGAGCTGCTGCGCGCGCGGATTCGTCGCGCCGAAGCGATCGCGCATGATGTGGGCCCACAGGCGGCGGGCCGCGCGGAACTTGGCAATCTCTTCGAGGAAGTTGTTGTGCGCGTTGAAGAAGAACGACAGCCGCTGCCCGAAGTTGTTGACATCGAGCCCGGCGGCGATTCCGGCCTCCACGTAGGCGATCGCGTTCGCGAACGTGAACGCAACCTCCTGCACCGCCGTCGCGCCGGCCTCGCGAATGTGGTACCCGCTGATTGAAATCGGATTCCAGCGCGGCATCGTGCCTTCGCAATACGCGAGGATGTCGGTGACGATGCGAAGCGACGGGCGCGGCGGATAGATGTAGGTGCCGCGGGCGATGTATTCCTTCAGGATGTCGTTCTGAAGCGTGCCGGACAGGCTGGACGGTTCGACGCCCTGCCGCCGCGCGACCGCCACGTAGAGCGCCAGCAGGATGATGGCCGTCGAGTTGATGGTCATCGACGTCGACACGGTGCCAAGCGGGATCCCGTCGAAGAGCGTGGCCATGTCCTCGATCGAATCGATGGCAACGCCTACACGGCCGACCTCGCCGGCCGCCAGCGGGTCGTCCGAGTCGTAGCCGATCTGTGTGGGCAGGTCGAAGGCGACGCTCAGGCCCTTGACGCCCTGGGACAGCAGGTAGCGATACCTGCGGTTGGACTCAGCCGCGGTCGCGAACCCGGCGTACTGCCGCATCGTCCAGGGACGGCCGCGGTACATGTCGCGCTGGATGCCGCGTGTGAACGGGAAGGAGCCTGGCTCGCCCAGGGCGGCCGACAAATCGATCCCGGCTAGGTCATCGGGCGTGTAGAAGGCGCGTGGCGGGCGATCCTGGGACATCGGGCTGTGCCGGAATCTTACCTGAAACCCCTTTGAAGTCAGTCGATTACCGTCACCCTTCAGCCGTGGCTGGCAAGGCCTCTGCCGGGAGCAGGCGAAAACCTGAGAAAATGGACGGTTTGTTGACACTCCGCCGATCTGCCTTTACAATGCTCAACAGCCTGTCATAAGGCTAACCCCATATAAATGAACATCTTTGGCGCCCGACGCCTGCCAGCCGCCCGGTGAGTGCAGGTTCGCGTCGGGATACGCCTCCGGCTTCCCGGCCCGGTGGCGGATGAGGAGGAGCAGTAATGGATGACGTCGTGAACCGGTTCGCTAAAGAGCTGGCCGACGCGATCGCCGCCGCCGTTGCCGAAAACCCCCAGGTTGAGGCGTGCCGCGCCAAGGCGCGGGAAGCGGGATTCGACATGCGGGTGACGCTGGAAGCGGTCGTGGGCTTCGTGAGCCGGAATAATGGCGCGGCGGTCACCAAGATAACGACGCCCGCCCGTCTGCTGCCCGCGCGCAAGTCGTTCGAGTTGACCACCAACGATCGCCGGTTCCTGCGCTCGCTGCGCATCGGCGTGGACGAGGCGCCGAAGGAAGCCGTCGACAACAGCTGAATCGCGGATCAACGGGACGAAGCAAAGGCGGACCCCTTCCGGGTCCGCCTTTGTCGTGTACTGAGGCTATGCCCCGGCGGCCTTGGCCTGATTGGCCACCGCCGCGGCCTTGGCTTCCGCCGCCGCCGGATCGCCCAGGTAGTAGTGCGTCAGCGGCTTCAGGTCGTCGTTGAGCTGATAGACCAGCGGTATGCCCGTCGGGATGTTGCGCTCGACGATGTCTTCGTCCGAGATGTTCTCGATGTGCTTGACGAGGGCGCGCAGGCTGTTGCCGTGCGCCACGATCAACACCCGCTTGCCCGCCTTGATATCCGGCGCGATGACTTCGTGCCAGTAGGGAAGGAACCGCGCGACCGTATCCTTCAACGATTCGGTGAGCGGGAGCTCGGACCGCTTCAGGTGCGCGTAGCGGCGCTCGTGTGAGGGGTGCCGCGGGTCTTCATACGTCAGCGGCGGCGGCGGCGTGTCGTAGCTGCGCCGCCAGATCTTCACCTGCTCCTCGCCGTACTTGGCTGCGGTTTCGGCCTTGTTCAGGCCCTGCAGCGCGCCGTAATGCCGTTCGTTCAGTCGCCACGAACGGTGGACGGGAATCCACATCATGTCCAGTTCGTCGAGCGCGATCCACAGGGTCCTGATGGCGCGCTTGAGGACTGACGTGTAGGCGACGTCGAACTCGTACTTTTCCGCGATCATCAGGCGGCCGGCCTCCTTGGCTTCCTCCCGCCCCTTCTCGCTGAGGTCGACGTCGGTCCAGCCGGTGAACCGGTTTTCCTTGTTCCAGATGCTCTCGCCGTGGCGAAGCAGTACGAGCCGTAACATCGAATTCATCCCCTATGGAGTGCTGCTCGCGGCGGCCAGCTGCCGGATCGCCGACCGTCCGGCGTAGCGGCCCGCTGGGCCGAGTGCTTCCTCGATGCGGAGCAGCTGGTTGTACTTGGCGATCCGGTCGCTGCGGCTGGCCGAGCCGGTCTTGATCTGGCCGGCCGACGTGCCGACCGCGAGGTCGGCGATGGTGCTGTCCTCGGTCTCGCCCGAGCGGTGCGAGATGACGGTGGCGTAGCGGGCCTCGCGTGCGAGGGCAATCGCATCGAGGGTTTCCGACACCGTTCCGATCTGGTTCAGTTTGACCAGGAGTGCGTTGCCGACGCCGTCCTCGATCCCCTTCCGGAGAATCTCGGGATTGGTGACGAAGACATCGTCGCCCACCAGCTGCACGCGGTCGCCGAGGGTGCGCGTCAGCAGCTTCCAGCCATCCCAGTCGCCTTCGGCGACGCCGTCTTCGATCGAGATGATCGGATACTGGCGCACCCACTCCACGTACAGTTCGACCATCTGCTCGGACGTGCGCGTCGGCTCGCCGGATTTCCGGAAGACGTACTTGCCGTCCTCCCACAGCTCGCTCGACGCGACGTCGAGCGCGAGGAAGACGTCGGTGCCGGCCCGGAGTCCTGCTTTTCCGACCGCTTCCAGCACGACATCCAGCGCTTCGCGATTGGATTTCAGATTGGGTGCGAAGCCGCCTTCGTCGCCGACGCCGGTGGAATGCCCGGCCTTCTTGAGGATCCCGCGCAAGCCGTGGAAGATCTCGGCGCCCCAGCGCAGGCCTTCGGCGAAGGTCGGCGCGCCGAGCGGCATCACCATGAATTCCTGGAAGTCGACGCTGCTGTCGGCGTGCGCGCCGCCGTTCAGGATGTTCATCATCGGCACCGGCAGCGTGTACTCGCTCGTGCCGCGTCCGGCGAGGGTCGCTAGATGCGCATAGAGCGGCACCTTGAGCGCGGCGGCCGCGGCGCGGGCCGCCGCCATCGAGACGGCCAGCAGCGCGTTGGCGCCAAGCCGGCTCTTGGTCGGCGTTCCGTCGAGCGCGATCAGGGCCTTGTCGATCGCGCGCTGATCCAGTTCCGCACCTTTCAGCGCCTGGGCGATGACGGTGTTGACGTTGCCGACCGCCTTCTGCACGCCCTTGCCGAGATACCGTTTCGGATCGCCGTCGCGGAGCTCGAGCGCTTCCCGGGCGCCCGTCGATGCTCCTGACGGCACCGCCGCGCGCCCGGACACGTCCCCCGCCCAGACCTCGGCTTCCACCGTGGGGTTTCCCCGCGAGTCGAGAATCTCGCGGCCGATCACACGCGTTATCTGCACCTGCTACCTCGCCTCTGTTCGTTGGTCGTTCGGTCGCCTCGACGCGCGCCCTTCAGGCGATCGCGCCGCCGCGGTCCGCTTCGAGCTCGGCCTCGAGCGCTTCCTCGCTGATGGAGCCGATCAGCGGCTCGTCATCGGCCGTCACGACGACGATGCCGCCTTCGGTCACGGTATGACGGCGGCGGTCTTCTTCGGGATCGAAGCCGATCATGGCCCCGCGCGGCACGAGCACGTCCCGATCGATGATGGCGCGGCGGATGCGCGCGTGCCGCCCCACGCGCACGCCGGGCATCAGGATCGACTGCTGAATGTCGCAGAAGCTGTGGACGCGGACGTTCGGGCACAGAATGCTGCCGACGACCCGGCTTCCCGAGATGATGCAGCCCGACGAGATCACCGAGTCGAGCGCCATGCCGCAGCGCCGTCCCTCCTCGGCGAAGACGAACTTCGCCGGAGGCGCCTGCGGCTGGTACGTGCGCAGCGGCCACTCCGGATCGTACAGGTTGAACTCCGGGTTGACGTGGCACAGATCCATGCTCGCTTCGAAGTACGCATCGAGCGTTCCGATGTCGCGCCAGTACTTCGCCGCCTTCTTGTTCTCGTCGTAGAAGCGATAGACGAAGACGGGCGCGGTGGCGAAGAGCGACGGGATGATGTTGCGACCGAAGTCGTGCTGGCTGTCGGGACGCATCGCGTCCTCTTCGAGCGCGCGCACCAGCACGTCGGCCTTGAAGATGTAGATCCCCATCGATGCGAGGGCGACGCCGGGGGACCCGGGCACCGGCGTCGGATTGGTCGGCTTCTCGTCGAAGCCGATCACGCGATCGTTGGGGTCGACGCTGACGATCCCGAAGCGGCTCGACTCCGCGACCGGCACTTCGATGGCGGCCAGCGTCGCGCCTGCGTTCCGCTCCTGATGGAACCGGAGCATCTTCGAGTAGTCCATCTTGTAGACGTGATCGCCGGACAGGATGATGACGTGGCTCGGCGACTCGCGGACGATGGAGTAGAGGTTCTGGTACACCGCATCGGCCGTGCCCAGATACCAGTGCTCGCCCACGCGCTTCTGCGGCGGCAGGATCTCGATGAACTCGCCCAGCTCCTCGGACACCACGTTCCATCCCATGCGGATGTGGCGGTTGAGCGACAGCGACTTGTACTGGGTCGCGATGAAGATACGGCGCAGCCCGGAGTTGATACAGTTGCTGAGGGTGAAATCGATGATCCGGTACGGCCCGCCGAAATAGACCGCCGGTTTCGCGCGATCCTTGGTCAGGGGATACAGACGCTCGCCCGCTCCGCCGGCGAGAAGGATGACGAGGATGTCGTCCAGCTCCATGTGGGTCCCGTTCCCCGCGAATGGGCGTTCCTGACCGCCCGCCCCGAGACCTCGCGAAGGGATGGCGATCTTAACACGCGGCTCTCTCGACACTTCGCCGGCCCCGCGGAAGAGGCCGGGTTTTCGGCCGTCTTTTGTTTGACTTGCCCCACTACGGTGCCTATGATCAGGCGATTCGGATTCTTGGATACAGCCCAGACGTAGGCGCTTGGCCCACTGTCAGGGAAGAGAGGCATTCATGCAGGTTCGTCGGGTTTTCGGCCTTTTGGTCGTCATCCTCCTTGCCTCTGTCGCGGCGCCGCTCGTCGCGCAGCGGAACAACGACAACAGACAGCCCCGGCGCAATGCGCAGGAGCAGGCGGATATCCAGGCACTGGCTCAGGCCGTCGAGGTCCAGCTGCTGTCCGATGTGGGCATCACCGTGCCGCCTCCAGGGTCGCAGCCGCCGGCAACCCTGCCGGACCCCAAGCCGCTGACCATGGGCGCTCCCGATTCCAGTACGGGGGATATTCCGATCAAGTGGGATTCGAATCACTTCGTCAAAGGGCAGACCGACACCTACATTCCGTTTACGCTTCAGCTCGACAAGTCGACGCTGCCGTCGGGCGCGGCGGTGTTGATTCGCGTCGTCAATGCTGAGCAGGCGGCGCAGTTCGCGAAGATGGTGACCGCGGCCGCCAAACAGCAGAACAACCGGAACCAGCCGCAGCGAACGACGTTCGCCTGGGACACCGCCGCCTTCGTCGACGTGCCCGAGAGCGGCAAGCTGCAGCGCGCGATCCAGCTGAAGCCGGGTCAGTACGTCGCCTACATCGCCGTCAAGGAGAAGAGCACGGCGCCTCCCGGACGCAACGATCGGAATCGCGATCGGAACGCGCAGGCGCCGGCGGCGAAGGTTGGCGTCCTCCGTCACGAGCTCACCGTGCCGGACTTCGGGCAGGGCGATCTGGCGACCAGCAGCGTGATCATCGCCAGCGCGATCGAGCAGGTCACGACTCCGCCGACGGATCAGGAATCGAATCCGTACGTGTTCGGGCCGATGCGCATCGTTCCCTCGCCGGACGGGAAGTTTTCGAAGAGCGGCGAGCTGAGCGTGATCTTCTGGATTTACGGCGCGCAGGAAGCGGCGGGCGGCAAGCCGGACGTGACGATCGACTACAACTTCTATCAGAAGAGCGGCGACGGCGAGAAATACTTCAACAAGACCGCGCCGCAGCAGTTGAACGCGCAGACGTTGCCGCCTGAGTTCAGCTCCGCGGCGGGCCATCAGCTCCCGGGCAGCCTCGTCGTTCCGTTGAGCAGCTTCCCGCCCGCGCAGTACCGGCTCGAGATCAAGGTCACGGACAAGACGTCGGGCAAGTCCGTCACCCAGAACGTGGACTTCGAGGTGTTGGCGTAGAGACGCGCGCACGCGGGGCACGGTACGCGAGAAAGAGCACGGCCATGATTCGGGACCGTTCGTGGTGTTGCGCGGGTGTGCTGCTGCTGTGTGCCGTGGCCGCGTCACCCGCCTCCGCGCAGCTCTCTCCGCGTCAGCAACCAGCCTCCTCCAGCCAGACCGGCGCCGCCCTTCGGCACGGTGATCTCCGCGGGATCGTTCAGGACGAGCAGGGCCGGCCCATCGCCGGAGCGGTGGTGTCGGCGCTGGGCGCGACCTCCGTGTTCGCGATCTCGGACAGCGAGGGACGCTTCATCTTCCGCAATCTCCCGGCCGGTCCGTATCTGGTCCGGGCTCATCTGCAGGAGTACCTGCCCGCCCGGGGCCGTCTGGTCCAGGTTACGCCGGACGGCAGGAACGCGACGACCCTGGCGTTGACGCGCCGGCCGGATGCCGATGCGACAACGGTCGTCGCTGCTTCGGTGGCCGGCGAAGAGGAGCCGGCACCGCCCGCCGAATCCGAGCACGGACATGACGAAGTCGCGTGGAGGCTGCGGCATCAGAAGCGCAGCATCCTGAAGAGCACGGGCGGGACGATCGTCCCGGAGGGCGAAGATGCGTCGCTGCTCGGGGATTCGTGGTCCGGTTTGAGCCGCGCCGTCGGCCACTCCGCACGGCTCGCCTCGTCCTTCTTCAACGACCTGTCGCTGAGCGGCCAGTTCAATCTGATCACCACGACATCCTTCGATCGGCCACAGGATCTGTTCTCGATGAACGTCGACGTGCCGCGCAGCATCGCCTACGTGGCGCTGGAAGCCCCGGGGACCGCCGGCGACTGGACGATGCGCGGCAGCATCACGCAGGGCGATGTGTCGTCGTGGATCCTGGCTGGATCGTACGAGCGCCATGCGGACTCCGGACACGCGTACGAAGCCGGCGTCTCGTATGCGATGCAGCAATATCTCGGCGGCAACGGCGAAGCGCTCGCCGCGATGCGCGACACCAGCCGCAACGTCGGATCGCTGTATGCCTTCGACTCGTGGACGATTGCACGCGGCATCCGCGTGGGATACGGCGCCAAGTACGCGCGCTACGACTACCTCGAGGATCGTGGATTGTGGAGCCCGCGCGCCAGCGTCGCGATCCGGCCGTCGTCCGGCGACAGCCTGACCTTCCGCGCGACGGCGTCGCATCGCGAGGTGGCGCCCGGCGCCGAGGAGTTCCTGCCGCCGTCGATCGGTCCATGGCTGCCGCCGCAGCGGACGTTCGCCCATGTCTCGCACGGCGCGTTCCGTCCCGAGCGTCACGACCAGATGGAGGTCGCGGTCGAGCGCACCTGGCCCGGCAGCATCCTGGTCGGCGTACGCGCATTCCGCCAGCGCGTCCAGGACCAGGTGGTGACCCTGTTCGGCATTGCCATCGCCGACGTTCCCGCCAGCGTCGGGCATTACGAGGTCGGCTCCGCCGGCGATTACGACGCCACCGGCTGGGGCGTGAGCGTGAGCCGCGTCGTCGGCGAGCACGTCCGTGCCGCCGTCGACTATACACAGGCGAATGCCGAGTGGCGGCGGTGGTCGAGCGATCACGAGGTGCTCGGCGCGAAGGCCTTGTCGGTCCTGCGCCGCGACGACCGCGTGCACGACGTGACTGCAACTGTCGAAAGCATCGTCACGCCGACGGACACACGGCTGTTCGTGCTCTACAAGGTGAGTACCGCGCTCGACACCACGGGGTCGCTCGGAAGCGTCGCCGGCGCCAACACGCGGTTCGACGTGCAGGTGAATCAATCACTGCCGTTCCTGAATTTCAGCAGTGCGCGGTGGGAGATGCTCGTGGCGGTCAGCAACCTCTTCAAGGAGGACTGGGCCGAGACATCCGTGTATGACGAGCTGTTCGTCATCCGTCCGCCGAAACGCGTGCTTGGCGGTGTGACGGTACGTTTCTAGCTGACAGTCGCTTGGCCTGCCCGTACGCCGGAGGCCGGCGTGCACCGCGCCGGCTGCGAACGTTGAGAAAGTCAGGGGAGTCGAGGCTCCCCAATTTTTGGGGCTGTTTTCGTCTCCATTTGATTGGATGACTCGTCCTGGACATTGGATTCCCCTTCGGCTTCGTATGATTTGGAGCCGATGGTCCCGGCCGGCGCTGCCGGTGATCGTCGTCACAGGACTGTTGTGCCTGGGCGTCGCCAACATCACGGCGCGGGCGACCTGGCGTGAAGTCGAGGACGGAGTCCTGTGGCGGCAGCAGGCGGAGGGCATCGTCGCGGCCGACGTTGCCCCTGACAGTCCCGCGGCTGCGGTCGGCGTTCAGCGCGGCGATCTGCTCCTCGCCATCGACGATCAGCCGGTCCAGGAAGTCGCCGATGTGGTGGCGGTGCTTCACGCCTCGCGCGCCGACCGGACGCTGCGCTACACCATCCTGCGGCTGGGCACCCGCGAAGTCATCGATGTGCGGCTGGCTCCGGTGCCGACCGGGCCCGGCGCGCTCTACTTCGTGCTCGCGGCGGTTGGCGTCTTCACGCTGCTCGTCGGCGGCGCCGTGCGGTTGCGGCGGCCGCGCGATCCGGCGACCCTCCACTTCTTCTGGCTGGCCGTCGCGTTCTTCGGGGTCTTCACCTTCTCGTTCAGCGGCCGGCTCGATCGTCTCGACTGGGTCTTCTACTGGGCGGACGCGGTCGCGCTCCTGCTGCTGCCGCCGCTCTTCCTGCATTTCACGATGGTGTTTCCCGAGCGGCCGCGGCGATGGAGCAGCGGCGCTGCCGGGTATGCGCTGGCATTTGCCGCCTACGTGCCGGCCGTCCTGCTCGGCGTCGCGCGCGTCGTCGCCGTCTCGCGCAGCGCGGCGGATGCCGAACGATTCGTGGCCACGACCGCGCGTCTGGAGCGCCTCGAGTTCTTCTATCTGGCCGCCTGCCTGATCGGCGGGCTGATCTTCCTGGTCCGCGCGCTGTCGCAGGTGAGCACGATCACGGCGCGGCGGCAGCTCCGCTGGATCGCCTGGGGCACGGCGCTGGGGGCGGGCACGTTCGCCACGGGTTATGCGCTGCCGTACGCGCTCGGCGTCGATCCGTCGCTGCCGATGGAGCTGTCGGCCATTCCGCTCAGCCTGATTCCGCTGGCCTACGCGTCGGCGATCGTGCGCTACCGACTGCTCGATATCGAGGTCATCGTCAAGCGCGCGATGGTGTTCGCCGCCGCGATCGCGGCGATGGTGGTCATCTATGCGGTGGTCCTCGAAGCTGTCGAGCGGATCTTCCTGCGCGGCAACGCCGCCAACCAGTGGGTGCTGGCGTTCCTCGCGACGCTCGTGGCGGTGCTGCTGACGCCGCCGGTGAAGACCTTCGTCCAGAACCTCCTCGATCGCGCGTTCTATCGGGACCGCTACGACTACCGCCGCGCGCTGCTTGGCTTCGCGCGCGACCTCAACAGCGATCTCGACTTGAACCGGCTTGCCGAGCGCCTGGTCTCGCGCGTCGTCGAGACGCTGCTGGTCGATCGGATGGCGCTGCTCCTCGAAGACGAGACGGCGCCGCACTTCGGTTCCATGTGGGCATCGGGGTTCGGCGACAGCCACCCGCCGGCGCTGCCCAGGCGATCGGCCATCGGCCACCGTCTGGTCGAGGGGCACAACGTGACGCTCGACGATCCGATCGCCGTCGGGCGGTTCCCGGTCGAGGAAATCGAGTTCTGGCGCGATGCAGGGCTGTACTACTTCGTGCCGTGCGTCGCCAAGGACGGGACGATCGCGGTGCTCGCCCTCGGCCGCAGGAACAGCGGCGAGCCGCTCAGCAGCGAAGACATGGCGCTGCTCGCCGCCGTTGCCGGCCAGATCGCGACGGCGCTCGAGAACGCCCGCCTCTATCGGCAGCTGCACCTGAAGGCGCTCGAGCTCGATCGCATGCGGGCGTTCAACGAGAACATCCTCGAATCGCTCGACGACGGATTGCTGGTGGTGGATCTCGACGATCGGGTGGTGCGGTGGAATTCGGCGCTGGCGGCGATGTACGGCGTCCTGCACGACGAGGCGAACGGCCGTCCGCTCGAGGAGCTGTTCAGCGCGCAGTTCGTCGAGGCCATACGCGCGGCGCGTCGCGACACGCCGGCCGGGGCGACGCTGTCGCGGATTCCGCTCGAGGCGCGCGGCCCGCGCGCCGGGCACACGCTGATCGTCAACGCCGCGGTGATTCCGCTGCGCAGGACCGACGAGGCCGGCGGCGCGGTCGGCACCATCATCATCATCGAGGACGTCACGGCGCGCGTGCAGCTCGAGGAGCAGCTGCGCATCTCGGAGAAGATGGCGTCGATCGGTCTGCTCGCCGCCGGCGTCGCCCACGAAGTGAACACGCCGTTGACCGGCATCTCGAGCTTCACCCAGATGCTGCTCGAAGGGGCGGATCCGCAGGATCCGCGGACGCGGCTGCTGGAGAAGATCGAACGTCAGACGTTCCGCGCCGCGAAGATCGTCAACGGGCTGCTGAGCCTGTCGCGGCCGGCGTCCGCCGATCGGTCGCTCGTCGACGTCAACATCGTCATCACCGATGTGCTCGGTCTGCTCGAGCACCAGTTCGAAACCCACCGCATCCGCGTCCGGCGCGAGCTCGGCGCGCCGGCCATGGTGCTGGCGCAGGAGCACAAGCTCCAGCAGGTGTTCCTGAATCTGTTCCTCAACGCCCGTGACGCGATGCCCAAGGGAGGCTGGCTGGCCGTGAGCACGCGGGTCGAGGCGGGCAAGGTCATCGCGGAAGTCTCGGACACGGGGTCGGGCATTCCCAGCGAATACCTGGCGCGCATCTACGACCCGTTCTTCACGACAAAGGCAACCGGCCAGGGCACCGGCCTGGGCCTGTCGATCACCTACGGGATCGTGCGCGAGCACGACGGCGCGATCGACTGCGAAAGCGTCGTGGGACAGGGCACGAAGTTCATCTTGTCGTTTCCGGCGGTGCAGGCCGAACGACCGGTCTTCGCCGGGCAGAGTCAGTGAGGTCTGGTGTCATGCGGCGCAGCGGTTCCATTCTGGTCGTAGACGACGAAGAAATCATGCGCGAGATACTCGAGGCGCTGTTGACGCGCGAGGGGTATCACGTGCGCCTCGCGGCCAGCGGCGAAGAGGGGCTCGAGCTCGCCCGCTCGTTCCCCTTCGACGCGGTGATCGTCGACGTGATGATGCCCGGCATGGACGGGCTCGCGCTCCTCGACGCGCTCAAGAAGCTGGATGACGACCTGCCGGTGCTGATGGTGACGGCGTTCGCCTCGGTGGAGACCGCGATTGCGGCCATGAAGCGCGGTGCCTTCGACTACATCTCCAAGCCGTTCAAGAACGACGAGGTGCTGGTCGTCGTGAACAACGCCGTCGAGCGGCGGCAGCTTCTGGCCGAGAACACCGCGCTGCGCCAGAGTCTCCAGGCGCAGTACCAGCGGTTTGCCGGGATCATCGGCCGCAGCCCGCGGATGAAGCAGGTGTTCGACCTGATCATCCAGGCCGCGCCGAGCCGATCGACGATTTTGATTACGGGCGAGAGCGGCACGGGCAAGGAGCTGGTCGCGCGCGCGATTCACTCGAACTCTCCCCGCGCCGACCGCGCGTTCGTCACCGTCAACTCCGGCAACCTGCCGCCCGACCTGCTCGAATCCACGCTGTTCGGCCACGTGAAAGGCGCGTTCACGGGCGCGATCTACCCCAAGAAGGGACTGTGCGATCTGGCGGACAAGGGCAGCATCTTCTTCGACGAGATCGGCAACATCCCGCCCGAGACGCAGGCCAAGCTGCTGCGGGTGATGCAGGAGCGGGAGTTCATGCGGCTGGGCGGCATGGAGACGATCAAGGTCGACGTCCGCATCATTGCCGCGACGAACTGCGACCTGCGGCAGATGGTCGAGGAAGGCCGCTTCCGGGAGGACCTCTACTACCGACTGCACGTCATCAGCATCTACCTGCCGCCGCTCCGTGAGCGCAAGGACGACATTCCGCTCCTGGCCCAGCACTTCCTCGAGAAGTACGGCGCGGAGAACAACAAGCGCGACATGGAGCTGACGCCTGAAGCGCTCGACCTGATGATGGAATACGACTGGCCGGGCAACGTGCGCGAGCTGGAGAACGTGATGGAGCGTGCGGTGGTGCTCGGCTCGGGCCCGCGCATCGGCCCTGATCTGATCCCTGAGCACGTGCGCGCCACGCCGGCCTTCCACATCCCGAAGTTCGTGGTGCCGCCCGAGGGCATCTCGTTCAAGGACGTCATCACCAACGTCGAACGGCGGCTGATCGAGTCGACGCTGGAGGCGGCCGGCGGCGTGCAGAAGAAGGCGGCCGAGCTGCTGCGGATCAAGCCGACCACGCTGAACGAGATGATCAAGCGGCACGATATCGGCACGCGCCGCAGGAAGACGGCCGCCCACGAGCCGTCCACCGCGTCGAGGTCGCGGCCGTTTCCGGCCGCCGAGCTGACCCGCGACTAGCGCGGCCTGACGCGCGAGATCATCCGATCGAACCGGCCGAGCACGCCCTCCCAGCGGTGATGGCTGCGGACGTAGGCGCGGCCGTTCGCCCCCATCCGCTCGCGCAGGGAGTCGTTGCTCGTCAGGAGGGCGAGAGCAGCGACGAACTCTTCGCGATCGGCGTAGTAGAGGCCGGCCCCGGCACGCCGGCAGTGATCGACGGCCGCCGCGTTCCTCGCCGACGCGAGCACCGGCGTGCCGACCGCGAGGCTTTCGAGCAGCGGCTGCGCCAGCAGATCGTCCGGGTCCGGTGCGATCGTCAGGTCGGCGGCTTCGTAGGCCGTCATCCGATCGCGGTCGGGAATGACGCCGGCAAGCCGCAGGTAAGGCTCTTCCGGCACCTTCATCATCTTGAGCCCCGTCAGCACCAGCATCGCGTCGGCGTCCGAGGCGGCGTAGGTGTCGAAGTATTCGAGCATCTCTTCGCACCCGTTGTCGGACTCGACGCGGCCGCCATACAGCGCGAACCGTCCGTAGAGACGGTGCCGGCGCTTGAACGGAACGCCGCGGCCTTCGAGATAGTCGGGCTGCTGCGGCGTCTCGTCTTCGTTCAGCGGATCGTCCTCGTCCATGATCGCGTCGTTGGGATCGACCTGGTGCCGCGGGTACCCCTGCTGCGGCGGCGGATCCACGCCAATCCCGACGACTTCCTCACACGAGTGCCGGACGCCGACGTACTGGTGGAGGAGCTGCCGCTCCCACTCCGAGAAGAACGCGAGGGCGCGCGCCGACTGGAGCACGTCGGCCCACAGCCCGAACCGCAGCGCCGGCCGCAGCTGCAGATACGGGAACAGGACGCTGTGCTCGCCCGCGACCTCGAGCCCGTGCACCGTGAGCGGATGCCACAGGCCGAAGAAGATCAGCACGTCGTACGAGCGGTGGGCCCGCTTCAGATATTCGATCAACCCCGGCGACCACGGCCCGTGCAGCCGAACCCATTCGAGCTCCTCGGCGCGTGCGTGCGGCGTCGTCAGCAGCCGCTGCGTGAGCGCGTCGAAGCCGATGTGATCCGGAAGCTGGCTGACGCCGAACCGGCGCACGAGCACGCCGCGCACCCGGTCGGCGCCTTCCGAATACTCGTTCCTCCAGGTGCGTGAATCGCGGGCGCAGGTCGTGATGATGTCGACATCGTGGCGTTCGCTCACGTGTTCGGCGATGAGCCGGCACCCGTGCTCGACGCCCGCATTGATGTCGGCGCCATACCGGGGAGTGACGAAGCCGAACTTCACCGATGCTCCGGAGTGTGCGGTGCGAGGACCGGTCCGGCGGGCAGCGCCTGCACGACCGCTGCGGCCGGCGGCACCCTCCGCCGGCGGCGGGCCAGCCACCCTGGCAGAGGCTCCATACGGCGCTCCGTGGGGATGCGTCGAAGCTCGTCGAACATGTCCAGATACTTGCGCTCGATTACCGGCCAGCTGTAGTGCTGCGTGAAGAAACGGCGGCCGTTTTGCCCGAGCGCGGCTGCCAGCGCGGGATCGGACAGGATCCGATCGAGCGCTGCCGCGAATTCACGGGCTCCTTCATAGTACAACCCGGCGTTGCTGCGCAAGCACTGACCGACAAGAACGTCGCATTTCGCCGAAGCGAGCACCGGGCGGCCGAGCGCCCAGGCCTCGAGCGCCACCATCGACAGGCTCTCGTACGGCGAGGGCATGACCAGCAGCTCCGCCGCCGCGATCACGTCGAACTTGTCCTGGTCCGAGACGAAGCCGAGGTGCCGGATACGGGAGTGATCCGGAATCGGCAGGATGGGCGTGCCGATCAACACCAAATCAATCGCCCGGTTGGAGCGATCCGCGAAGTCGATGAAATCCCGGAACAGCTCGGCGCAGCCCTTGTTCGCATCGATCCGGCCGACGTAGACGATGAACGGGTTCTGCAGCCCGAACGTGCGTCGCGCACGTTGCGGATCGACGGCATCCGGGATGTCGGAGCCGATGCCGACGACCACTCCCGGGACGTCGTGGTTGGAGGAGAGCGCGTTGATCATCGCGCGCTCTTCGTGGGAGTTGTACATGATTGCCCGCACGCCGCGAAAGACGGGCGGATAGATGCTCAGGCCGATCGAGGATTCGCGCTCGGCGGTGGGGACGAGCACCGCCTTGTGCGGAGCCAGACGCGCACCGTAGAAGGCGGGGAGGTAGCGAATGCTGAACAACAGCACGAAGTCGCACTCGCCGGCAATGGCGGCCAGCCGTTTCAGCAGTGCCGGGCTGTTCGGCCCCTGAACGTCGAGCCAATCGAGCTCGTCCTTCACCGAGTGCGCGGCGTGAAACACCAGCTCGGACTTGTTGCGAAACGCGATCGGGTCGCGCTCCTGCACGACCGGGAAACGCTCGACGGGAATGCCGTGCACGCGTTCCTCGTCGGCCGGCAGCTCGTTGCGCCAGGTGACGTAGTCGCGGGCGCAGGTGGTCAGCACCCGGACGTCGGCATGAGATGACAGGCGCTCGGCAATGTAGCGCGCGTGCTGCTCGGCGCCGCCGTTGATCTCGGCGCCGTAGCGCTGCACGACGATCGCGAGCTTCATCGCTCGTCAGTCGCCGGCGGGGTCCGACGATGGCGGAGGGGCCGGTGCGTCCGGGGACGCGGGCTCGGCGTTCGCACCGCTCGGCGTCTCGATCGCGGGAGCAGCCGGCGCGGACGTCGAGTCGCGCTGTTCGAGTGCACTGGGCGCGGGCGCGGGCTCGGCCGGCGCCGCGTCGACCTGCGGCGCAGCATCGTACATCTCGCCCTCGTCCGCGCCCTCAGCGCCGATCTCCTCGTCGTCGACGTCGTCCACATCCGCGGCTTCGCCGTTGTCGGGGAGGCGCGATTCGGCAGCGGCCACGCCGGTCAGGACGCCGGCCGCCGTGCCCTCGGCCGTGAGGCCCTGCGCCCGCCGTCCGCGCCGGCGCCGGCGGCGTCGACGGCCGATATCGGCGGCTGCGCCCTCCTGCCCGGCCGGTACGCTCGCGACGTCCTGAGCTGCCGCCTCGCGGGATTGGGCCTGGGCGACGTGGGCCGGCTGCGGTGCCGGCTCGTGGCGCGCCGACGGCCGCACCTGATGCAGCGCGGCCTCGATGCTCCGGGCGCGGCGCTCGGCGAAGTCCACCTTCGCCGACAGGGCCTCGACCTTCATCGCCAGCTGCTGCGACTCGAGGCTGGTGCGCGCCACTTCGAGCACGAGCCGCTGCAGGATCTCGTAGTGAAGCGTGTTCCATTCCGCCTGGCGGCGCTCGCGCTCCGCCTCGCGCTGCGCCGCGGCCTGATTCAGCCTGGCCTGGGTATTGAGGGCGGCAATCAGCGGATTGGGATTGAAGAACAGCTTCAGAATCGGGTTGAGCAGCCGGCGGATGAACCGCAGTGCTCCACGATGCGATTCGTAGAGCGTCGTGTCCTCGAAGGTGTAGCCCGGCTCGGCCGGCGTCGGCGTGTCGATCGGTGTGGCGGCGCTGCGGCGGATCTGCTCCAGCAGCGACGGCTTCACCGTGCGCGGATCGAGAATGGCTTCCAGACGCCGCGCGGCCAGCTCCTGAATCTGCTGGGTCGTCAGTTCGATGCCGTGCCGCTGCGAGATGCGGGAGCGGATCTCCCGCATGATCTGTTCGACATCGACGTGCTCGCGATGCTCGCGGCCGCCCTCGGCCGACTGCCCGGCGGGCCCGCGCCGTTCGCCGCCGCGGCGATCCGGACCGCGCCGTCCGCGGTGGAAATGCTGGCGCCGGCCGTGTTGTGGATTCTGATCAGCCATCATTTAACGAAACGCGCGAGGCTCGAGTCACACGGCCCGACGTCGGGCGCGAGAGCGGCCGATCCAGCTTGTGTATCGAGCATCGGGCATTGTGCCTTGTTCAGTATCGTTGAAAGAGCTTCCCCCACTCGGTTCGGTTGAACGTGCGAATGCGCGACCGTCCGATGGTCGGATACCACAGGAGATCGTGGTACGCGTTCGACGCCATCGGCGCCCACACCATGAGCGGCGAATGCAGCAGGATCCGTTCGAGCGGGCGAAGGAAGCCCTTCCGGATCATCTGATCGCCCCAGATCACCAGCGACCTGCGCGTCCTGAACCCGAAATGCTCACGCGAGACGTCGTCGCCGACGAGCTCGATCCGGCGAAGGTCGGCGATACCGAGGCCGCGCTCGTGGGCCATGCGGAGGAACGGAATCGACAACGGATCGAATCCCATGAGCCGCGCCGCGACCGCGTCGATCGCGACTGAATCGGACGCGGCGAGGATCAGGTTCTTGACGCGCGGAATCATGGTGCGCGGGCCCGCACCGTCGCCGGCGACGGTGCCATCCATCACCGTGAACACCGTCGGGTGCAGCTCCCGCTGCATGTAGAGCAGGTCCACGAGCACTTCGTGCATGAACTTGTGGGCGTAGTGGCGAACTTCCTTCAGCAGACCGCCGAAGGCGTTCTTCACCGAGCCAGTCATCACCGAATGCCCGTGGGTCTTGACGGTCGGCAGGTGCAGAACCTGACGCCCCGGGAACATCGCCGGGATCTGTATGCCGTCCGGGAAGAGGTCGTTCAGCTTCAGGAGCGGGCTCTTGAAGCGGTAGACGCGCCACTCGACGTCCGTCAGCGGAGTGAACGGCACGCCATGACGCGCGAGCACGCCCTCCCAGCGATTGTTGCGGCATCCCTCGCGAGGCGACGTGACGACCGTCCTGTTCTCGACCGGGATCAGGCGGTGCCGCGGGTACCCGTCGCGCAGCATCGTCGTCAGCACGCCGTCGAGCTGCCACGGCTGCGACGAGCAGGCGGGGAAATACTTCGTCCAGGACAGGTTCAGCTTGAGCAGCGTGTCGACGTCGCGCGACAGCGTGCCGCTATAGCCGCCCAGCTCCATGACCCGGCCGTAGTCCTCGATCACGGTTTCCGGCCGCGTCCGGACGACGGCCACGCGCGCCGTGTCCGGAGGACGTGCTGTCGTGATCGGTTCCGGGGCCTCGGTGATGACCGGCATCAGCGACCCAGCGGCGAATAGAGAATCAGCGCCACGCTGACCGCCCACAACCCGACACAGGCGAGGAGCGGACGATCCGTCAGGAGCAGGTCGGCCGGGCTGCCGCCGGCGCGCTTCTGGTGCACCAGGTACAGATACCGGAAGATTCCGTAGAGCACAAACGGAATAGTCAGGCCGAGACGCGAGGTTCCCAGCCGCTGCGCGGTTTCCGCGCTCGTCGCGTACACGGCATAGGCGACCAGTGTCGAAGCCGTGACCACGGAAATCATCTGATCGAGCAGATACGGGCTGTACTCCTCGAGAATCGGCCGGTGCGTCGTCGCGCCGTCGGCGAGCAGCGTCAGCTCGTGGCGGCGTTTGCTCAGGACGAGGAACAGCGCCAGCAGCGTTGTACACACCAGCAGCCAGGGGCTGATCGGCACGAACACCGCGACCGCGCCGGCGGCGGCGCGCAGCACGAAGCCGGCGGCAATCGTCAGGGCGTCGATGATGACCAGGTGCTTGAGCGCGATCGTGTACAGCGCCAGGAGCGCGACATAGGCCGCGGCCAGCGCGGCGAACGCGCGATCGAGCAGCACGGCCGCGGCGAACGCGGCCGCTCCCAGCACGACCGCCGCGACAATGGCCGTGCCCGGCGCCAGCTGTCCCGATGCGATGGGCCGCAGGCGCTTGAGCGGGTGCTGCCGATCCGCTTCGCGGTCGGCGAGATCGTTGAACAGGTAGACGACCCCCGACAGCGCGCAGAAGATCGCGAAGGCAGCCACCGACCGGAGAATCGACTGAAGCTCGAGCAGCTGCCCGCCGAAGAGCATGCCGGCGAAGACGAAGAGGTTCTTCGTCCATTGCGCCGGACGCAGCGACGAGACGAACAACCGGAGCGTCGACGGACGCCCGGTGTCGCTCTCGAGGGTCGGATTCACCGCGTGGGGCTGGTGAGCGGCGGACGACGAAGGACGCGCTATCACAGCGCGAGTTCTGCAGCGGCGCTACACGTTCGTCTGCTGGAAGCTGCGAATGGCGTCCGCCTCGTTGTCGTGCGTCTCGAACACCGTCAGCAGCTTGGTGATGGCGAGAAGATCCGTGATGCGCTTCGTCAGGCTGAGCAGCTTGAGGCTTCCGCCCTGGCGGCTGACCGTCGTGAAGGTGCGGACGATCTCTCCCAGACCGGCGCTGTCGATGTAGGGTACGTCGGCGAGGTTCAGGACGAGCTTCTTGCGGCCCTGCAGCACCAGACTGTTGATCTTGTCCTTGAGGACTTCGTCGCCCTCGCCGAGGGTCATCTTGCCCTTCAAGTCCAAGATAGTAACGTCTCCGGCGGATCGTTCCTCGATCTGCATAGGTCCTCGAATGAGCTCAGGTCCGTAAAAGCGGAAATTCTAGCACACACGTAGAGACGCCAGACCCGGAGGTCCGGCGCCCTTTGCTATTTTAATCGGTCGGCAAACGACCTGAAGAGTTCCAGGAAGAGACTGCTCAGACGCCTCCAGCTCCAGCAAACTTACGTTGCTGGAAGCATTCCTTGCAGAAGACCGGCCGGCCCTGTGTCGGTCGAAACGGTACCGTCGTCTCCTTGCCGCAGGCAGAGCACTGGGTCTGAGTTTCGACCCGGTCCCTGACCGGCGCCGGTCCTGCCGCAATCCGGTTGGCCCGCTTTGCCTTGCATGTCTTGCAGCGTTTAGGTTCGTTCTTGAACTGTTTGTCGGCAAAGAACAGCTGTTCACCCGCCGTCCAGATGAACTCAGAGCCGCAATCCACGCACCTCAGGGTCTTGTCTTGGAACTCCATCGGTCGCCACCTCGTGCTCCTCGATCTACCCGTCGGGCCGAATCGGCCCGCCGTCCCCCGACAGTTACTCCGACTCTCTTCGGAGCTTCTTTCGGTTTCGCTTCCGCGCCAGCGCTTGCTTTGCCCGGCGCTTGTCACCTGGCTTCAAGTAGAAAGAATGCTTCTTGATGTCCTTGATGATGTCTTCCTGCTGAACCTTGCGCTTGAAGCGGCGGAGAGCGCTCTCGATCGACTCGCCTTCCTGAATTTTGACTTCGGCCACGCTCTGAAACACCCCCTCACCGTTTGGTGGCTCCCTGTAACGACCCTTGAAAAGTGGCGAATATGCTAGGCTATCACAGGCAGGCGCGGATTCTAGGCGCAACACGGCCCGACGTCAACGAAATAGTCGTGTTTCGCAAGGCGCAATCTGCACAAGCCAGACCGCATCGTTTCCTTCCTTTCCCGGGCCGGCGGGGCTGGATATCCGGAGTGGAACCCGTTTCCAGGCACTCGTTTAGCCTGTATCCATGAAAATCCTTGTCATCGGCAGCGGCGCGCGTGAACACGCGTTGGCCTGGAAACTCTCCCGCGAGACGGGAGTGACCGCCGTTCTGTGTGCGCCGGGGAACCCCGGAATTGCATCGGTGGCCCGCTGCCTGCCGGCCGACATCTCGTCTCCGCCGGACGTGCTCGCGCTCGCGACCCATGAGGACGTGGATCTGACCGTCGTGGGGCCGGAGCTGCCACTGAGCCGCGGCATTGCCGATGCGTTCGCCGCGGCGGGACGAGCCATCGTGGGACCGACGAAGGCGGCGGCGGCCCTCGAGTGGAGCAAGGCGTTCGCCAAGGATTTCATGGCGCGCCACCGCGTGCCGACGGCGGCCTTCCGCGTCTGCGAGACGCCCGAAGACGCGCTGTCGATCATTCGCCGCGGAGAGTTCCCGTTCCCGCTCGTCCTGAAGGCCGATGGTCTGGCTGCGGGCAAAGGCGTCGTGATTGCCGAAGACGCACACACCGCGGAGTCCGTCGTTGCCGCGATGATGGTCGATCGGCGCTTCGGCGACGCCGGGAATCGAATCGTGATCGAAGAGTTCCTCGTCGGTCAGGAGGCCTCGTATTTCGTCCTTGCCGACGGCGCCAACTTCGTCCGGATCGGTACGGCGCAGGACCACAAGCGGATCTTCGACGACGACCGGGGGCCGAACACCGGAGGGATGGGGGCGTTTGCACCGAGCCCGCTCATTACCGAAGACATGAGCCGCCGGATTGCCGATGAGATCGTCTCGCCCGTGCTGTCCGGTATGGAACGTGAGGGCAATCCATACCGAGGGTTCCTCTACGTGGGCCTGATGCTCACCGCTGACGGCCCGAAAGTCGTCGAGTTCAATGTCAGGTTCGGTGATCCCGAGGCGCAGGTGGTGCTGCCGATGCTGGACGAGGATCTCGCGTGGCTGCTCGGCGAGGCGGCAACCGGCGCGCTCCCGTCGAGAGCCGCTCGCTTCCGGCCCGAGCGCCACGTCGGCGTCGTCCTGGCGGCGGGCGGCTATCCCGATGCTCCCGAAACAGGCAAGCCAATCACGGGTCTCGAATCGGCCAGCGAAGTGCCCGGAACGATCATCTTCCACGCCGGCACCGCGAAGCGGGGGAACCAGCTCGTGACCGCCGGCGGGCGCGTGTTGACGGTCGTCGGCCGGAGCGCGACGTACCGCGGCGCCATCGACACCGCGTACGCGGCGGCGTCGCGCATTCACTTCGACGGCATGCAGTACCGGCGCGATATCGGACGGAAGGCGCTGTCGGTGTCCTTGTGAAATACGCCGTCGTGACGTTCGGTTGCCGCGTGAACCAGGCTGACTCGCTCAGCATCGAGGGATCGCTGCGGGCGCGCGGCGGAGTCTGCACGGCTCCCGATGAAGCCGATCTCGTCGTGGTCAACACCTGTTCTGTGACCGCCGCCGCCGACCAGGGTGCACGGCAGACGATCCGGCGCATCGCGCGCGGCAACCCCGGCGCGCGGATCGTCGTCACGGGCTGCTACGCGAGCCGGCGTCCGGACGAGCTGTCGGCGCTCCCGAACGTCACGCACGTCATCTCCAATCAGTTCAAGGACGATCTGCTCGACGTCGTCCCCGTGCGCGAGCTTTTCCCCGACTCCACTGCCACCCGCTACGGCGATGGCGACGGACCGTGCGGCGCCGCGCTCGAACCGGGCGTCGCCGGAAGAACGGCGTTCACGCTGCGAGTACAGACCGGCTGTGCGGAGCGCTGCAGCTACTGCATCATTCCCACCACGCGGGGAGCGAGCCGTTCGCGTCCGCTGGCCGAGGTAGTCCGTCAGCTCGAACACGCAATCGCATCGGGATATAAAGAGGTCGTCATTGCCGGCGTTCACCTCGGCTCCTACGGCCGCGATCTCGGCGACGGGACGACCCTGGCCTCGCTCGTGCGGCGTCTCGCGGAATGGAACGCCGACGTCCTGTTCCGCATCAGCTCGCTCGAGCCGATGGATTGCACCGACGAGGTCGTCGATTTGGTGGCCGGTTCACCTCGCCTGGCGCCGCATTTCCACCTGCCGCTGCAACACGGCGCCGACCGCGTGCTGCGCCGCATGCGCCGACCGTATACGGCCGCGGCGTATCGCCGCCTTGTCGAACGGATCCGTGCGGTCATGCCGCATGCCTCGATCGGGTCCGACGTCATCGTGGGATTTCCCGGCGAGACCGACGCCGATTTCGAGGAATCGGCCTCATGGATCGAGCAGCTCCCGCTCACGCATCTTCACGTGTTTCCGTACTCGGATCGTCCCGGCACGGACGCGAGCGCTTTGGACGGCAAGGTCGAAGGTGCGGCGATTCGCGATCGCGGACAGCGCATGCGCGCCATCGGCCACGAGATGTCGGTGCGCTTCCGCCGGGCGCAGGCGGGAACGATACGCCGTGCCTTGAGCGTGGACGATGGCCTGTCGGCGGTGACGGACAATTTTCTGAAGGTTCGCCTCGCGGAACGAGTGCCCAGAAACCTGTGGGTCGAGGTACGAATCGACTAGGGCAGGAGCCGCGCTGCTAGCGCAGCAGCAGCGCCATCTGCTGCGCGGCCGTCTTCCTGGTTCCGCCTTCCACGATCAGCTGTCCGCACGCGGCGCGGATGTCACGCCCCCGGCTCTTGCGCACCGACACAGTGAGATGACGATCGGCCAGGATCTGCGCAAACCGGTTGACGCGCTCATCGGAAGGCCGATCGTAGGGAATCCCTGGAGCGGGATTCAGCGGGATCAGATTGACCTTCGACTTGATCCCCGACAGCAGCTTGACCAGCCGGCGGGCATCCTCGGGAGTGTCGTTGACGCCGGCGAGCAGCACGTACTCGAAGGTGATCCGGCTCCGCTTCTTCAACGGAAAGCGCCGGCAGGCCTCGAGAATGGCGTCGAGCGGATACCGCCTGTTCGGAGGGACCAGGGCCGTACGCTGCGCGTCCGTTGTCGCATGCAGCGAGATCGCCAGGTTCGGCATCAACGGTTCATGGGCAAGGCGCTCGAGTCCGGGCACGATGCCGACCGTCGACAGCGTGATGCGGCGCGGCGACACGGCCAGGCCATGCTCGCTGTGCAGGATCCGCAGCGCCTTCATCGTGTCGTCGTAGTTGTGCAGAGGCTCGCCCATTCCCATGAGGACGATGTTGAACGGCTGGTCGAGCAGACCGGTTGCGGCGGCGAGCACACGAACCTGGCCGGCGATTTCTCCGGCGCTCAGGTTCCGGACCAGCCCCATCTTCCCGGTCAGGCAGAAGCCGCACCCCATCGCGCATCCGACCTGGGTCGAGATGCAGAAGGTCATCGCCGGGGTGTCGGGAATGAACACCGACTCGATGCGCCGGCCATCGGTGAGCTCCAGCGCGAGCTTGCGCGTGCCGTCGGACGAGGTCTCGTCGCTGACGATGCGCGGGGTGTTGACGACGAACGACTCCTGCAGCCGCGCGCGCAGGGCGCGGGAGAGGTCCGTCATTCGGCCGAAATCGGTAACGCCGACCTTATAGATCCAGCGGAAGATCTGTCGGGCGTGAAACGGCTGGCAACCGCCCTCCGCCAGCAGTGCCTCCAGCTCGGCGGGCTCGAGCCCGGCAATATCGCGCCGTGGGGGCGTCATGGCTATGTCTCGCTTTTTGTGCAAGATGCGAGCAGTCGATTGTACCAAGCGGCGACCGGCCCGCGGAGTATTTCGTGTCGCCTGAGTTCGCTTCCGCATCGTTTCATGTTATGATGCGCTTGTTCTTCTAATTCCCTATCTGTCAATGCTTTGCGCCGATCGCCGGCGCAGGCTCTCGACGGGGAGCGGTCCGGCGGCGGTAGTTCTCGAAAACGCACCCAGTGTCCATACCAGCGATTGTTCGCGACGTTCTCCCTAACGGTCTCCGTCTCCTCACGGAGCGGATGCCGCACGTGCGCTCGGTGAGCATCGGGGTGTGGCTTGCGCGGGGGTCACGCCACGAATCGGTCGAGCAAAGCGGCATTGCTCATTTCGTCGAGCACATGCTCTTCAAGGGAACGAGCACGCGGTCAGCGGAAGACATTGCCCAGACGATCGACTCGATCGGCGGGCAGATGGACGCGTTCACGGCCAAGGAATACGCCAGCTACTACTTCAAGGTGCTCGACGAGCATCTGCCGCTGGCCGTGGAGGTGCTGGCCGACATCGTGATGCACCCCGCGTTCAGCGAGGTCGATATCGGGCGCGAGAAGAAGGTGGTGCTCGAGGAAATCAAGATGGTCGAGGATACGCCCGACGATCTGGTCCACGAGCTGTTCACCGAGAGCTTCTGGCAGGGGCATCCGCTCGGCCGGCCGATTCTCGGCACCCGGGAGACCGTCGAGGCGCTGACGCAGGACGCCCTGCGGAAATATTTCGCGAGCACCTACTGCGCGCCGAACCTGATCGTGGCGGCGGTCGGCAACATCGACCACGCCCAGGTCCGCGACCTGGTGGAGCGCGCGTTCGAAGGGCTTCCGACCGAGACCATTCCGGTCACCGAGGCGCCGCCGCGGGTGGTTCCCACGACGTTGATCCGGAACAAGGATCTCGAGCAGAGCCACGTCTGCCTGGGGACCAGCAGCTACCGGCAGGACCACCAGGATCGCTACTCGAGTTATGTCCTCAACACCGTGCTTGGCGGTTCCATGAGCTCGCGTCTGTTCCAGAATGTGCGTGAAAAGCGCGGTCTGGCCTACGCGGTGTTCAGCGGGCTGAGCGCCTACCGGGATGCCGGTTCGATGACGGTCTACGCGGGGTGTGCCAACGACGCCGTCGGCGAGCTGATCGACGTCGTCATTGCCGAACTGCGGCGGCTCAAGGACGAACCGCTGCCCGACGCCGAGCTGCGGCGGGCCAAGGACCATCTGAAGGGCAGCCTGATGCTGAATCTGGAGAGCACGTCCAGCCGGATGTCGCATCTCGCCCGTCAGGAGATTTACTTCGATCGCCAGTTCGGATTGGATGAGACACTAGAGGGCGTCGAGCGCGTGACCGCCGACGACGTCCAGCGCGTGGCGCGCGATCTGTTCAGCGATGGTTCGCTGGCCGCGACGGTGCTTGGTGCGGTGGATGGCCTGCAGATTCCGCGAGAAAGGTTGGCGCTCGGGTAAGCGGAACGCCGCCGGGGCGTTCCGCCAGCGGCCGGGAGGGCTTCGGGATCGATGATCCAGCGTTACACCCATCCGGAGATGGGTCAGATCTGGAGCGACCAGCGCAAGTATCAAACCTGGCTGCAGGTGGAAATCGCCGCAGCCGACGCCATGGCGCGGGCCGGCATCGTGCCCGCCGATGCGGCACGGGACATTCGCGAGCGCGGGGCATTCGACATCGCGCGCATCGAAGCCATCGAGCAGGTCACCCACCACGACGTCATTGCCTTCACCACGGCCGTGGCCGAGCACGTCGGGCCGTCGGCGCGGTGGCTGCACTTCGGCATGACGTCGTCCGACGTCATCGATACGGCGCAGGCGATTCAGATGCGCGACGCCTGCGACCTGATTCTGAAAGGGCTCGACGGCCTGATGCGGGCGGTGCGTGCGCGGGCCGAAGAGCACCGCCACACGCCGATGATCGGCCGCACGCACGGTGTGCATGCCGAGCCGATGACCTTCGGCCTCAAGCTGGCGCTGTGGTACGCCGAGCTGGTGCGTGACACGGCGCGGGTGCGGCGCGCACGCGAGGTGATCTCGGTCGGCAAGCTCTCGGGTGCGGTGGGCACGTTCGCCCACCTGCCGCCGTCCGTCGAGGCCGACATGTGCCGGACGCTCGGGCTCGAGCCGGCGCCGGTGGCCTCGCAGGTGATTCAGCGCGACCGGCACGCCGAGCTCATCGCCGCGCTGGCCATTACGGCCTCGTCGCTGGAAAAGTTCGCGCTCGAGATCCGCGGTCTCCAGAAGACCGAGATCGGCGAGGTCGAGGAGCCGTTCGTCAGCGGCCAGAAGGGCTCGTCGGCGATGCCGCACAAGCGCAATCCGGTCGGGTGCGAGCAGATCGTCGGCCTGGCGCGGCTGCTGCGCGGCAATGCCGTCGCCGCGTTCGAGAACAACGCGCTCTGGCACGAACGCGACATCTCGCATTCCTCGGTCGAGCGGGTGATCCTGCCCGACAGCTTCATCGCGCTCGATCACATGCTGCGCCGCATGACCCGCATCGTCTCGGGGATGGTGGTCTATCCCGAGCGTATGCGCGAGAACCTGGAGCGCTCGCGCGGCGTGGTGTTCTCGGGGACCGTGCTGCTGGAGCTCGCGCAGCGCGGCGTCTCGCGTGAGCAGTCCTACGAGTGGGTGCAGCGGAACGCCATGCGCGCCTTCCACGAGAAGCGCGATTTCAAGACGCTGCTGCTGGCCGATCCGGATATCGCCAATGTGCTCAGCCCGGCCGAGATCGAACGCGCCTTCGACCTGGCCGCCCAGCTGCGCCATGTCGACCATGTGTTCGAACGTGTGTTTCAGGATGCAGTCGTAGGGGCCGGCGCCGGCCGGCCCGATGGGAGGTAACCGTTCGATGCGCGCGCGAGTGTTCGTGACCCTCAAGCCCTCGGTGTTCGATCCGCAGGGGACGACCGTGGCCGAAGCGCTGCATACGCTCGGCTACGGCGCGGTGAAGGACGTCCGGCAGGGCAAGTACTTCGAGCTGGACATCGATGCGGGCACCACCGACGAGGCCCGCCGGCTGGCCGCGGAGGCGGCCGACAAGCTGCTCGCCAATCCCGTCATCGAGAGCTATCGAATCGAGGTCACCGCATGAAGTTCGCGGTTATCGTCTTTCCCGGATCGAACTGCGACCACGACGCCTACCATGCCGTCAAGCACGTCCTCGGGGAGGACGCCGAGCTGATTTGGCACAAGGACCGGAGCCTCAGGGGCGCGGACGCCGTCATCCTGCCGGGCGGCTTCGCCCACGGCGACTACCTCAGGACCGGCGCCATCGCGCGCTTTTCGCCGATCATGCAGGAGGTCAAAGCCTTTGCCGCCGCCGGCGGGCCCGTGCTGGGCATCTGCAACGGCTTCCAAATCCTGCTCGAGGCCGGCCTGCTGCCCGGCGCGATGCTGCGGAACCGCGGCCTGCACTTCCGCTGCGAGCACGTGCACGTCAGGGTCGAGCACACCGACACGCCGTTCACCGCCGCCGCGGCGCCGCGCCAGATCCTGCGCATTCCAATCGCGCACGGCGAAGGCAACTACTACGCGGAGCCCGAGGTGATCGAACGGCTCGAGCGGAATCGCCAGGTCATCTTCCGCTACGTCACCGCGTCGGGTGAGGAGACGGAAGCGGCCAATCCGAACGGCTCCATCCACAACATTGCCGGCATTACCAACGAGACGCGCAATGTCGTCGGCCTGATGCCGCACCCGGAGCGTGCCTGTGAGCCCGCCGTCGGCAGCGCCGACGGGCTCGTCGTGTTCCAATCGGTGGTGAAGGCGCTCACCCTTGCCCCGGCCGCCGTCTCCGCGGCCGCGAGCGTGCTGGAGAAATGACCGAGCCGATTACCGAGGCCGTTCTCGAACGACACGGGCTCACCCGTGAGGAATACCAGCGCATCCTCGACATCATGGGCCGTACGCCCACCATCACCGAGCTCGGCATCTTCTCGGTGATGTGGTCGGAGCACTGCAGCTACAAGAGCTCGCGCGTGCACCTCAAGACGCTGCCGACGACCGGCCCGCGCGTCCTCCAGGGGCCGGGCGAAAACGCCGGCGCGGTGGACATCGGCGACGGCCTTGCCGCCGTCTTCAAGATCGAGTCGCACAACCATCCGTCGTTCATCGAGCCGTATCAAGGGGCGGCGACCGGCGTGGGCGGCATCATCCGCGACATCTTCACCATGGGGGCGCGGCCCATCGCGCTGCTCGACTCGCTGCGATTCGGCTCGCTCGACGATCCGCTGGTGCGCCGGACGATGGCCGGAGTCGTCGCGGGGATTGCGGGCTACGGGAACAGCATCGGCATTCCCACCGTCGGCGGTGAGATTGCCTTCGACGAAAGCTACACGGGCAATCCGCTCGTCAACGTGTTCTGCCTCGGCATCTCGCGCGCCGACGAGATCATCAAGGGCACCGCGTCGGGCGTCGGCAATCCCGTCTACTACGTCGGCGCCAAGACCGGCCGCGACGGCATTCACGGCGCCACGATGGCATCGGCCGAGTTCGACGAGAAGTCGGCGGAGAAGCGCCCGGCCGTGCAGGTCGGCGATCCGTTCATGGAGAAGCTGCTCCTCGAGGCGTGCCTCGAGGTGATGAAGACCGGCGCGCTGGTCGGCATCCAGGACATGGGCGCGGCGGGTCTGACCTGCTCGACCTGTGAAATGGGGGCGCGCGGCAACGCAGGCGTCGAGATCGACGTCGCCCTCGTGCCGCAGCGGGAAACCGGGATGACGCCCTACGAGATCATGCTCTCCGAATCGCAGGAGCGCATGCTGCTCGTCGTGAAGAAGGGGCGGGAGGCCGAGGTCGAGCGCATCTTCGAGAAGTGGGACCTTCATGCCGTCCGGATCGGAGAGGTCACCGCCGACAATCGGCTGCGGGTCAAGGACCGTGGTGTCGTCGTTGCCGACATCCCCAACCGCGCGCTCACCGATGAGGCACCGGTCTACAGGCGCCCGACCGCCGAGCCCGCCTACCTGGCTCAGGCACGGGTGCTCGATCTGGAGGAGCTGGGCAGTCCAGCTGCCGCACGGGACGTGTTCCAGCGTGTGCTGGCCTCGCCCACGGTGGCGAGCAAGCGCTGGGTCTATCGGCAGTACGATCACATGGTGCGCACGAATACGCTCGTGCTGCCTGGCATGGGCGCCGGCGTCGTGCGGGTGAAGGGCACGACGCGCGCGCTTGCGATGTCGACGGACGGCAACGGCCGCTTCGTCTATCTCGATCCGTATCGCGGCGCGCAGCTGGCCGTGGCCGAGGCGGCGCGCAACGTCGCGTGTGCCGGGGCGCAGCCCATCGGCGCCACCGACTGCCTGAACTTCGCCAACCCGCAGCGTCCCGAAATCATGTGGCAGTTCGCCGAGGCCGTGCGGGGGATGGGCGACGCGTGCCGTGCGCTCGGGATCCCGATCACGGGCGGCAACGTCAGTCTGTACAACGAAACCGACGGCAAGGGCGTGCTGCCGACGCCCGTGCTCGGCGTGGTGGGGCTGCTCGAAAACGCCGAGCGCGTCGTGCGCCGAACGTTCCGCGCTGCCGGCGACGTCGTCATTCTGCTCGGCGAGAATCGCGGCGAGCTGGGCGGCAGCGAGTATCTGAAGGTCATGCACGGCCTGATTCGCGGCAAGGCGCCGGCGCTCGATTTGACACGCGAGGCCGCGCTGCAGGAATTGCTCGTCAGCGGGGCGGCCGAGGGACTGATTCGTTCCGCCCACGATTGCGCCGAAGGCGGCCTGGCCGTGACGCTTGCCGAGTGCTGCTTCGATACGTCGCTGGGCGTCGATGCGAACGTGCCGGGTGTCGCCGCCGCGGCCGGCTGGCGCGACGTGGCAACGCTGTTCGGCGAGTCCGCCTCCCGCGTTGTCATCTCGGTCAGCCCCGAGCACGCCGATCGCGTGCTGGCCATGGCCGCGGCGAAAGCGGTGCCGGCGGCGCGGATCGGCACGGTTGGAGGAGATCGCATTCGCGTTTCCGTCGATGGCGAGCGCGTGCTCGACGAGCCGCTCGCCGCGTCGGAGCATATCTGGTCGACGGCGATCGAAGCGTATTTCGAGCGTCGTCGGGCCGTGGCCTGAACTCGTGCACGTGGACGGATCTCAACTGATGCTGGACAAATTCCGCGATGAGTGCGGCGTGTTCGGGATCATCGGACACCCCGAGGCGGCCAATCTCACCTATCTCGGCTTGTACGCCCTGCAGCACCGCGGCCAGGAAAGCGCCGGCATCGCGGCATCCGACGGCGCAACGATTCGTGTGTTCAAGGCGATGGGCTACGTCGCCGACGTCTTCGAAAGCGATACGCTCGCCAGGCTGCCTGGGCACATGGCGATGGGCCACGTCCGCTATTCGACGGCCGGCGAAAGCCGGCTCGCGAATGCCCAGCCGATCGTCATCGACAGCGTCCACGGACAGCTGGCCGTGGGCCACAACGGCAACCTGGTCAACGCCAGCGAGCTGCGCGACGCGCTGGTCCGGAACGGCGCGATCTTTCAGGCCACGACCGACACCGAAGTGGTCGTGCACCTTTTTGCCCGATCGCGTGAAGTCGGCGCCGAGGCGGCGATTATCGACGCCCTGTCGCAGGTGCGCGGCGCCTACTCGTTCGTGATGATGACCAGGGATCGGCTGATCGGCGCGCGCGACCCGCACGGGTTCCGTCCGCTGGCGATCGGCCGGCGCGGCGACGCCTGGGTGATCTGCTCCGAGACGTGCGCGATGGATCTCATCGGTGCGACCTATGTGCGGGACGTCGAGCCGGGCGAGATCGTCGTCGCCACCGTTCATGGTCTGCGTTCGATCAAGCCGTTCGGCGTCGCCCCCCAGACCCAGCAGTGCATCTTCGAACACGTCTACTTCTCGCGCCCGGACAGCTACGTGTTCGGCGAGAGCGTCAACGAGATCCGCACCGAGTTCGGCCGCCGGCTGGCGCGCGAATCGGGAGTCCCGGCCGACGTCGTCGTGCCGATTCCGGACTCGGGCGTGTGCGCCGCGATCGGCTACTCGGAAGCCTCTGGCATCCCGATGCGCATGGGGCTCATCCGCAACCACTATGTCGGCCGCACGTTCATCGAGCCGCAGCAGTCGATCCGCCACTTCGGCGTGCGCGTGAAGCTCAATCCCGTGCGCAGCATCCTCGAAGGCAAGCGCGTCGTGCTCGTCGACGACTCGATCGTGCGCGGGACGACGAGCCGCAAGATCGTGCGGATGGTGCGGGATGCCGGCGCCCGCGAAGTCCACATGCGCATCAGTTGTCCGCCCACCATCTCGCCCTGTTTCTACGGCGTGGACACGCCGCAGCGGTCGGAGCTGATTGCGGCGACGCATTCCCTCGAAGAGATCCGCAAGCATCTCAGCGCCGACAGCGTGGCGTATCTGAGTCTCGACGGGCTCAAGGGCGCAGTGCCGGGAGGGCAGACGAGGTACTGCACCTCGTGCTACACGGGCGTGTACCCCGTCGCGTTCCCACGCGATGAGGCCGCGTATCTGCAGCTGGCGCTGAAGCTGAATCCGGAGCCGGTCAACCCCGAACCGCAACCGATTGCGATCGCCGACCTCGAGAGCGATCCCGTCATCGGCTGATGGATTACAAGTCTTCCGGAGTGAACATCGACGCCGGCAACGAGGCGGTTCGCCGCATTCGGGGTCTGGCGCGGTCGACGTTTACGCCGGGCGTTCTGTCGGACATCGGTTCCTTCGGCGGGCTGTTCCAGCTCGACGGCGGACGCTACAAGCACCCGGTCCTGGTCTCGAGCGCCGACGGCGTCGGCACCAAGCTGAAGGTGGCCTTCCTCGCCGACAAGCACGACACGGTCGGCGTCGACCTCGTCAACCACTGCGTCAACGACATCCTGGTGCAGGGTGCCGAGCCGCTCTTCTTCCTCGACTATCTCGCGACCGGGCGCCTGTCGCCCGCCGTTGCCGAATCGATCGTTGCCGGCATGGCGACCGCGTGCCGCGATAACAATTGCGCCCTGCTCGGCGGCGAGACCGCGGAAATGCCCGGCTTCTATGCGGATGGTGAGTACGATCTGGCCGGCTTCATCGTCGGCGCCGTCGATCGGGAGCGGCTCGTCAACGGCCGCTCGATCGCGGTCGGCGACGTGCTCGTGGGCGTCCCCTCGTCCGGACTGCATACGAACGGGTACTCGCTGGCGCGAAAGATCGTCTTCGATGTGCTCGGTCTCCGCGTCGACAGTCATGTGGCGGCGCTGGGCACGACGGTCGGCGAAGCCCTGCTGACGCCGCACCGGTCGTATCTGCCGTTCATCCAGCCGCTGCTCGAAGCCGGCCGCATCAAGGGAATGGCCCACATCACCGGCGGCGGGATCACCGACAACCTGCCCCGCATCCTCCCGCACGGGACTGCGGCGCAGGTGCGCGTGTCGTCGTGGGAGGTTCCGCCGATCTTCGGCTGGCTCCAGGAAAGCGGCCGCGTGCCCTTCGACGACATGATGCGCACGTTCAACATGGGGATCGGTCTCATCATCGTCACCGCCCCGGATCAGTCGGAGCCGCTCATCGAGGAGCTTGCGGCGCGCGGCGGCAAGGACGCGCGCGTCATCGGCGAGGTCGTCCCCGGCGAGCCGCCATCGGTGACCTACGTGTGAGACCTGGAGAGGACGTGGCGACAGCGGAGCGGGCCTCGAACCGCCGCCTCGGCGTGCTGATCTCCGGCCGCGGCAGCAACCTGCAGGCGATCATCGATGCGATCGCCGCCCGGCGTCTCGACGCCGCTATCGCGGTCGTCATCTCGAACCGTGAAGATGCCGGCGGGCTCGAGCGCGCCCGCCGTGCCCGCATCGAGACGCTGACGCTCGATCACCGCGGCTGGGCGTCACGCGACGACTACGACCGGGCGCTGGTGAGCGAGCTTCGGCGCCGTGATGTCGGCCTGGTCTGCCTCGCCGGCTTCATGCGGAAGGTCGGTGCGCCGCTGCTCGAGGCCTTTCCCAACAGGGTGCTCAACATCCACCCGTCGTTGCTTCCGTCTTTTCCGGGTCTCCACGCACAGCGGCAGGCGCTCGATCACGGCGTCAAGGTCAGCGGCGTCACCGTGCACCTCGTCACCGCCGACCTCGACGCGGGGCCGATCGTCCTTCAGCGCGCCGTTCCCGTACTGGACGATGACACCGAGGAGACGCTGGCGGCGCGCATTCTCGTCGAGGAACACAAGGCCTATCCGGAGGCGATCGCCCTCATTCTCGATGGTGGATGGCGTATCGAGGGGCGGCGTGTGATCAGGCCGAAGACTGCCGCTGCAGTGTGATGAGGGCTACTTCCGGCGGGCAGTTGATGCGCACCGGAACATAGACCGTCCCGATACCGCGGCTCACGAAAATCGACGAGTTGTTGCGCCGGCCGAGACCCTGCACGATCGGGAAGCGTGCGCGCGCAACCGCGCCCAGACCGGGCAGCACCACCTGGCCGCCGTGTGTGTGTCCGGAGAGGACCGCAGGCACGTTCATGGCCGCCGCCTCGGTGAGCCGGCGGGGATCGTGCGCGAGCAGCAGGACCGGTGCGGCCGCGCCCTTGAGCACCTTGGCAATGTCGGATGGCCGGCGTGTCCAGAAGCGGATGCCGGCAATCTCGAGCCCCTCGCCGCGGATCGTCAACCGGGTCCGCCGATCCTTGAGGACGGTGATGCCCTTGCGGTCGAGCGCCGCCGGCATCTCGCGGTCATCGTCGTGGTTGCCGAGAATGGCGAACACGCCGTTGGGTGCGCGCAGCGGGGCGAGGAGCTCGGCCACGGGCTCGACGAAATTGCGATCGCCGTACGTCACGTAGTCGCCGCCCAGGACGATGATGTCGGGGTGGGTCGAGAGCGCCAGCTCCACCGCGCGCGTGACGTCGGCGGCGGGGACGAGCGCGCTGTGATGGATGTCGGTGAGCAGGGCAATGCGCAGGCCGTCGAGTGCGGGAGGCAGTCCGGCGAACGGCATCGTGGCTTCGGTGATGCCGAGACGATGGCGCTCGTAGGCCACACCGTACGAGATGGCGCCGGTCAGCCCGCCGACAGCAGTGGCGAGCACTCCCTTGAGAGCGGTGCGGCGAGTTATGAGCACGGCTGCAGGTATAGTAGCGGCTGATGGATGTGTATGGCGAGTTCGAGTGGCGGGGGCTGATTCATGCTGCAACGGAAGGCGCGCGCGAACTGCTGGCGCGCGAGAAGGTCACCGGCTATATCGGATTCGATCCCACGGCGCCAAGTCTTCATGTCGGGTCGCTGCTGGTGGTCATGGCCCTGGCGCACCTCCAGCGCGCCGGCCACTCGCCGATCGGTCTGGTCGGCGGCGGCACCGGGCTCATCGGTGATCCCAGCGGCAAGACTGCCGAACGCCAGCTGCTCACCCCCGAGCGCGTCGAAGAGAACGTCGCCGGGATCCGTCGACAGCTCGAGCGCTTCCTCGACTTCGAGACGCCCACCAATCCGGCGCGCCTCGTGAACAACGC
>Ga0209172_10001181_pt1:57500-59102 | contig 59102 bp, 47 predicted proteins | sample LarsenN4metaG_FD_184113 | JGI IMG/M metagenome (GOLD analysis project Ga0209172, IMG submission 184113) | Hot spring sediment bacterial and archeal communities from British Columbia, Canada, to study Microbial Dark Matter (Phase II) - Larsen... ...
CGCTCAGACAACCAGGAGGTTGGCTTAGAAGCAGCCACCCTTTAAAGAAAGCGTAATAGCTCACTGGTCAAGCGGCTTTGGGCCGACAATATAACGGGGCTCAAGCACACCGCCGAAGCCGTAGAAGCCATCGTCCTGCGGGGCGATGGTTTGGTAGAGGAGCGTTCTCTCAGCAGTGAAGCCAGATCGAAAGAACTGGTGGAGTGGAGAGAAGTGACCCTGCCGGCATAAGTAGCGAGAAGGGAAGTGAGAATCTTCCCCGCCGTAAGCCTAAGGTTTCCTGAGGTAGGTTCGTCCGCTCAGGGTTAGTCGGGAGCTAACGCGAGGCCGAAGGGCGTAGCGGATGCACATCCGGTTAACATTCCGGAACTACCTGTTCCACGTTATCACGATGGGGGGACGCAGGAGGCTAGCCAGGCCCGCGATTGGTCGTGCGGGTTGAGGGTCGTAGGGAGATTCGCCAGGCAAATCCGGCGGGTCGTCAATCCTGAGGGCCCGGAGCGATCGCCGCAAGGCGAACAAAGCTGGTCACGCCACGCTGCCGAGAAAAGCCTCTAAGGAGTGGAGTGGGTACCCGTACCGCAAACCGACACAGGTAGGCGAGGAGAAAATCCTCAGGCGCAAGTGTGATCCCTCGTTTAGGAACTCGGCAAATTGGCCCCGTAACTTCGGAAGAAGGGGTGCTCTTGCTCGTGATCCGGCTCGCCCGGTGAGCGAGCGGGAGTTGCAATAAAGAGGCTCAGGCGACTGTTTACTAAAAACACAGGGCTCTGCGAAGTCGAATACGACGTATAGGGTCTGACGCCTGCCCGGTGCCGGAAGGTTAAAGAGAGAGGTTAGCCGCAAGGCGAAGCCTTGAACTGAAGCCCCGGTAAACGGCGGCCGTAACTATAACGGTCCTAAGGTAGCGAAATTCCTTGTCGGGTAAGTTCCGACCTGCACGAATGGCGTAACGATCTGAGCGCTGTCTCAACGAGGAGCACTGCGAATTTGTGGTACCGGTGAAGACGCCGGTTGCCCGTCACAAGACGAAAAGACCCCGTGCACCTTTACTACATCCTAGTAGTGAATGCTGGCGCAGTATGCGCAGGATAGGTGGGAGGCTGTGAACCCGGGATTTCGGTCTCGGGGGAGCCAACGGTGAGATACCACCCTTACTGCTCCGGCGTTCTAACCTCGATCTGTCATCCAGTTCAGGGACACTGCTAGGTGGGTAGTTTGACTGGGGCGGTCGCCTCCTAAAGAGTAACGGAGGCGCTCGAAGGTTCGCTCAGGCTGTTTGGAAATCAGCCATAGAGTGCAAAGGCATAAGCGAGCTTGACTGCGAGATCTACAAATCGAGCAGGTGGGAAACCAGGACTTAGTGATCCGGTGGTTCCGCATGGAAGGGCCATCGCTCAACGGATAAAAGGTACGCCGGGGATAACAGGCTGATCTGAGCCAAGAGTTCACATCGACGCTCAGGTTTGGCACCTCGATGTCGGCTCATCGCATCCTGGAGCTGTAGCAGGTTCCAAGGGTCCGGCTGTTCGCCGGTTAAAGCGGTACGTGAGCTGGGTTTAGAACGTCGCGAGACAGTTCGGTCTCTATCTGTGATGGGCG
>Ga0209172_10001182_pt1 | contig 59079 bp, 57 predicted proteins | sample LarsenN4metaG_FD_184113 | JGI IMG/M metagenome (GOLD analysis project Ga0209172, IMG submission 184113) | Hot spring sediment bacterial and archeal communities from British Columbia, Canada, to study Microbial Dark Matter (Phase II) - Larsen... ...
GCCACAGCGGGCCCTTCTCGCTGATGGAGCAGTTGAACGCCGGACGACGCACGCCGAAGACCTCGGCGGAGCCCCAGCCGCCTTCATTGATGACGTACTCGGCATCGAGCAGCTCGGGGTGGTGCGCCTCCATCCACTCGATGCCCCAGCGGCCGCCCGCCTCCTCGTCAGCGAGCGCCATGTAGACGACGTCGCGGTTCAGCGTCAGACGATGGCGCCTGATCAGGAACATGGCGATGAGCTCCATGATGCCCATCGACTTCATGTCGAGCGCGCCGCGTCCGTAGATGACGCCATCGACGACCGCGCCCGAGAAGGGCTCGAAGTCCCAGTATCGGCGCTCGACCGGGACGACGTCGGTATGGCTGAGGAGGATGAGCGGTGGGCGCTTGCCGCTGCCGCGCAGCGTCGCCGTCATGTTCATGCGGTCGGCGCCGTGCTCGGTGGCGTCGGAGGCGTCGTAGAAGGCGACGTCGTCGATGCCTTCCGCCCGGAAGAGGCCGGCGAGCCAGTCGCAGGCCGCGCGCTCGCGGCCGGGCGGATTGGACGTGTCTATGCGGATGAAGTCAGCCAGGAGTCGCGTCGCCTCTTCGGTGATGGCATCCCAGTCGATGCGCGGCGGGGCGGGGGGCATGGGGCGCCTTTCTGGGAGTGAAGTGTGGGTTGCGGCGGCATTGTAGGCGACGATTCCGCGAGCCTCACGCTTGCGTTGCAAGCCCTGCTGCGGCCGTCGATGGGGGAGGCCAGGCGCCGTACGAAAGGCGTTTGCCCAACGTAGGCGATGCGTCAGGCGGGTCGGGTCTGGCGCGCCGAGAATGGCCTGTGAATGAGGCTCGCGATGCGCACAGTGCTGCTCGTGGCGGTGATGGTAGGGCTGTCGGTGATGTTGCTGGCCGGATTCCTCGTCCCGGTTGCCGGTGCTGCGGACACAGCGAATGCAGGGACGGTCGAAGGATCGGCGACGTTCACGGCCGCGGCGATCGTGGCCATCGTCGCTGCGCTCACGGCAGGGCTAGCGGTGCTGATGGTGGTGGGTCGCTGTCGCACGGATCAGGGCGAGCTGTGAGGGCGTCATTCGTCCGGCTCGTCGCAATGGTGATTGTCGCCACGTCGTTGTCGTGCGCCGCTGACCAGGAGACTCAGGGACCGACCACGTCCGGACCACCGCTCGCGCCGACGGCCTTCCCAACCGCGTCGGCCGACCATGACGATTCGCTATGGCGCGATGTCCTCGCCTGGTAGGGTAAGCTTATCGACCCGTTGCTGCGGCCCTCCTCTCCTATTTCGCAGGGGTTTGAAGCCGTTCGGGAGAGTCAGCTTCCGAATAAGCGTGACCCGTCGATCCTGTTCGTCCAGTACGTCTCGCCGGACCGCATGCTGAGCATTCAGGCAGGCGGCATCAATCCTTCGTCGGGTGAGCCGGGGCATCAACGCCCGGTGAAGGTGCGCGGACAAGATGGTGTCCTCGCTTCCGATCCGTCGGGCACACCCCTCGGCACCGTCTGGGTGTGGTGGGAAGAACCGGGCCGTTGGACTCCGACCGAGGGCGCGATGCCGGTCGGCCACGTCCGATACGCGCTCTGGGGGAAAGGCATATCCGAGGATGAGTTGCTGACGATTGCCGATTCGCTCGTGCGCGTCGAGCGCTAGCCACGGCCGCGAAACGATCAGACGAGCGCACTCGCGGTCCCGATGGTCACCTTCGTGCCGTCTTCCTTCTCCACCCACACATCGAGATGCGCCCGCTGGCGCGGGCCTTCGGGTGCGAGCTCGCGCACGAAGCCGCGGCAGGTGAGCCGGTCCGAGCGCCAGACGATGTTCACGAGCCGGACATCCATCTTGCCGCCAGAAAGCCAGCCGACGCCATACCGCTCCGTCATGAGCTGGGAGAGGAAGCAGGTCGACATCATGCCCTGGACCACGATGTCTGGGAACCCCCACTTCAGCGCCATCTCCTTGTCGTTGTGGTAGTTCTTCTGCGGCCCGCTGAACTTCTGGCACATCTCAAGCGAGATCTGCTTGCGCAGCGGCCGCAGCTCCTCGATGGCGCCTGAGACGTCGACCTCGAACCGTCGCTCCGGCTGCTTCTCGCGCGTCTCGTCGATGACGATGCCCTCGTGCTTCGACTCGCGTAGGAAGCTCTGGTGCGTGCGGCCACGCGCGACGACTCGGTCTTCTGCATCGAAGTACAGGACCTCGTTCACCACGTAGTCGCGCCGGCGCTTCACATACCGGTCGGCGATGAACGAGCGCGTGTGCACGGCGTCGCCGACCATTACAGGCGCGAACAGCTCCCACTCCTGCCGCGCGTGGAGGTTGCCGAAGAGCGTCGGCAGGTACCACGCGGGCGCCGGCGAGTGCGGCTCGCGGTAGGCGTACACCTCCGAGTGGCGGACGAGCGCCGGCGCGACCGGGCCGCCAAATGGCGACGGCCCCGTGTATATCGGATTGTGGTCGTCGACGGCGTCGCTGTAATGCGCGACCTCGTCCGGCGTGACGACGAAGTCGTGCCGCCCGAAGTCGCGCCCGACATAGATGTTGTCTTCTGAGGGCATGGCTCGCGTCCTAGAATGGCAGCTCGTCCGGCTCACCGGCGCCGGCGAGCGATGGCTGTCCGTCCGGGAGAATCACCCGCCGCGAGCCGCCGCCCTCGGCCGGGCCGACGACGCCAGCCTCCTCGAGCTGATCCATCAGCCGCGCGGCGCGCGGATAGCCGATGCGCAGCCGTCGCTGGAGCAGCGAGGTGCTGACGCGGTTGTGCTCGTATGCCAGCTCCTTGGCCCGCTCGAGGAGGTCGTCCGTCGCGCCCTCCTGCTCGAGCTCGGCCTTCGCGGCCTCGAAGAGATGGTCGTACGTCGGCCGCTCGATGGCGGCGAAGCGGTCCTGCGTCCAGAAGCCAACCAGGCGCTCGATCTCCTCGTCGGAGACGAAGACGCCCTGGAGGCGCTTCGGCTTCGCCGCGTCTGGCGGCATGTAGAGCATGTCGCCCCGGCCAAGCAGCTTCTCGGCGCCGGCCATGTCGAGGATCGTCCGCGAGTCGACCTGTGAGCTGACGGCGAAGGCGATGCGCGTGGGGAAGTTCGCCTTGATCAGGCCGGTGATAACATCCACCGACGGCCGCTGCGTCGCGACGACCAGGTGGATGCCGGTCGCGCGGGCGAGCTGCGCCAGTCGGCAGATCTGGCGCTCGACCTCGAACGGTGCTGCCATCATGAGGTCCGCCAGCTCGTCGATGACGACCACCCAGTACGGCATCTTCTCAGTGACGCGCGGGCTGCGGTTGTACGCCTCGAGGTTGCGCACGGCCACGGAGGCGAACTTGCGATACCTCGCCTCCATCTCGTGGATCACCGCCTGCAGCGTGCCGACGACCTTGTCCATATCGACGACGATGCTCGAGAACGCGAGGTGCGGGATCGGCGCGAAGGGCGCCAGTTCGACGCGCTTCGGGTCGATCATGACGAAGCGCACCTCGGCCGGCGAGCAGTGCATCAGCAGGCAGGAGATGATCGCGTTCATGCAGACCGACTTGCCGGAGCCGGTCGAGCCGGCGATCAGCAGGTGCGGCATCTTCGCCAGGTCGGCGACGATCGGCTCACCGGCGACGCTCTGTCCGAGCGCGATCGTCAGCTTGCTCTTCGCCTCGGCGCGCTGAAACTGCGGACTCTGCACAACGCTGCGCAGCGTCACGAGCGACTTCGTCGCGTTCGGCACTTCGATGCCCAGCACCGGTTTCCCCGGTACCGGCGCCTCGATACGGATCGTCGGCGCGGCGAGCGCGAGCGCGAGGTCGTTCGCCAGCGTCGTGATCTGCTGAACGCGGACGCGCGTGCGCGACACCTCTTCGGTGCGCGTCTTCGGCTGCCCGTCCTTGCCGAGCACCGGCTTGCCTTCGGCGTCGCGCTCGATGACCGTCCGCGTCTTGATCTCCCATCCAGGCTCGATGCCGAACTGCGTGACGGTCGGCCCTTCGTTGATTTGCACGACTTTCGCGTCGACGCCGAAGCTCGCGAGGGTCTCTTCGATGAGCGCGGCACGAATTGCGTTGTCGGCCGCGCCATTCTCTGCCGGCGCCTTATCGACGAGCAGGTCCATCGAGGGGAGCTGCCAGCCGTCGCGGGCGCGGCGGCGGCCGCGCTCGTCGACCGTGACGGTTGGTTCGTCCTCATCCTCGTCGTCGTCGGCCTCGCCCTCGTCGTCAAACATCGACGCCTGCACCGGCTCGGGCGCCTCCTCGGCCTCAGGCTCCGGCTCAGTGATGGCCGCGCCGCCGGTGCGCGCCCACATCTCGGTATCAAGCGGCAGCTTCTTCGCACCCTTCGGCGCCGGCCGCGTCGGGAAGATGAACTCGAACGTCCGCTTGCAGACGTACGCGGTGCGCTGCGGGATGCGCCACTCCCAGACGGCGGCGGCGGCGGCCGGCAGGTTCTGGACCGTGCGAGCGGCAAGCTCGGGAAACGCGAGCGAGAACGAGATGGCGCCCGCGGCAAGCCACGCGAGCGCCCAGAGGGGGTTGCTGTTGAGCTGCGAGCCGAGGTCGCCGCCGGCCGTGTGGTCGACCAGCGAGACATCGCCGAGGCTGACGTCCGGCCGGACGAGGCCGAAGAGGCCGGCGAAGAACAGCGCGCCGAGGAGCCCGATCGCCCACGGCTTCCACGCCGACCAGAGCTTCTCCTGCTCGTTCCGGATGACGAACCATCCGGCGAGCAGGAAGAGCAGGATCCATGCGAAGATCAGCAGCCCGAAGGTCTCGACGAAGCGGTTGCGGGCCTGCGCCAGGCCCCAGGTGAACGGCACGAGCCAGGGGATGGCGAGGACGGCGAGGAGGATGAGCGCGACGCCGAGGCTCTCGCGCCGCACGAGCAGCTCGTGCAGCGTCTGCCACGTCGACTGGCCGCTACGCCTGCGGCCGACCGCTTTCACCGGCGCGCGCCTGGCCCGCGTCCTTGCGGCCACCGCCTCTACACCTCCACCCGCACGGGCAGCACCATCGGGCGCCGCCGCGTCTCATCGTACAGGAACTTCGCGACCGACTCCTTCACCTCGGCGTGCACCGCAGCCCATTCAAGCGCATGCTCGCCGTGCTGGATCGAACGCAGCACCTCCTTGCGAGTCCGCTCGATCAGATCCTCGCGCTCGTCCATGTCGACAAAACCGCGCGAGACGACCTCGGGCTCGCCAGCGATGCGGCTCGTTTCCTTCTCGATCGGCAGGATGACGACCACCATTCCGTCCGACGCCAGGTGTTTGCGGTCACGCAGCACGACGTGGTCGACGTCGCCGACGCCTAGACCGTCGACGTACACCGTCTCCGCGTCAATGCGATCGCCGAATCGCGCGTTGCCGTCGGCAGCGATCTCGAGGACGTCGCCATCGGTGAGGATGAACGTGTCGGTGCCCTGGTCGAGCGACTCGGCGAGCTGCGCGTGCAGCACCATATGCCGGTACTCGCCATGGACGGGCACGAAGTAGCGAGGTTTCACAAGCGCATGGACGATCTTCAGCTCCTCCTGCGCGGCATGGCCCCGTACGTGGACGTCCGCGATGCGGTTGTAGAGCACGCGTGCACCGAGACGGAAGAGGTTGTCGACGGTGCGGTATACGAGCGCCTCGTTGCCTGGCACCGCCGAGGCGGAGAGGATCACCGTGTCGCCCTCGACGATCTTGACGTGCTGGTGATCTTGGTTCGCCATGCGCGTCAGCGCCGAGGTAGGCTCACCCTGGCTCCCAGTTGTGATCACGACGAGCCGCTCGTGCGGCACGCTCGCGAGCTCACGAACCGAGACGAGCATGCCCTCCGGCGCGCGCAGATAGCCGCGCTCGAGGGCCATGTTCACGTTGTCGATCATGCTGCGACCGGTGATGAACACGCGTCGCCCACACGCTTCTGCCGCATCGAACACCTGCTGCACCCGTGCGATCAGCGATGCGAACGTCGTGACGATGACGCGGCTCTGCGCGCGCGCGATGATCCGGAGCAACGACTCGCCGACCATCTGCTCCGAGGGCGTATAGCCGGGGATCTCCGCGTACGTCGAGTCGGCGCAGAGCAGGAGCACGCCCTCGTCGCCGAGCTGCGCGAGCCGCGAGAGGTCCGTCGACTGTCCCATGACCGGTGTGTGGTCCAGCTTGAAGTCGCCCGTGTGGATACAGGTGCCGAGCGGCGTCCGGATGGCATAGCCGAACGAGTCCGGGATGCTGTGCGCGACCTGAAACGGCTCGACGGTGAATGGCCCCTCCTCGACGCGATCGCCGATCCGGATCTCGCGCAGGTCCGTGCTCTGGAGCAGCCGCGCCTCCTTCAGTTTCACGCTCACCAATCCCTGCGCGAGCGGCGGGCAGTACACCGGTGCGTTGATCTGCCGGAGGATGTACGGCAACGCTCCCGTGTGGTCCTCGTGCCCATGGGTGATGAAGATCGCGCGCAGATTCTTGCGCCGCTCGATCACGTAGCTGACGTCCGGGATGACGAGGTCGACGCCGAGCATGTCCTCCGAGGGGAACATCAGACCGCAGTCGATCGCGATCACGTCGTCGCCGTACTCGAAGAGCATCATGTTCTTGCCGATCTCTCCGAGGCCGCCGAGCGGGATGACGCGTAGTGCAGGGTCGGACATATCGCTCCTAAAGCAGACGCATTTGCCGCGGGTCGGGTTCCGTCGCCGATGCGGCGGCGGCCGTCGCGGGCTCAGGCGCCAGCATCGGCGCTGGCTGTTTACGCATGTGCGGCGGCGGGGCGTCGGTGGCCGCAGCTCCGACCGGCGATTCGCCTGCCAGGATTTTCGCGAGGAAGTCCGGCAGCCGCCGGAAGTCGGCCTCAATGACGGCGCGCAGGCTCGCCTGGTGGAGTGCTGCTGCCGGGTGGTACATCGGCACGACGACAAGGTCGCCCTTGCGACGCGGCTGCCCGTGGATGCGGCTGATCGACTCGCCCGGGAAGTAGCGCTGCATCGAGTGCCGGCCCAGCGTGACGACGATCTTCGGCGCGATCGTCTCCAGTTGCGCGTCCAGATACTTGCGGCAGGCGTCGATCTCCGACGGCTCCGGGTCGCGGTTCTGCGGCGGCCGATGCTTCACGACGTTCGTGATGAACACCGACTTGCGGTCCAGGCCGATCCCGCGCAGCAGCTCGTCGAGAAATTTCCCGGAGGCGCCGACGAACGGCCGTCCCTGCTGGTCCTCATAGAACCCCGGCCCTTCGCCGATGAAGACGATGCGCGCGTCGGGATTGCCTTCGCCGGGGACAGGCTTCGTGGCGTTCCGGCACAGCGCACAGTCCGTGCAGCGCGCGATCTCCCGCGCGATCTCGGCGAGCCGCGCGCGCTTCTCGTCAGCATCCATGCTCAGCTTACCCCCAGTTCAACGGCGTCCACCCGTTCGTGCGTCCACATGCCGCGGACGCTCGTGTACAGCGTCGGTGCAGCGAGCAGGGCGGCCGTCACACCGTAGACGCGCTTGAGGACATCGGCGTCCAGCCGGTTCGCTAGCGCGGCGGCGATGAACGCAGCCACGACGGCGGCGGGTACGGCCCCGAGCAGGACATCGGACGCGACGACCGACTGGCGCGCGTTCGTGACCGTGCCGATCAGCGCCGTCGCCACGATGACCACGAGCGAGACGCCCTGCGCCACCTTCTGCGGATCCTCGCCCGCGGCGATGCCGGCGAGGCCGAAGATGGCGATCGCCGGCACGAAGATCGCGCCTCCGCCGACGCCCAGGACGCCCGCGAGCGCGCCGCCGGCGAAGCCGACTCCGGCACCGACGGCGTAGCGCGCCAGGTCGTGCTGCGGCGCGTGGGCCGAGACGTGCCAGACAAGCTGCCGGAAAGCGACGAACAGCAGGAACAGCCCAAACAGGAACCGGAGCTGCAACGCGGGCACCTTCACCATCGCGCGCGCCCCCAGGTAGACGCCGGCGAGCGCGCCAGGCGTCAGCGCGAGGACGAGCGGCCAGTCGATGTTGCCCGCGCGCCCGTACGCGACCACGCCGGCGACAGCGACGAACAGGATGATCGCGAGGGACGTGCCGTGGGCGCGGTGCTGGCTCAGGCCGAGCTGCCCCGTGAGGAGCGGCACCATGACAGCGCCACCGCCCACGCCTGTGAGGCCGCTGAAGACGCCGCCGGCAATGCCGGTAAGGGCGGCCCGCAGCGCTCGCGACCTCGACGCGTTCGTACCCTCGCCACCTCTGGGCGCTATGCTAACACAGCGAAGGCCGTCGAAGGCAACAGATCGCATTAACCGTCTGAGCAATTGAACAGCCAAGCGCGACATAAGCACGATAGCCCATTCAATCTTCCCAGTGGTTGGCGAGCTTGTTGGTCCTAACGGCGGGTGCCGAGGAACGTGCTGCCGCCCACGAGCCATGCGAGGAACGTCCCGAACAGATACAGGATGACGATCGGCACGGCGACGATGGTCTGCGTCACGGGGTCGATCGACGGCGTGACGACGGCTGCGAGCACGACGGCCAGCAGGATCGCGTAGCGCCACCAGCCGAGGAGGCGCCGCCACGTCACGACGCCGATCTTCGCCAGGCCCATAATTACGAAGGGCATCTCGAAGACGAGCCCCGTGATCAGCAGCAGCCGCGTCACGGTATCGATGTACGTCTGGACGCCAATCGTCGGCTCGACGTCCTTGTTCTGCGGGTTGAGCAAGAACTTCAACGCCGGCGGAAGCTCTGCGTAATAGGCGAAGGCCATGCCGGCAACGAACATCAGCGACGCGCCGACGACGATGGGGTACAGCCAGCGCCGCTCAGCCCGCGTCAGGCCCGGGGCGACGAACGCCAGCGCCTGGTAGACGATCATCGGCATGGCGATCGCGATGCCGAGGAGCAGCGAGACGCGGAAGTACGTGCTCCAGTAGTCGAGCAACTGGAACTGGTGCAACTTGAAGTCGGGGCGGGTCTCCTGCGCCGGCTTGACGAGGAAGTGGATCGCGTACTTCGTCAGGGGCCAGATCGAGACACCCACGCCGACGATGAGCGCGGCCATGCTCCACATGACGCGCGTGCGGAGCTCCTGCAGGTGCTCCAGCACCGTCATGTACTTGCCGTCGTCGGGGCGGACGTGGGTGGCGGACGAGGCCGCGGTCACGGGCGCTCCTCGCGGACGGTTGCGGATGAGTGCGGAGTCGCGTGACCGTTCGGCGAGGCGGCGGCCGGCGTCGCACCGGCCGTTGGCACGGGAATATCGACCCACGCTGGCGCGTCAGCCGCGCCGGATGTTGGGGCCTCCACACCGGTGGCCGAACCGCCATTTTGCGCTGCGGTTTGGCCCCCACCAGATTCGGCGTCGAGGCGCGCGGCGCGCAGCGCCTCCGTCACCGACTTCGTGGCCCCGGTAAGTCCTTCGCCTATCTCGCGCCAGGCGGAGCGGTCGTCGGCGGTCTCCTGCTCGATGTCCTTGACGACCTCCTGGAACTCCTGCGCGAGGCCGCCCGTGTACTGTCGCAGCTCGCGGATAAGCCGCGCCAGATCCGCGGCGAGGCGGGGCAGCCGCTCAGGCCCGACGAAGATCAACGCGACGATCAGGATGACGACAAGCTCGGCCGGGCCTACGCCGAAAAACTGCATACAGCCATTCTAGCCGGGGCCGCGCGCCGCAGGCCGCGCACCCAGGCCGCCGTCGGATGCAACTAGTTGCAATTACGATAGACTGGTGTTGATCCGCCGCTGGCTGTGCCGATACTCAGGCGCGTGATGATCACGATCGAACCAATCACCCCAAGCGCCCGCGAGATGCGCGAGCTTGCGGAGCTCTTTGCCGCGGCGGCTTCCGCCGACGGGCACGAGCCCGTCGGCGAGCACAAATTCCTGCACGTGCAGCGTGGTGAGGACCGCGCCGAAGCGTTCGTCGCACGTGACGGAGGCCGCGCTGTCGGCTATGCGCATCTGCTGGCGTATCGCGACACCGACGGCCGCCGCGCATCGGCCGAACTCGTCGTCCACCCGGACGCGCGAGGGCGCGGCGTCGGACGTCGGCTGCTCGACACCGTCACCCAGGCGGCGAAACATCTCGGCGCCCGGCGGCTCGACGTGTGGGCTTACAACCACTCGGCGACGGGGAGGGGACTGGCGTCGACGCTCGGGTTCGCACCAGCGCGACGCCTGCTGCACCTCCATCGCCACATGGACTGCGCACCCGCCGCGCCGCCGCTGCCGCACGGCACCGTCATCCGATCGTTTCGGCCGGAGGATGCCGATGCCTTTCTGGCATTGAATGCGCGCGTGTTTGCGTCCCACCCCGAGCAAGGCACGTGGGATCGGGACGACCTCGCGGCCCGGATGTCCCAGCCATGGTTCGATCCTCATGACTTCCTGCTCCTGGAGGCGGGTGGCCGTCTCGTTGGCTTCGCCTGGCTGAAGGTGCAGGGGCGCGTGGGCGAGGGCCGCGTGGGGGAGATCTACGTCATCGGCGTGGACGAGAAGCTGCGTGGGCGCGGCCTGGGCCGTACGCTGCTCTCGCACGGGCTTGCGCACCTGGCGCACCGTGGCGTCGACGTCGCGGCGATCTACGTCGATGCCTCCAATCCAGAGGCGCTCGCGCTCTACGATTCGGCCGGGTTCCATTACCACCACGTCGACGTCTGCTACACGCTCGACCTGGATGCTGGCACGGGACGCATGCCGCGAGTGGACGCAGCCTGAACCCTGCCGTCGCGCTTGTACTGGCCTTCGCATAAAATCAGACGGTACTATCTCTGTTGATCCGGCCCGGAAGGATTGCTGCCAACTATGCCGACGAGCCTGAAAGCAGGTGACCTCGCACCGGCGTTCGAGCTTGATGACGACCATGGCGAGAGGGTGCGCCTGGAGGACCTCCGCGGGCAGTGGGTCGTCCTCTACTGGTACCCGAAGGACGACACGCCCGGGTGCACCACGGAGGCCTGCGAGATCCGCGACAACTTCGCACTCCTCTCCGGCGATGCGGTGGTCTACGGCGTCTCGCCTGACAACGTGGCCTCGCATCAGAAGTTCCGGGACAAGTACAGCCTGCCGTTCCGCCTGCTCGCCGACCCTGACCATGCGGTATCCGAGCGGTACGGGGTCTGGGGCCCGAAGACGTTCATGGGCCGCGAGTACATGGGCGTCGACCGCGCGACATTCATCATCGACCCAGAGGGCCGAATTGCCCACGTGTTCCCGAAGGTGAATCCGGCCGGGCACGCGCTCGAGTTGGCCCAGACGCTGCAGGAGCTAAAGGGCGCGGCCGCTCGCGAGCGGAGGTGACGATGCCTCAAGGGAAATGTTCGTTCTGCGGCACGTTCGTCACGGGCGGCGGTATTGCCATGGGTAAGCATTCCGTCGCCTGCACCTCGTGCGCGCCGCTCGCCGAGAAATGGCTGCGCGAGCATGGTCTGCTAGCGCCTGCCGGGCCGTCAGCATCGCAGGCGTCGGCCGAGAAACCAGAGACCCCCCGTTAACGGGGTTGGTCGCTATCCCTTCGCGGCTTTCTCAATCTCCATGCGGCGGACCTTCGTTCTTGCGCGCACGACCGTCCGCACGGTGAGCAGCAGCCAGAAGGTCGCCCAGGCCGCCAGCGCGAGTGAGGAAAGCGCGAGGCGGGTAGTATCGCGTACCTCGTGGATGTCCACCCCGTCTGCACTGATATCGATGACCGCCACCGGTGTCGCAGATCCGCCGCCTCCCCCGCCACCGCCCCCGCCGCCACCGGAATCGGCGCTCTCGGTGCTGCTGCCGTTGGCACCCGGCTTCAGTGTGGCACCGCTACCGCCGCCGAAGCCGAGACCATAGCCGAAGCTCACCCGAGCGACCGGGATCAGCGTGTGTCCCTCGCGTTCGACCGGCGCACCGAAACAGGCGCTCGCGTCGAGCTCCTTCTGCATGCCACCGATTGTGCGGATCATCTCGTCCGTCGTCGACGCGTAGTCCATCGTCATCTCCGAGGCTCCTTTCGTTTGAGCAGGCGTCCGAGGACGAACGCTGCGACTGGCATCAGCGCGAACGCGGCGGCCATGCCGCGGCTCGTCGGGAGTGGATACGCCTGGCCGGCGATCGTGACGTCGAGCGGCTCATGGCGCTCGACCGTTACGCCGCGGCCGCCCACGCGCGCGTCAATACCGCGCACCCGTACGGCCGCTTCGCCGGCATGCGCGCCGGCGGACAAGGAGTAGCGCCGGACTTCGTTGATGAGCCGCATGGCGGTCCCTCGTACCTCGATCATCCGTCGACTGGGGCTGGAATGCAACACCTGAATCGATGCGATTTCCGTGAAGGTGGCGCCAGGCGCAGCTGCGCCTGGCGCCACCACCCTTCATTCCGCGAATCCGACGGAATAGCTGACTGACGCGGCGCGTCGGCTGTGTGTGCGCCACAGTGCCGCCGACAGCACCGCGAAGATCGCCGTCATCAGCGCCGCGGATACGACGCAATACGGACAGATCGCCTCAAGCACGCGGAGCTCGATGTACGTGAGGTAGCCGGAAAAGAGGACTCCGGCCAACGCGACTCCCCAGGCCACCGCGAGGAGGCCGACATCGCCACGGACCCCAGCCGCGCCGCCAAGCGCCGCGAGCGCCGCATACGCCCCGAGGCCGAGCAGCGCCACGGGGACACCGGCGAACTCGGCGTAACGGCTGCTGTTCACAAGCTCACAATCCCCGATGCCGCTGCAGACGATCGGCTGGTCTGCGTAGTGCACCACCGTCAGGTACGCCGCATCCGCCATGCCGGCAAACGCGAGCACCACAGCAACGCTGAGCAGCACGCGCACCGTGGTCGGGCCCATCAGCCACCCGCCTGTTGCTGCGCGGCGGCGATGGCCTCCGCATACGCCGAGAGCGGTTGCACGCCAACGACCTTCGTATCGCCAATAAAGAACGTCGGCGTCCCGGTGACGCCCGCTGAGGCGGCCGCGTCGCGCTCACGCTGGACGTCTTCGAGATGGACGTTGCTGCTCAGCGTCTGCTCGAACAGCGGCACATCGAGCCCAATCTGCTGGGCGATGGCGACGAGGCGGTCGTATTGGAACGCGCCGCTGTTCTCGCGGCCCTGTGCATTGAACAGCGCGTCGTAGTACTCCCAGAACTTGCCCTGATCCGCGGCAGCGAGCGCGGCCTGGGCGGCATCCCACGACTCCTGGCCAAGGAACGGGAACATCCGGAACTCGATCTTCACCTGTCCCGTGGCGACGTACTGCTGTTCGAGCTCCGGGAGCAACGTCGTCGCCGCGCGCTTGCAGATCGGGCACTGGAAGTCGGCGTATTCGATGATGGTTACCGCTGCGTCTTCGATACCGAGGACGCGCCCTTCGGTCGGTGCGACGCGTGGCGGCACGCTGACACCGCCGCCTGACCTGGCCTGGACGACGATGACGGCGATGACGCCGGCGATCGCGACGCCTGCGATCGCCGCGAGGAACTTCATCGGCAGGGCGCGCGCATGCGGCTGGCGTGCGGCTGCACGGCGCGCGCCGCGGGCGCTTCGTACGGTAGACACGTTAGAACCTCCGATAGTGCGTTGCTTGCAATCGGGCGCGCGAATGCGCGCGTTCAGGCAGGCAGCGCCGGAGGCCGGTCGATCGTGCGTGGAGGTGCTTCGATCACGGCGGCTAGCGGCTTGGGTTCGATTGGGAGGGGCCGGCTAAAGACCGCCGCAGGGACGGGCTCGACCTTCGGAGCGCCGCCGATGGCGGGCGGCGCGATCATAGGCGCTTGCGCGCAATTCGTCGAGGCGCCCTGACAGTGCGAGGCGACCGGCAACTCGCTCCCGAGCTGAGTCGCGGGCGCGGCATGGACAACAACGAGCAGGTTGAACAGCAGCGCGAGGATGAACGCGCAGGTCAAGGGCGCCTGATGACGCACCGCAGCGGCGAATAACCGTACGGCCATGCCGCCATTGTCGGCCCCCACGGCGGGTGTCCTCAACCGCCGAATGTCACAACTTCGTTGCCGATCGGCCAGGCGTCAACGGGGAGTGGTGAGCCGCGTAGGACTCGAACCTACAACCGGCTGATTAAGAGTCAGCTGCTCTGCCAATTGAGCTAGCGGCCCACGCCCGTATTGTAGCAGCGGCGCGCGGCGCCTCAACGCCCGCGCCTCGCGTACACTCCCGTCATGCGTACGGTGCGGCTCCGGCACGTCGACGCGTTCACGAGCGTACCCCTTGCCGGCAATCCGGCGGCGGTCGTCGATGGCGGTGGGCTGTCGCCTGAACTTATGCAGCGCATCGCCCTGAACCAGAAGCTGTCCGAGACCGTGTTTCTCCTGCCGCCCGAGGCGCCGGATGCGCACGCGCGGCTCCGGATCTTCACGCCTGGCACCGAGGTGCCCTTCGCCGGCCACCCTACCCTCGCGGCGGCGCACGTGCTTGCGGCCGAGCGCGGCCTCGGCGGCGAGCTGCGTTTCGAGACGGGGGCCGGCATCATCCCCGTACGAGTCGGCGCAACGTCGCCGCGCTACACGATGACGCAGGCCGCGCCACAGTTCGACGAGCCGCGCCTGACGCGTGAGCAGGTGGCCGCGGCGCTCGGGCTCTCCGCCGGGGACGTCGTCGCCGTCGCCCGCGTCTCGACAGGCCTCTGGTGGGATCTCGCGCAGGTCGCAATCCCCGAAGCGATGGCGCGCGTGCGGCCGGATCTCGGCGCGCTCATGCAGATGCCGTTCGGGGTCTCGGTATTCACCATCGACGAGGCGAGTGACGAACGGGTGCACGTGCGTACGTTTGCGCCCGCCGCGGGCGTGCCGGAGGACCCGGTGACCGGCAGCAGCAATGGCTGCATCGGCGCCTACATCGCGCACGAGGGCCTGCTCGGGCCGGATGCGGACGGCGCTATCCACTACATCGCACGCCAAGGCGTTGAGATGGGCCAGCCGGGCCGCGTTTACGTCAGCGTCGCACGCGCAGGCGAGGGGATGTCCGTCTCCGTCGGCGGCGATGCCGTCACGGTGCTCCGCGGCGACCTGTTGCTCCCGGACGCATGACCATCGTCGCCGGCATCGTGCTCGCAGCCGCAGATGCACTGGTCGACGATGTCGCAGTCCCGCTCATCTCCCTCTCGGCCGATGACACGCTCCTCGAGTGGCAGGTGCGCGAGATGCAACGCGCGGGCATCGATGTCGTCGAGGTCGTGCTCGGGTGCCGGGCAGATGTCCTGATCCCTCTGGTCTCGCGCGACGATGTCGAGCCGGTGGTCGACGCGCGCTGGAAGAGCGGGCCAGGATCGTGGCTGAGGACTGGCGCGTCGGCGACCCCGCGGGATACCGTCGCTGCGGTCGTCCTCGATATCACCGAGCCGCGGCCCGCGGCCGTCATCCGGCGCGTGCTGGAAGCGCGCTCGCCGGGCGTCGACCTCGTGTGCGCCTCGTGTGCGGGAGCCGACGCCTCCCCGTGGGTGCTCGATGCCTTGCCGCTTGCGGTGCTGCGCACGATGCGAGACGACGCCGCCGGGGTGGCCGAGCTCGCTGCCAGGCGTCGTTGGCGCTGTGTGCGCGTCGAGGTCGGTGATGCTGAACTCATGCGCATCACGTCGGTGGAGGATGTGGCGCGGTTCCGTGGGCGGCTCGCAGCGTCCTAGTCAGGCCGCCGGTGCCGGCTCCGGCAGCAGCCGCAAGAACAGCTCGTTCGCGAGCAGGCGCCCCCGGCGCGTGAGGCATATGTGGGTTGGCGTACGCTCGAGGATGCCGTACGTCGCGAACTCGTCGAGCACGTCGCCGTACACATCATCGACCGAGCGGCCGAAGCGACGCGCGAAGGCGCCGGTGTCCACGCCGTCGACGAGGCGGAGGCCGAGGATGAGCGCATCCACCATCGCCATGGCCGGCGTAATCGTCTCGCCTTCGAGGATGTGGCGCATGCGGCCGTCCGCCGCCTCGGCGCTCTCGGCGACAAGTGCCATGTAGCGGTCAGGCAGCAGAACCGTGGAGAAGCGCGCGCCGTTGAGGTGCGAATGGGCGCCCGCGCCGAGGCCGAGGTACTCGCGCTGCTGCCAGTAGATGAGGTTGTGACGGCAGCGTTTGCCGGGCCGTGACCAGTTCGAGATCTCGTAGTGTTCGTAGCCGGTCCGCGCCAGCCGGTCCTGTGTCCACTCGTACTGCTCGGCCTGCGCGTCCGGGTCGGGCGCCGGTGTTCGGCCGCGCGCGATATCGCGAGCGAGCGGCGTACCGTCTTCGACGGTGAGCGCGTAGAGCGACAAGTGCTCGGGCGCGAGCGCGATCGCCTCCTCAAGCGAGCGCTGCCACGCCTCGAGCGGCTGCTCCGGCAACCCGAAGATCAGATCCAGGTTCACGTTGTCGAAGCCCGCCTCACGGGCCGCCGCGTACGCGCGACGCGCGTCCTCCGCCGTATGAATGCGGTCGAGCGTCACCAACTCTTCATCGTCGAACGACTGCACGCCGATCGAGAGACGGTTGAATCCGGCGGTGCGGAGCGCGCGCAGGTACTCGCGCGTGACGCTGCCTGGGTTCGATTCGAGCGAGATCTCGGCGTCAGCCGAGACGCCAAAGTTTGCTCTCAAGGTGTCGACGACCGATGCCATCTCGTCGGGTGGGTTGAGGCTCGGCGTGCCGCCGCCAAAGAAGATGGATTCGACCTCGCGGCCGGCGAGCGCCTCGCGCCAGAGGCCAGCCTCTAGGGTGAGCGCCGTCGTGTACGAGGGGATGAGGTGCTCGTGGCCAGCATACGAGTTGAAGTCGCAGTAGCCGCACTTCGCGGTGCAAAACGGGATGTGGACGTAGATGCCGATGGAATCGGCGGCGGCCGGCTGAATGGTCACGTCTGATCGTATCAGGTACACCCCGAGTCAGCGCGTCGCCGTGAGCGGACGCAGACGCGCACCGTCGAATTCGGCCACGTACGGATGCGCCGGCGTGCCGGCGGACGACCGTAGCGTCATCGCGAAGGGGTCGTCTTCGGCGAAGGTCGTCAGGTTGCGGCCGGCACCCCATGTCGTCGAGGCGAGCGCCGGCATCACGAAGAACTGGTCGAGCGGGTGCGTAAACGGGCCGCCGATCACCTCCACGTGCGCGCCCACCGGAAGCGAAGGATACGTCCGCACTAGCTCTTCGTGAAGGTACTGCCAGTTTGCCGTCGCCGCGCGCCATGGCTCGTTTTGCAGGTGCGTCTGCCAGGCGTACCACGGCACGACCACGGCGAGCGTGGCGGCGAGCAGCGCCGCCGGTGTTGCCGACCGCGCCCGCGCGAGCACGCGCGCAGCGAGAACGACGTACCCGGCCGCCATCAGCGCAAATCCCGGCGCGGCGAGATAGGTGAAGCGGTTCGCCGTGTGCGTCTTCACGAAGATGTGGGGCACGATCGCCAACAGCATCCAGACGACGCCGATCCGCCCCACCGCAGGTCCGGCGCCGAGCATCACGCCAGATAGCGCGAGGAGTACGATCGCGGCGTAGAAGTGGGGCGGGTCGATGTACGTCGGCGGCTCCAGGCCGACCGGCCAGAGTAACCGCCCCGCGTAGATGAAGAACGTCCGCAACGCGTGCTCGCGTGAGTACACGTCGGACGCCTCGGTGCAGTCGCACTGGCTCACGCCGAACACGACGAGGCCACCGAGGATGGCGAATGGCAGCGTGCGCAGCATGGCGCGCCCCCATCCGCTCTCCGCGCGGACCGCCAAAAGGAACGCGACGCCGAAGGCGGGAAACAGCGCGGCTACGGACTCGTTGGACAGCAGCGCGAGCACGTACATGCCCACCGCTACCAGGTGCCAGCGGCTCGCCGCAGCCGGATGCTCGGAGCGCACGCATTCGATGACGGCGTTGAGCGCGGCCAGCAAGAAGAACGCCGCTGCGACGTGAGGCACGACGGCCACCTGGCCGAGCGCTCCCGCATAGGTCGGGTGCAGCCCAAAAACGAGGCCAGCGACAAACGCGGCCGCCGCATGGGAGGTCGTGCGCCAGGCGGCTCGAAAGAGCAGGCCGACGCTGCCGAGGTGGAAGGCGAGGAGGATGAGATGCATCGGTACCGGGTTCATCCCGAAGCCCTCGTACGTCGCCAGATAGAGCAGCCCCGGGATGACGCGCCAGTTCGGCGTCAGGTCGCGCGCGAGGACCAGCCGCCAGAGGTACTCGGGGACGCCGTTTGTGACGATCTCGCCGTATGGCACGAGGTCGTCCTGGAAGAACCAGAAGCCCAGCGTGCGCGCCTGCGCCGCGAGAGTGGCGACGATGGCCAGCACCGCGAGGCTGCGTGCGACGGCCACGTCCCGCCTTCGCGACTGCGGCCCGTGTGCGGCGGGGGCCTCAGCGAGACGGGTCGCCATGGATCGGTACCAGCTGGCCGTTCGACTGATATTCGGCAACGTACTTGCTGTCTGACAACCGCGCGAGCATCGCCGGGAGTGAATCAGGCTCGACGTCTGTGATGCTGACGCCGTCTCCCCAGGTCGCTTCGGCGAACGCCGGCAGGATATGAAGCTGGAACTCGTACTGCGGGAAAGGGCCGCCGATGACGATTACGCGCGTGCCGGCGGGCACCGTCGGAAACACGCTCGTCACGTCGGTATGGAACCCGCGCCAACGTTCCGTCGCCGCCTTGAACGGCTCTTCCTGCCGGCGCGTCTGGTCGATATACCACGCCCCTATCGCGACCGACCCGACGATCCCGACCGCTGCTGCCGCGCGTGGCGCGAGCCGGAGCGCTGGCCCCCCGACCAACGCGGCGATGCCACCGGCCATCAGCCCGAGGCCCACGGCCGGGATGTAGAGGTACCGGCTCGCGGTGAAGTACGTGATGAACACATGCGGCGCTACGGATAGCAGCACCCAGGCAGCACCCACACGGGTGATCTTCGGCCCGGTGATCGCTGTCAGCGCCATACAGAGTGCGAGCCCCGCGGCCGCCGCCATGTGGGCGACGCCGACGTTCCAGGGCGGCTCGAGTCCGACCGGATAGAGCAGGCGGCCGAGGTAGATCACCGTCTGCCGCCATGCATAGTCGGTACCCCAGACGGTGGAACCTTCGTTGCACTGGCATGCGGCAAACGAGAGCGCGGTAGCGCAGCCTATCGCCGCGAAGGGCGCCGTACGGAGCGCCGCGCGCTGCCATCGTCCGTCGGGCTCCGCGTCGAACGACAGCAACGCAAGCCCGAACACCGGGAACACCCCCGCCATGCCCTCGTGCGAAGCGATCGCGAGCACCCAAAGGGCGAGCGCCGCCCCGAGCCAGGCATTCGCCCGCAGCCGTTCCCGCGATTCGCAGCGCTCGATGACCGCGACGAGCGTCGCCACGAGGAAGAACGCGCCGAGCTGCTGCGTCGCTGTCGTCACCTGTGACAGCGCGCCGACGTAGGCGGGATTGAGTCCGAAGATCAGCGCGGCGAACAGGCCCGCCCACGACCGCCGCGTGGTCCGCCAGACGGCGTAGTAGATGAGCGCGGCCGTGCCCGCGTGCAGCGCCAGCATGACGACGTGCACAGGGACGGGATTCATGCCGGCCACGCGCCATGAGGCGAAATACAACAGCCCGGGCAGCGGCCGCCAGTTCGGCGTCACGTCGGTCGACATCAGCAATCGCCAGATGTAGCGCGAGGCGTTCTCCCCGGCCATTTCGCCGAACGGCACGTAGTCGTCGAAGTAGTAGAAGTAGTGCAGCGTGGGCCACTGCACGGCGAGGATGGCCGCCAGCGCTGGGACGAGAAGGATGTGTGGGGAGCGCAGGGCCCGCGGCAGCGCCCAGCTGCGTCCCTGCGCGCGCTCCTCCGAGGTGGCCAGCGCCATCGCGCGAGAGTATAGCGGCGCGTGTATGCTCTCGCCGATGCCCCTGTATCACTTCAGCGAACGTCCCGACATCGCCCGCTTCGAGCCGCACATCGCACCGACCTCGATCCACGCGGAGCCCTTGGTCTGGGCGATCGACGAATGGCACGCACCGATGTACTACGTGCCTCGCGATTGCCCGCGCGCGTGCTTCTGGCCGGGAGAGCAGACGACGGACGAGGACCGCGAGCGCTGGTTCGGGGGTATCGACGCGAAGATGGTGATCGCCATCGAGTCGCGATGGCTGGAACGCGTGCGCGCCTCCACGCTTTACCGCTACCGTATGCCTGCCGCCACGTTCGTGCTGCAAGACGCCACGGCGGGGCACTGGGTCAGCCGCGAGTCGGTTCGGCCAATCGAAGTTGAGCCGATCCCGGACCAGTTGCGCGCGCTCGTTGATGCGGGTGTCGAGCTGCGCGTGACGCCGTCGCTCGTCGAACTCTGGTGGCGCGTGATCCGCAGCAGTCTCTTGTTCTCAGGCACGCGCCTGCGCAACGCGGCGGGCTGGCCGTCCTGACGGTTAGCTGCGGATCCCCGCCGCGACATTCGCAGGCAGCCGATAGCCCCGCGCCGCCACCTCCCACACCTCCACGACCTCATCGCCGCGGGCGGCATAGATCACGTCGTGCAGGTTCACCGTCGGGTCGATGTGCGAGGGCCACAGCTCGATCCGATCGCCGACGGCGATGCCCGCATCCGCCGGCAGCGCGATCGTGGCATGCTCGTCGCTCAGGAACATGACCGACGCGCCATCGATGCTGCGCACAAGCGGGTTGCCATGGTCGACGGCGCAGGCCTTCAGTCCCGCGTCGGCGGCGCACTGGTCGGGCCGCGGCCGGCTGAGCACCGTTGCGTGGATACTGAGCGCGAGTTCGAACGGCAGGTCGTCGTAGGTATAGGCGGTATCCATGAGCACGTATGTGCCGGCCTGGACCTCCGTGATCCCCTCCATGGCACCGGTAATGTCATACGTGCAGGTGCCGCCGGCGCTGACGATTTCGCACGGAAGGCCATCGCCGCGGATCAATGCGACGGTCGACAACAGCCGCTCCACCGCCCGCACCGCGCGCGCCTGCCGTTCAGCGCGCTCGCGGATGCCCATGATGTGCCCCTCGTAGCCCATCGCCCCGCGCAGCTCCACGCCCCGCATATCGGCCGCGCGCCGGGCGAGCGCGAGCGCGGGTTCCCCCGGGGCGATGCCGCAGCGTGGCAGGCCGACGTTGACGTCGACCAGCACGCCAACCGTCGTGCCGGCCGCCCGCGCCGCGCCCGCCAACTCCATCAGGGCGGCGTCGCTGTCGACCGCGACGATCAGGTCGACCGTGCGCGCGAGCGCGGCCGCGCGTGCCGCCTTGCCCGGGCCAACGAGCTCGTTGGCGATGAGCACCTGCTCGCACAGTCCGGCAAATGCGATGACCTCGGCCTCGCCGATCGTCGCGCAGGTGAGACCGGTACACGAACCCGCGGCGAGCTGCCGCAAGGCGATCGCCGGGGTCTTATGCGCCTTGAAGTGTGGCCGAAGCTTTGCCGGCCGCGACGCAAAGTAGGACGCCATGCGTTCGATGTTGCGCTCCATGACGGGGAGGTCGACGACAAGCGCGGGCGTCGGGATGTCGCGCAGCTTCATTGCGGCGACTCTACCATAACCGCTGTGCGAGACGACCACAGTCGCTACCCTGCGGTTATGAGCGATGACCCTCAACGCCGCCGCCGCCGACGCGGCCGACGGGGCAGTCCACAGCCACGCGCGGGCGCGGCCGGTGATGCCGCGCGCTTGCCCGGCCCGCCCGGGCCGCCCGGCCAGCGACCTGAGCGCACCCCACCCCGGCCAGAAGGGATCCGCCGCCGCGTCGACCGGCGCGCGGGACGGGGGGGAGCGCCGGTTGACGGCCGTGGAGAGGGGCCTCGCGCACCCGGGCGGACGCACCGCGCGCCAGACGCCGATCGCCGCCCGCACGCGGACGCGCGCGAGGAGTCGGAGCGTCGACGGCGCGGCCGGGACCGCGATGGCACGCGCGAACGGGGGTCCTCGCGTAGCTTCGAGGCCCCGCCACCGCCGGACGAACGCTCGCTGGAGCTGGGCGCGCGCTTCCGCGCGGCGCACCAGGCGTTGCGTGACGCGCGCAAAGCGCTTGAAAAGCGCAAGGCCGAGTTCGGTGACGAACCGGAGTGGCTGCTCGACCAGTACGCAGAAGCAGAGCGCCTCTTCGAGGAGGCGGCGACCGCCTGGTCCGACCACCTCGCGACGACGGGCCGGCGGATGGCGCGCGCCGAGCGCCGGTGACGGTTGCAGCGCGCGTCAGTCACGCCGTACGGTAGTCTCGCATTTGACAGGTGAGCGTCGAGAGGTGAGCACGATGATCTACACGAGCCCGTGGCCGAGCCTCGAACCGTACACGCCGATCTCACTGCCGGATCTCGTTGAAGCGACGGTGCGACGGCAGCCGGACAAGATCGCGTTTCAAACGGCCGAGGGAGAGCGCTGGACGTTCGCCGACTTCTGGGCCGCCGTGCGTGGGCTAGCGCGTACTCTTCAGGATGCCGGCCTCACGAAAGGCGATATGGTTGGCATCTACGCCCCGAACTCCGTCGAATATGCCGTGGCGCTGCACGCGAGTCTGCTTGCGGGCGCCACCGTGACGACTTTGAACCCGCTCTACCGGGAGCGCGAAGTCGAGCACCAGCTCAGCGATGCCGGCGCGAAATTGGTCTTCACCCTGCGGCCGCTCCTGCCGGTCGTCGAGCAGGCCAAGGCGCAACTGCCCAAGCTCGAACGCGTCCTCGAACTCGAAGATGTATGGGACATGGCCCGCACCGCCGCTGGCGACCCCAAGCCGGCCGAGATCGACCCGCTGCGCGACCTCGCGGTGCTCCCGTACTCATCGGGGACCACGGGCCTCCCCAAGGGCGTGATGCTCTCGCACCAAAACCTGACGGCAAACATCCGGCAGACGCTCGCGCTCGAGATGATGTCCGAATCGGGCATCATGCTCGACTTCCTGCCCTTCTTCCACATCTACGGCATGATGGTGCTGCTGAACTGCGGGCTTGTCACCGGCGCGACGCAGATCGTCCTTCCGCGCTTCGACCCCGAGGCGGCGATGCGCCTCATCGAGACCGAGCGGGTGACCGACCTCTTCGTCGTGCCGCCGGCACTGCTCGCGCTCGTCAACCACCCACGCATTACGGAGATCGATGCGTCGTCGCTCCGCTTCATCATGTCAGGCGCCGCCCCGCTGCCGGCCGAGGTTGCCCGCCGCGCCAGCGAGCTCCTCGAGTGCATCGTCATGCAGGGGTACGGCATGACCGAAGCGAGCCCGATTACGAACTGCAACCCCCTGTCGTCACCACGCGAGGGCACCGTCGGTCCACCCGTGGCGGATACGCTCGAGAAGGTGGTGTCACTCGATACGGGCGAGGAGCTGCCGCCGGGTGAGGTCGGCGAACTGCTGGTCTATGGGCCACAGGTGATGCATGGCTACTGGAACCGCCCGGACGCCACAGCCGAGACGCTCACACCCGACGGCTGGTTGCGCACCGGGGATATCGTCACCGCCGACCCGGACGGCTATATCCGCATCCACGACCGCAAGAAGGAGATGATCAAATACAAGGGCTACCAGGTTGCGCCGGCTGAGCTGGAGTCGCTGCTCATGGAGCACCCGGACGTGCGAGATGCGGCTGTCATTCCGAAGGCGGACGACGAGGCGGGCGAGGTGCCGAAGGCGTTCGTCGTGCCGCGCGGGCCGGACATCGACCTGCACGATGTGCTCCAATTTGTCGCAGGCAAGGTCGCGCCATACAAGAAGATCCGCGACATCGAGATCGTCGACGCAATCCCGAAGAACCCATCGGGGAAGATCCTCCGTCGACAGCTGATCGAGCAGGAACGCGCGAAGGGGCACCGATAGGCACGCGCGCAGGGATGCGGCGATCGATCAGCCGGCGGCGATTCCTTGCGGCATCCGCCGGAATTGCCGGCGCTGTCGCGCTTCGCTGTCGCGGGAGCGGCGACGGCCCGCGCGCCAGCGAGACGTCTCGCGCCGCGAACACGCCGGCCGGTAAGCGCCGGAGCATCGCCGAGGAGAACGCGCTCCCGGGTGATGAGGCATGGCGGATCACCGACCGCCCCGCGCTTGCAGGGGAGATTGCTGCGTACTGCAGCCGCACGAGCGTCGCCCACGGCGAGACGCTCGATGTGTTTGTGAGCGCATCGGCCGCTAACGCGCGCGCCGACGCCGAGATCTACCGCATGGGGTGGTATGGCGGCGCCGGTGGCCGCAACCAGCGCTCGCTCCGCAACATCGAAGTCGAGCGCCAGGGATGGTGGACCGCCGCGGCCGGGCTGCGGGACTGCGGCTCCTGCCGCCTCGAGAGCGCGACGCTGCTCACCGAGTGCAACTGGCGCCGCACCTTCCAGCTCAAGATCCCCTTCGACTGGGTGAGCGGCTACTACCTGATCCGGTTGCACGAACGGTCGTCGGACACGCACACGTATGCGATCTTCGTCGTGCGCGACGATGACAGCCCGGCGCCGATCGCCGTCCAGGCGTCAACGAACACCTGGCAGGCCTACAACATCTGGGGCGACGCCTCGCTCTACGGGTCGTTTGGCGCCGACCGTCAGTACGTCGGCAAGACGCGCCGCGCCTATCGGGTCTCGTACGACCGGCCCTACGACCCCATGATCAACAACAAGCCTGGATACGGCGCGGGTGAGTTCTTCCGCTGGGAGTACAACTTCGTCCGCTGGGCCGAGCGCCAGGGCTACGACATGACGTATCTCACCAACGTCGACGTACACCTGCGAGGCGACCGCCTGCTGCGCCGGCGCCTGTTTGTTTCGGTCGGCCACGACGAGTACTGGACGAAGCAGCAGCGGGACGCCGTCGAGGGGGCGCGCGACGCCGGTGTGAACATCGCCTTCTTGAGCGGCAACGAGGCCTACTGGCAGAGCCGGCTCGATCCTTCAGCCGCCGGCGCATCATCACGCGTGTTGACGTGCTACAAGGACGCGTCGCTGGACCCGCTCGCGCGCGAGCGTCCCACAGAGACGACGGTGCTCTTCTCCGACCCGCCCGTGAACCGGCCGCAAAGCATGCTCAGCGGCCTCGGCTACGGCTCGAACACGCAGCCGGACTACATCGCCTGGCGTCCGGTCAGCACCGATGAGTGGATCTTCGCAGGCACGGGCATCAAGCCGGGCGACGCCTTCCCCGGCATCGTCGGATACGAATACGACCATATGGCGCCCGCGGACCAACGGCCGGACGGCCTCGTCGTCGTCGGGCGCTCGCCGGTCAACGGCTTTCTCGGCGAAGACACGTCGATCTCGGCCTACTACACAGCGCCGAGTGGAGCGACAGTGTTCGCAGCGGGCACGATCGCCTGGGCTTGGGGGCTGGATGACTTCGGACACGAGGATACCGGCGCGTTTGCCGACCGGCGCTTGCAGCGCCTGACGGCGAATATCATCGAGCGCCTGAGTCAACCGCGCACCGTACCGGCACCGGGGTAACCTGCCGCGGCGCGGAACACGACCGCCGACGGTCGCGATGCAAAGGGATGCGACTATGCGATTGCGTGACAAGACGGTGCTCGTCGCCGGTGCCGGCGGTCGCCAGGGGACGGCTGTGCCGATCCTCTTCGCGCGGGAGGGCGCGCGCGTCGTGCTCGCCGGGCTCGACGGCGACGAGCTCGAGAGGCTCGTCGGCCAGATCCGCAGCGCTGGCGGCGACGCCGTTGCCCGGGGGACGCAGCTCACGGACCCGGCCGAGGCCGAGGCAGCGGTGCGCCTCACACTCGAGCGCTACGGCCGCATCGACGTCCTCTACAACAACACCGGCATTTACCTCGGATGGGAACAGCGGACGGCCGAGACGGACGATGACACGTGGAACACCCTCCTCGCAACCGACCTGACGACGCACTTCCTCACATCACGGTACGCGCTGCGGGAAATGGTGCGGCAGCGCTCCGGCTGCGTGATCCACGTCGCTGCGGCGCGGGCCGCGCGGCTTGGCGGGAACGTCGGGTATGCGGCAGCGAAGAGCGCGATCATCGGCATGACGAAAAAGCAGGCTCGCGAATACGCCCGTGACAACATCCGCGTGAACTGCATCTGCCCGACCAACATTCAGTCCTCGCCGGACGCGCTTGCCGCACCGCCGCCAACCGCTTTGCTTGGACGCAACGGCACGCCAGAGGACGTGGCCTACGCCGCGCTCTGGCTCGCGTCGGACGAGGCGGCGTGGGTGACGGGCATCGAGCTCGTCGTCGATGGCGGTGCCGAAGTGACGCAGTGACGCCTACCCGGCCGCGGGCATCTCGCGCCGCGCCTTGCCCGGCTGCTGCGGCGCCGCGCCGCCACTCCCGAGCGAGAACACGTCGCCCGGGCTCAGCTGCAGCGCCAGCATGGCGATGACGCCCGCGAAGGTGATCCAGAGGATGTTGAAGATGTGTGAGGCGATCGCGTAACCGCCGGCGACGCCAGCCGCGATACCAAGCGCCTTCACCAGCTCGGTCAGTGCCACCTCGTACGGTCCGATGTTCGACGGCGCGAGCGGCACGGAGCTGATGACGTTGGCCGCCACCATGATCAGCATCCACGCGGGCATCGACAGGTGGATGCCAAACGCGAGTCCGTAAAGCGCGAAGACCGCAACTTCCACGAGCCAGATTGCGAACGAGAGGCCGATAGCCTGACTGCCATGCTTCACGCCCTTGAACACGGCGAGGCCGTCGATGAAATGCGGTACGGACTCCTCGATGGCGTGCTGGACGCGATGCGGCAGCATCCCGAGGAGGCCGCGGCATTCCCAGTCCTCCTCGAGCTTGAGATGCGAGAGGGGGACGACCGCGACCAGCCCGCCGGCGACGAGCCCCAGCATGCCCCAGAACACTGCCGTCGGGAAGTTCGGCAGGTCGATCAGCGCGAGGCCGATCAGGCCGAGCGTGACGAACGCGATGCCATCGAGCAGCGATTCGGTCGCGAACACGGTCGCGGCGAGGCGCGCGCGGCTCATGTCGTAGCGCTGCGCGGGCACCTGCACGCGGATCAGGTCGCCGATCCGTGCGGGCACGACGTTGTTCGCGAGGTTGGAGACGAGCAGGATGCCGAACAGCGGGAAGAGCGGCAGGTCCGCACTGAAGCGGTGAATCATCAGCCGCCAGCGCGCCGCGACAAGCAGCTTGGCGACGCCGAACAGCACCAGTGCGGGAATCACGTACACGTAATTCGCGTCGCGCAGGGTACGCCCGGCCTGCCCGAGGTCGATTCGCCAGAGCAGGAAGCCGATGAGCGCGAGACTGACCGTCGCGCGGACGACGAGGCGGGGGGTGAGGACGCGTGACACGGTCGTGCGCCTTCCGACTCGGGCTCGGCCAACGGTACCATAGCCTCGCGCGATTACGTTCTCGTTACGACGCGCGCGGGGGAGCCGCAAAGGCTGGCCCAATTCTCTTTCGATAGCCTATAACAATCGCAGGTATAGACTTCGCGCCGCGAAGCGAAATCTGGAAAGGGGCCACGGTCGATGGTCGTCGCCACGAAGGTCAACACCGAGCGCGTGTACTACAACTTCCGCGGCAAGCTGCCGCCGGTCACCCTCGAACCGGAGCCGGTCGAGCCGCCAACGCCGTCCGAGGACGCGCTCCCGAAGCTGATCACCGACACCACGCTCCGCGACGGCGCGCAGGACAGCCGCATCGCGATCTTCCCGGCCGATACGCGGCTGAAGTACTACGACCTTCTCCACAAGCTCGACAACAACAGCGGCGCCGTCTACGCGGTTGAAGTCTTCATCTACCAAAAACGCGATGTCTGGGCGCTGGAGAAGCTGTTAGAGCGCGGCTACGAGTGGCCGCGCGTCACGACCTGGACGCGGGCGACGCCGAAGGACATCAAGCTGCTCGTCGAGGTCTCGCAGGGGCGCGTGAAGGAGACGGGCATGCTCGCCTCCGCGTCGGACCACCACATCTTCGACAAGCTGGGGTTCTTGTCGAAGGAAGAGGCGATCGAGAAGTACCTGCAGCCGATCCGCACCGCGCTTGAGAACAACATCGTGCCGCGCGTCCACCTCGAGGACTGCACGCGCGCCGACATCTACGGCTGGGTGATCCCGTTCATGCAGCGGGTGCTCGACGAAAGCAAGGGCATCGCCAAGTTCCGCATCTGCGACACGATCGGCTGGGGCAGCCCGGACCCCTACGCTGCGCTGCCGTGGGGTGTGCCGCGGCTCTTCACCGTGTTGCGCAAGGAGACGGGCGCCGAGCTCGAATTCCACGGCCACAACGACTTCGGGCTCGCGACGGCGAATACCATCGCGTCATGGCGTTACGGCGGCAAGAAGGCGAACGTCGCCTTCGCCGGGCTCGGGGAACGCACGGGCAATACCTCGCTCGAACAACTCGTTGCGGCGTTGATCCGATACTACGGCGACCCAGGTTTCGATCTGACGGCGCTCGAAGAGATGCGCCAGCTCGTCGATAGCGAGGTGATCAAGCTCAACGACCGTCTGCCGCTGATCGGCGAAGTCTTCACCACAACGGCTGGCATCCACCAGGCCGGCGTCCACCGTCAGGAGGACGCGCCGGGCGGACTCATCTATCTGCCCTTTGCCGCGTCGCTGTTTGGCCGCAAGGAAGTCGAGCTGAACCGCATCGGCTCGCTGTCGGGGTCGGAGGGCATCATCTCCGTGTTGAACCGCGAACTCGAGCGCATCGGTAGCCCCACGCGGGTGAAGGAGACGAGCCGCGTCGTCAAGCAGATCTATGACCGCATCCAGGACGAATACAACGGACAGTATGACGAACAGCATGACCACTGGGTGAACGAACGGCGCACCTTCTTCACCTCGGAGGACATCCTGGCGTTGGCACGCGAGTTCGGTGCGCTCTGAGCGCCCCGTGACTGCACAACCCGGAGCGACGATGGGTACTTCCTCACCCGCTTGAACGTGGGCGACGACGACGCATGGAAGCCGATGTTCGACGAAGACGCGCCAGGCGCCCGGCGCGAAGCCCTCGCCCACCGTCGGTTCCGCAGCGCGGAACGGGCAGGCGACGTGTTCATCTTTGTCGAGTTCGCGTCGGTCGAGGAGGCACGGGCGGGGCGCGAACGACTGCTGCAGCCGGGAGTGCTGGATCGCTTCGCCGGCAAGGACCTACCAGTCGTGATCGATGAGGCCGACCTAGCGGTGTACTGATACCGGTGGCGTTCAGGTGACCGCACCAAGCCATCCGGCCGCCAGGGCCGCTGACGCAAGGCTCAGCACGCCCCAGCCGAGTTGCAGCGCGCGCGCATCCCGCTCATGGGCGAACGCGACGCCGCTGCCGCCGAGCGCCGCGCATCCGAGCGCGAGCGCCGGCGCGTACCAGCGCCAGTCGTAGCTGAGCACTGGGGCGAGCGCGACCGACAGAGCGAGCGCGCCAGCGAATGCGCCCCAGGTGAGTGCGAGCGACCGGACGAGCCCAATCCGATGGGGCAGCCCGTCGATGCCGGCGGCGCGGTCGTCATCGAGGTCGGGCAGTGTATTCGCGAGGTGCAGTGAGATTCCGATGAGCGCGCCCAGCGGCAGCAGCCACCAGAGCTGCGGCTGCCAGCGGTCGAGCGTGACCCAGACCCATGCCGGGAGCGTCGGGATCGCGGCCATGTAGGGCAGGGCACTCAGCGGCGTGCGTTTGAGCCTCACGTCATATGCCAGGCCACATGCGAGCCCGAGCACCACGAGCGCGAGGCTGCGCGCACCGAGCGTCGTTGCGAGCGCGAGCGCGGCGACGGCAAGCGCTACGGCCAGCGCCAACGCAACAGACGCCGGGACAAGGCCGGACGCGACCGCCTTCCACGGCTTGGTAATGGCATCGAGGTAGCGGTCGACGACGTCGTTCGCCGCACCGATGGCGCTCTGCGCGAACAGCATCACGAGTGCCATGCGGGTAAGGACGGCGGCCTCCGGTACGCCACGGACGGCGATGCAGGCGAGGCCGGCGGTCGCGGCGACGTTGAGCAACGTCGGGAAGGGATGAATCAGCCGCGCGATGCGCAGGGCGCGGTCGAACGCATTCACCGGCGGTGGCATCGACGCCGGGAGGACGTGCGCGGGAGCGTCCACGACAAGCCTCGGACGGCGTGCGGCGAGCCGTCACATCCATCCTACCGCTGACACGCGCGTCGTGACGTAACACGCCGGCATGCGTATGCTTCGCAGGCAATCGCGAAGCAGAACGGAGGTCCGTCATGAAGTTGGGTCTATCGGCCGGATACTGGAGCAGCGGGCCGCCCGCCGGCGTTGAGGAGACGCTGCGCGCGGCCGAGGACCTCGGGTTCGATTCCATGTGGACGGCTGAGGCGTACGGCTCGGACGCGCTGACACCGCTCGCCTGGTACGGCTCAAAGACGACGCGCATGAAGCTCGGCACGTCGATCATGCAGCTCTCGGCGCGCACGCCGGCGGCGACGGCGATGGCGGCGATGACCCTTGACCACCTTTCCGGTGGCCGCGTCATCCTCGGGCTGGGCGCCTCCGGCCCGCAGGTCGTCGAGGGCTGGTACGGCCAGCCATACCCACGCCCGCTCGAGCGGACGCGCGAGTACGTCGACATCGTGCGCAAGATCGTCGCGCGGGAGGAGCCGGTCACATACCAGGGCAAACACTATCAGCTGCCCTATCCCGGCGGCATGGGACTCGGCAAGCCGCTAAAGTCGACCATCCACCCGCTTCGCACTGATATCCCGATCTATCTGGCAGCCGAAGGGCCCAAGAATGTCGCCCTCGCCGCGGAGATCGCCGACGGCTGGCTGCCGCTGTTCTTCTCGCCGAAGACAGACAAGTTCTATCGCGATGCACTGGCCGAAGGCTTCGCAAGGCCGAACGCGCGCCACCAGCAGGGCGACTTCGAGGTCGTCGCGAGCGTGCCCGTGATCATCAATGACGACATCGAAGCCGCGGCCGATATGTACCGGCCGACGCTCGCGCTCTACGCGGGTGGCATGGGCGCGCGCGGCGCGAACTTCCACTACGACGCGATCGCGCGTATCGGCTACGAGGATGTGTGCGCGAAGGTGCAGGAGCTGTACCTCAGCGGCCAGAAGCGCGAGGCCATCGCTGCGATCCCGACGCAGATGGTGGAGGACACCGCGCTCATTGGCCCCATCGAGAAGATCCGCGACGACCTCGCGAAGTGGAAGGGCACAGTGCTGACGACGATGCTCGTCGGCGGCCCGCCGCAACTGCTTGAGGCGATCGCCAAGGTCGTCCTGTAGCGTCGTGTCGAAGCAGCTGCGCCTCGGCTACATCGCCGGCTACTGGTCGAGCGGCCCGCCCGCCGGCGTCGAGGAGGCGCTGCACGCGGCCGAGGACCTCGGCTACGACTCCTTCTGGACGGCGGAGGCGTACGGCTCCGACGCGCTAACCCCGCTTGCCTGGTGGGGCGCGAAGACCTCCCGCATCCGGCTCGGCACGTCGGTCGCCCAGATCTCGGCTCGGACGCCGGCGGCGATGGCGATGGCGGCGATCACCCTGGACCATCTGTCGGACGGTCGCTTCATCCTCGGGCTCGGCGCCTCCGGCCCGCAGGTGGTCGAGGGCTGGTACGGCCGGCCGTACCAGCGCCCGCTCGAACGCACGCGCGAATACGTCGAGATTATCCGGCGCATCGTGCGGCGCGATATGCCCGTGACGTTCGACGGCAGGCAGTACCAGTTGCCGTACCCGGGTGGCAGCGGCCTCGGCAAGCCGCTGAAGTCCACGGTCCATCCGCTGCGTAGGGAGATCCCGATCTACCTCGGCGCTGAGGGCCCGAAGAACGTCGCTATGGCGGCAGAGATCGCCGATGGCTGGCTGCCGGTGTTCTTCTCTCCGAAGCTCGACCACTTCTACTGCGATGCATTGGCCGAAGGATTCGCGCGGCCGGGCGCGCGCCACACGCTTGATGACTTCGAGATCCCCGCCAGTGTCCCCGTCGTGATCGACGACGACATCGAGCGGGCGGCAGACGTCGTCCGGCCGACGCTGGCGCTGTACATCGGCGGCATGGGGGCGCGCGACATGAACTTCCATTACGAAGTGTTCGCGCGCATGGGATATGAGGACGTCTGCGAGAAGGTGCAAGCGGCCTTCCTCGCCGGCCGCCGCGCCGACGCGATCGCGGCTATTCCGACGGCAATGGTCGAGGACACGGCGCTCATCGGACCGCATGCGAAGGTGCGCGAAGACCTCGCGCGCTGGCGTGAGACCGTGATCACGGGCCTGCTCGTTGGCGGCCCGCCGGCGTTTCTGGAGCAGGTCGCCAACCTGGTGTGGTGATTATGGGCAGGCTGTGGCGCAGGTCTTCAGACGACGCAGTTCCTGCACCGCCCTCGCGCTCGATACAGCCCGCCGGTCCTTCGTTGATAGCCTGATCGCGTGTACGTCATCGGCACCGCCGGCCACGTCGACCATGGCAAGTCGCGCCTCGTTGAAGCGCTGACGGGCATCGACCCTGATCGCCTCGACGAAGAGAAGCAGCGCGGCATGACGATCGACCTCGGATTTGCATGGCTAACGCTGCCGAGCGGCCGCACGGCGAGCATCGTCGATGTGCCGGGGCACGAGCGGTTCATCAAGAACATGCTCGCCGGGGCCGGCGGCATCGACGTCGCCCTGCTCGTGGTCGCCGCGGACGACGGCGTGATGCCGCAGACACGAGAGCACCTCGACATCCTCGACCTGCTCGACGTTCGGCGCGGCGTCGTGGCGCTGACGAAGTGCGACCTCGTCGATGCCGAGTGGCTCGATATCGTCGAGACTGACGTGCGTGACCTGCTCGCGCCGACGACGCTTGCGGCGGCGCCGGTCGTGCGATGCTCCGCCATGACCGGGATGGGACTCGATGAGTTGCGCGCGGCGCTGGACGCGGCCATCGACGGCCTCGAACGCCGGCGGCACCTCGGGCGTGCCCGGCTCCCGATCGACCGCGTCTTTACGATGACTGGGTTTGGCACCGTTGTGACCGGCACGCTCATCGACGGCGAGCTTCGTTCCGGCGACGAGGTCGAGGTGTTGCCACCTGGGCACCGCGTGCGGGTCCGTGGCCTCCAATCGCACCGCGAGAAGGTCGCGCGCGCGCTCCCGGGTATGCGTACCGCCGTGAACCTCGCTGGGATCGAGCGCGACACACTTCGCCGCGGGATGGTGCTGGCTACGCCGGGCGCGCACGCACCGACCTCCGTCTTCGATGCGCGGGTGACGGCCGTCCGTGGCGCGCCGCGGCCGTTGCCGCATAACGCGCGCCTGACACTCCACGCCTTCACCGCCGAGGCGCCCGCACAGCTGCGCCTGCTCGACCGTGACGAGCTGGTACCCGGTGGGACCGGCTGGGCGCAGCTTCGTCTCGGCACGCCGGTCGTCGTCGCGCGCGGCGACCGCTTCGTGTTGCGCTCGCCGGACGACACCGTGGCAGGCGGCATCGTTGTGGCCATCGACGCGCCGCGGCGTCGCCGGCGCGACGCCGACGCGATCCTCGCGCTCGCGCGTCTGCTGTCGGATTCGGCGGAGGACCGAATCGTCGCCCTGCTGTCACGCGCGGCATCCCTGTCGTCGGCTGAGGTTGTGGTGGCAACCGGGTTGCCGGAGGCGGAGGTGCGTCGGGCGTTGGAGACGCTGGTCGCGGCCGGGGCAGCGGTCCGGGTCCCGGAAGGCGAGCGCGTGATCGGTGCGTCCCCGTTCGCCGAGGCAGCGGCGCGGGCAATGAGCGGCCTTGCCACGTTCCACGCTCGCTACCCGCTTCGGCCGGGCATGCCCCGCGAGGAGCTGCGCGCCGCGCTAGGGCTGGATGCACGCTCGTTCGATGATGTGCTCGCGCTGACGCCCGCGGTCGTACTCGATGGCAGCGTCGCGCGGCTGGCAGCGTTCACGCCGATGCCTACGCCGGAACAGCGGGCGGTGGCAAGCGCGTGGCTGGCGGCCCTACATGATGGCGCCACCCTGCCTCCGATCGATGACGACTTACGGATGTATCTCGTGCGACGTGGTGACGTGGTGGACGCCGGCAACGGGGTGCTTTTCGAGGCGACGCGGCTCCAACAGATGCGCGAGGCAGTCCAGGCACACGTCCGTCGCTGTGGCGCGATCACCATCGCCGAAGCTCGCGATATGCTCGCCACGAACCGGCGGCGCGCGCAGGCGCTGCTGGAGCTGATGGACCGGCTCGGTGATACGCGCCGAGAGGGTGACGCGCACGTCCTCCGCCAGCGCTAAGGGAGCGGTGTTCTCGCGCACCGTTGCAGCAGCGCCGATGGCGACGTAGCGCGCGTTACGGATCGGCGCTGGGCATCAGTCAGCGATGCCGACGCCGCCGTCGATGACGACCGTCTCTCCGGTGACCATGTCGGCGCCTTCGATGAGCGAAAGCACGACCTGTGAGACGTCCTCCGGCGTGCAAACGGCCTTGAGCGGCGCGCGGTTCGACTGCGCCTTCTTCGCAAGCTCGTACACCTGCTCGCCGAGGCCGTTCCGCAGCCAGCGCGTCTCGATAAAGCCGGGCGCCACGGCGTTGACGCGGATCTCCGGACCGAGCACCCGCGCCAGAGCGACGGTCATGTTGATGAGAGCCGCCTTCGAGGCCGCGTACGCGATCGAGCTGCCGATGGCGCGGACTCCGGCGACCGACGCGACGTTGATGATCGCGGCGCCGGCACGCTGTCCGGCCGGGACCGTCGCCCGCATCGCCTTGGCGGCCGCGCGCGAGCAGAAGAATGCGCCCTTCACGTTGACGGCGAAGATATCGTCCCAGTACTCGGCCTTCATGCCGTCGAGGTCCGCGAAATTGACGAAGTGCGTCGTCGCGGCGTTGTTCACGAGGACGTGCAGGCCACCGAACGTCGCGACAGCCTCGCGAACCATCGCCTCGACCTCGTCTTCGTGCGAGACATCCGCACGCACGACGAGCGCTTGCGCCCCGGCCGCCGCGACCAGATCGGCGGTTTCATGCGCTTGCGCCTCGGAGCGGGCGAAATTGACGACGACGTTGGCGCCGCGCCGGGCCAGGTCGAGCGCAACCGCGCGTCCCACACCCACCGCCGAGCCGGTGACGAGCGCCGTCTTGCCTCGCACGTCCATCAAAACCTCCTTGGTCCCGGCCCGGGCGTGCTCCGATTCTACGGGGCGGCCTCGCGCCGGGCGAGGGCGGTATGGACGGGGCCGAGCAGCGTTCTCGTTGGTGGGGGCGAGCCGGGTCGGTAGACTGGCGGGCACATGAAATCGGGACTGAAGGGCCTGGTGCTGAGCGGCGGCAAGGGCAACCGCCTGCGGCCACTGACGTACACCGGGGCAAAGCAGCTGGTGCCGATCGCCAACAAGCCGATCCTGTTCTACGGGCTCGAGCAGCTGGCCGAGGCGGGCATCAAGGACATAACGATCATCGTCTCGCCCGAGACCGGTGATGAGGTTCGCCGCAAAACCGGCGACGGCGGACGGTTTGGCGCCCGCATCCGCTACATCGAGCAGCTGCAGCCCGGCGGCATCGCCCAGGCGATCGGCCTCGCCCGCGAGGCCATCGGCGAGTCGCCCTTCGTGACGTTCCTCGGTGACAACTTCCTCACACAAGGCATCGTCCCATTCGTCCGCACATTCGTCGAGTCGGACGACGACGCCGAGATCCTGCTGAAGCGCGTGCCCGATCCCACCTCTCTCGGAGTGGCGGCCTTTGAAGGCGAGCGCCTCGTGCGCGTCGTCGAAAAGCCAAAGGATCCACCGAGCGACCTGGCGGTCATTGGCATCTACATGTTCACCCCGCGCGTCTTCGAGGCGATCGCCAGCATCACGCCATCGCCGCGTGGCGAGCTTGAGATCACCGACACAATCCAGTGGCTGCTCGACCACGGTGCGAACGTGCGGGCCGAAGTCGTCGACGGCGAGTGGATCGATACGGGCAAGCACGACGACCTGCTCGCCGCGAACCGCATCGTCCTCGAGTCGATCGCCGACGACCGGGACGCCGGCAGCGTGGACGAGCATTCGAAGCTGCACGGGCGCGTCGTACTGCAGCCCGGTTGCCAGCTCGTGAACAGCGTCATTAGCGGGCCCGTGATCATCGGCGAACGCACGCGCGTCGTCGACTCGTACATCGGGCCGTTCACGTCGATTGACCACGATTGCGAGGTCGTCGCCAGCGAGATCGCTGGCAGCGTCGTGCTCGAGGGCACGCGCATCGCGCGGCTCGGCCATCGCATCGAACACAGCCTGATCGGTCGCAATGTCGAGCTCGTCGGCGATGACCGCAAGCCGCGCGGCTATACGCTGGTCCTCGGCGACTACTCACGGGTGCGCGTGCCGTGATGCGCGTTTTCGTCGCCGGTGGCGCCGGTTTCATCGGCTCGAACTTCATCCGCCTGCTGATGCGCGAGCGCCCGGACGTCGAGGTAGTAAACTTCGACGCGCTGACGTACGCCGGTAACCCGGACAACCTCGCGGAGGTCGCTGCGGACGCGCGCTACCGATTCGTCCATGGCAACGTCGCAGACCTCGACGCCGTGCGCGGGGCGATGCGCGGGTGCGCCCGGGTAGTGAACTTCGCGGCCGAATCGCACGTCGACCGTTCCATCGAGGATGCCGCTGGCTTCATCGAGACGAACGTCCGCGGCGCCTACAACGTCCTATCGGCCGCCCGCGACGAGGGCGTCGAGCGGGTGCTGCACATCTCGACGGACGAGGTCTACGGGCCGGCGACGATGGAGTCGCCGCGCCGCGAGGATGACCCTTTCCGCCCGCGGAGCCCCTATGCCGCGAGCAAGGCGGCGGGCGATTTGATGTGTCACGCGTTCGCCGAGACCTACCGGCTACCCGTGGTCGTGGCGCGCCCGGCGAACAACGTAGGGCCCTACCAGTACCCGGAGAAGGCAGTACCGCTCTTCGTGACAAATGCGCTCGACGACGAACCGCTCCCGGTCTACGGCGAAGGCCTGCAGGTGCGCGACCGGCTGTATGTCGAAGACAATTGCCGCGCGCTTCTGCTCCTGCTCGAGCGTGGCGAGCCCGGCGAAGCCTACAACATCCAGGCCGATAATCACCGCCCGAACATTGACGTCGCACGCGCCGTGCTGGACCTGCTCGACAAACCATACGACCTCATCCGCTTCGTTGAGGACCGTGCGGGACACGACGCCTGCTACTACATGGACTGGTCGAAATTGCGCGCGCTCGGCTGGCGGCCGACGTACGACTTCGGGCGGACCATGGAGGCCACGGTGCGGTGGTATCGCGATCACCGCGCCTGGTGGCAGCGCATCAAGTCGGGCGAGTTCCGGCGGTACTACGAGCGCATGTACGGCGACCGGCTCGCGAACGCGCGGCCGTACGCGGCGCGCTGACCAAGCGTCGTTGGCGATGAACGCCAGCTAGTCGTACTGTTGGCGGCGGACGCGCGCCGGGTTCCAGACGAAGAAGTTCACAAGTAGCACGCCTGCGACGAAGCCCCCGATATGGGCGAAATATGCCACGCCGCCTCCCGCCCCGACGGCGTCGGTGCCGAACGTGGCGAACCCGCTGAAGAGCTGCATCACGAACCAGAAACCGATCAGCAGCAACGCCGGAATGGGCACGGGCATGAGGATGAACAGCGGCACCAGCGTGACGACGGTCGCCCGCGGGAAGAGCAGGATGTACGCGCCGAGCACGCCCGCGATGGCGCCGCTGGCGCCGATCGCCGGCGTCAGGTCACTCGCGTTGAATGCCATATGGGTGAATGCCGCGGCGGTGCCGACGACGAGATAGAAGAGCGCGTACGCCACGTGGCCCATCGCATCTTCGACGTTGTCCCCGAAGATCCAGAGGAAGAGCATGTTGCCGAGGATGTGTAACCAGCCGCCGTGCATGAACATGGCGCTGAACAGCGTCCACGCTGGGTGTGGTTGCGCGCCGCACAGCCGCGCCGCCGCGATCGAGACCGTGTCACGGAGCCCGAGGCTGTCAAGCGTACAAGCGGGGATGTTGCCCCAGTGCCAGACGAAGCGGTCGAGCTCGCTGGTCACGGGGACGCCGCCCACGGTCCCACGGAGCGAATCGGTGCTGAGCGCCAGCTCGTAGAAGAAGACCAGGAAGTTCAGCGCGATGATCGTCACGTTGACGTACGGGAACGAGCGCGAGTGGGTCGTGTCGGCGATCGGGATCATGAAGCGGACAGCGGCGTGAACGACCGGACGGGTAGGGCGCCAACGGCGCGGAGGTCGATGACGAGGCCGGCAACGACATAGTAGACGCGGTCCGCGCGGCCGGCCACCATCGCGTTCGCGGTGCCGAGCAGATCACGAAACGCGCGGCCAAGGGCATAGGGCGGGACGACACCAGCACCAACCTCGTTGCTGACGACGATGAGCGTGGCTTGATGCTCCTCGGCCCACGCGAAGAGGGCGGCTATCTCCTCCTCGAAACGCCGCGCGCACACCGCAAGCGCTTCCGGACTTGTATCGCCCATCTCGCGCGCGGTGTCCGCGGCGACGAGCAGGTTGCTTGCCCAGAGCGTGAGGCAGTCGACGATGACCGTCGCACGGCGAAAGCCGCCGTCGCGCAGCGCGTCGGCGATGCGCGACGGCGCCTCGACGGTGCGCCAGCCAGCCGGGCGACCTGCGCGGTGATTCGCGATGCGCTGTTCGACCTCGGCGTCATCCGAGTGCTGCATCGTCGCGACGAACACGACGGGATCAGGGCTGGCCGCAGCGAGGCGTACCGCCAGCTCGCTCTTGCCGCTTCGGACGCCGCCGAGAATGAAGGTCGTCGTCATGCCAGCGCGTAGGCCTCCAGCCAGCCGTGCCGCGCCACCGCGGCGATGAACAGCAGCGACGCAGCTTCGCTTACCTCGACCAGCGCGCCGCAGATATCGCCCGTCATACCGCCGACCGCGCGCCGCGCGAGCAAGGCGCCGCCCACGGCCACGAGCGTCACTTCGAGCACCGCCAGTGCACCGGAGGCGCCGAGTAAGACCACTGACGCCGCGAGCGCCACTGCCCCGGCGATCACGGTCGTGAACGGGCACGCCGCGCGATGGAACGTCGCGCCTAACCCGTCAGGTCGCGCCGGGGGGACCCCGGCAACGGCGAGCGTCATCGCCCAGCGGGCGAGACACGGCGCAAGCAGCAGCGCTTCGAACCGCACGTCGCGCGGCAGAGCAAGAAGGCCGGCCCACTTCATCGCAAGCACGCTGACGATGGCCGTGACCCCGAACGAGCCGGTGCGGACGTCGCGCATGATCGCCAGCCGGTCGCCCGGCGAGCGCCCACCGAGGAGCCCGTCGGCAGCATCGCTCAAGCCATCAATGTGGATCGCGCCGGTCAGGATGACCAGCAACACAATGAGGAGCACGTCGGCCGACGCTTCGGGCAAGCCGCGGCTCAGGAGCCTATCTGCGGCGAGCAGCAGGCCGCCAAGCAAGAGCCCGACGATGGGGAACCAACCCTGCGCGGCCGCCGCGCGTTCGAGGTCATGGGCATGGCGCGGCAGGGGTAGACGCGTCAGGAAGCCGATGGCGGCGAGGGCGCCCTTCACGTTTCGGGTACCAGCGCGTCCTCGGCCCGCGACACGCCGGCGCTGTCGAACGTCGCCATCTCATGTGGAATGCGCAGGGCGGCGGTGAGGAGCGAGCAGGCGAGCGCCGCGCCGGTGCCCTCGCCGAGCCGGAGGTCGAGATCGAGCAGCGGACGCAGCCCCAGGTGTGCAAGTGCGAGGTCGTGTCCTGGCTCGGCCGACCGGTGGCTCGCCAGCATGAAGTCGACGCTGCACGGGGCAAGCGCGGCCGCGGCTAACGCCGCAGCGGTGGTCGGATAGCCGTCGAGGACGACGGCACAACGCGTTGCCGCGGCCCCGATGGCCACGCCCGCGAGGAAGGCGAGCTCGAAGCCACCGACCGCCGCGAGCGTGCCGACCGGGTCGGCGGGCGAGGGTGCGTGCAGCGCGAGAGCGCGCTCGACGACCGCCCGCTTCGCCGCGTAACGCGCATCGTCAATCCCGGTGCCGCGGCCGACAGTCAACGCCGGACGATGTCCCGTGAACGCGCACGTCAGCGCCGCGGCCGCAGTTGTGTTGCCGATGCCCATATCGCCGAGGCCGAACACGTCCACACCGTCGGCGGCAAGGTCACGGGCCAGCCCGATGCCCCTCGCGATGAGCTGCGTGCACTCGCTGCGCGTCATCGCCGGCGTCGCCGCGAAGTTCGACGTCCCCTTCCGGAGCTTCACCGTGGTGATAGCGCCTTCCGGCATCGACTCATCGAGATCCGTGGCGACGCCGGCATCGACGACGACCACGCGCGCGCCGGCATGCGCGGCCAGCACGTTGATCGCGGCGCCGCCCGAGACAAAGTTCCGGAACATCTGTGCCGTCACGGCGCTCGGATATGCGCTCACGCCTTCCGTCGCAACGCCGTGGTCGGCCGCGGCCACGATGATGACCGGGTTTGGCGTGGGCGGGACCGCCGTGCCGCGGACTCCGGCCATCCAGGCATGCAGGTCCTCGAGACGGCCGAGCGCCCCCGGTGGCTTTGTCAGCCTGCGCTGTCGCGCCAGCGCCTGCTCCCGCGCGGCGTCATCGATCGCCGGGATTCGCGCGCAGGCGTCGAGCACCTCGCGCTCCCAGTAGGTAATGTCATCCGCGTGGCTGCCGGAATGCGTCATCTGGCCGCGGTCATTGACTGCCGCTCGACGTGGCGGCGCAGTGCTGCATTGAACAGGGCCGGCCGTTCGTACTGCGGCGAGTGGCCGGCCTCCGGCACGACCTCGAGCGTTGCCATGGGGATCAGACGTGCCATCTGCTTCATCGCCTCGACAAGCGGCGGCGCATCGAGGTCCCCGTAAATGAGGAGCGCCGGGACGGCGACCGCGGTGAGGCGGTCCTCGGTCCCCGGCCAGTTCTCGAGCGCGGCCCAGGCACCGAGGAACGCATCGACGGACATGCGCGCCAGGCGCTCGTCGGTCTCAGCCTTGCGGTCCGCCGGCATGTGCGGGGGCGTTGGCACGACCTGCGGCAGCGCTGCCACGGCTGCCATCCCCTGCCCCTGTGCGATGCGGTGGCGCAGAGCGAGGAACTGGGACATGGCCGGCGAGCGGTTGAAGGCGAATCGATACGACGTGTCTTCAAGCGTAAGCGACAGCAGGCGTCCGGGGCTGCGGAGCGCGATCTCCTGCGCGATCGCGCCGCCCATCGAGTGGCCGAGCAGGTGGTAGCGCTCGAAGCCGACGTGCGCGATGAGGGCCTCCGCGTCGTCCGCCATCTGCTCGATCGTGTACGACGTGCGGTCCCCAGGTGCTTCCGAACGGCCATGACCGCGGTTGTCAAAGACCAGGACGCGGTGCGTGCGCGCGAATTCGGGCACCTGGAAGCGCCAGTCAGTGATGTCGCCGGTATACCCGTGCACCAGGACGAGCGGGTCGCCCTTGTCGCCGTGTCGCTCGTAGTACAGGTCGATGCCGTTGACCTTGACGTGCGGCATGCTTCAGGCTCCTCTCCGAATCGTCGTGCGTCGAGCGGACGGCTTCGGCTTGGCGGGGGCGCGCTTGCGCGCGCTCGGCGGTGACGCGCCGTTACGCCGGCCATTCGCCGATGCCCGCTTGCCGGAGGCGACGCGCACCGGCGCCCGTCGCTTCGGTTTGGCCGCGTCATCCGACTCCAGCCAGGCCGTCGGTTCCTCGCCATAGAGCTCCGCGCCGTTGTACCACCACAACCGCTCGCGGCAGTCGTCGGGCACGTCGAGCAGGTCGAAGATCGTGTCCCAACGGCGGATATGCTCGCCGATCTTCTCCGGCTGCGTATCGGACCCGAAGATCAGCTTCTCGTAGCCAATCTCGTGGCCAATGAGCCTGCGCTCGACCGCGTGCCGCTCGATCGTCGTGCCACCGCTGAAGTCGAAGTAGACGTTGTGCCGCCAGCGCGCTACCGACGCAGCCTCGTCATAGTTGCCGGTGCCGCCGAGGTGCGCGCCGATGAGTTTCAGGTCGGGGAAGTTGTTCGCGATCGTGTCGAGATGGAATGGGCGCATGCGGATAGCCGAGACGTTGCGCACCGTCCGCCAGACCTGCATCCAGCGGCGGTAGCCCTCGGCGGCGGCCGGGTCGCGCCGCGGATGCGTGCGCAGGTAGTCGATGCCGCCACCGATGACGCCCATATGCAGCAGGATCGGCCAGCCGAACTCCTGTGCCGTCTCATACACCGGGAAGTAGTCCGGGCAGTCGTAGTCGCGGGTGACGCCAATCATCTTGAGGCCACGGTAGCCCATGTCGCGCAGCTCGTGCAGGCGCTCCGGGGTCGTCGTCTCGGGGTCGACCATCGCCGTGGGGATGAAGAGGTCGGGGAAGCGCTGCGCCTGCTTGATGGAGTCCTCGTGGGAGATGCCGAAGCGGCCGCCGCAGAGCAGGTTCGCCTTCGTGACGCCGGCGGCCTTTGCGTGGTTGTACAGGTTCTCGACGAGCGGCGCCGGGTCGGCGTCGGGCTTCTCCCAGTTACGCGGGAAGTGGACATGGATATCGAAGATCTTGCGCACGGCGCCTCCGTTGCAGATGTCGGCTGCCGACAAGCGTACCGCGCAGCGGCCATAGCGCATCGCTCTCCCGCCACCCGCTACCCGCTCCGGCAGCGTCTCGCTACCCTCATGTGCGATGGAGATCGGCCGCGAAACCGTCCTGCACCTCGCCCGGCTGGCGCGCATCGACCTCACCTCCGACGAGGTCTCGACCTACGCCGCGCAGCTCTCAGAGATCCTCGGGCACTTTGACGTCCTCCAACGCGTCGACACGGAGGACGTGGAGCCGACGGCGCACACCCTCGCGCTCGAGGACGTCATGGTCGAAGACCGCGCCCGGCCGTCGCTCCCTCGCGACCAGGTCCTCGCGCTCGCCCCGTTGACCGAGGACGGCTATCTGCGCGTTCGCGCGGTGCTCGAGTAGCCGATGACGAACGACCTCCCCTTCCTGACCATCGCCGAGGCAGCAGAGCGGCTCCTGCGCCGTGACCTCTCCTCGCGCGAGCTGACGCAGGCGCTGCTCGACCGCATCGCCGCCGTCGACCCGCGCGTCCGCGCGTACCTCGCCGTGACCGCGCAACGGGCGCTCGAGCAGGCCGACGCGGCGGACACGCACATCGCCGCCCGCAACGCGACGCCATTGACCGGCATTCCCGTCGCGATCAAGGACGTGCTCGTCACGCGCGGCACGCCAACGACCTGCGGCTCCCGCATGCTCGAAGGCTTCATTTCGCCATACGACGCCACCGTCGTCGCCCGCTTGCAGGAAGCGGGCGCTGTCGTCCTGGGCAAGACGAACATGGACGAGTTCGCGATGGGGTCGTCGACCGAGAACTCGGCATACTTCCCGACCCGTAACCCATGGGACCTCGAACGGGTGCCAGGCGGCTCCTCCGGAGGATCGGCGGCCGCCGTCGCCGCCGGCGAGGCGATCTACGCACTCGGCTCTGATACCGGCGGCAGCATCCGCCAGCCGGCCGCGCTCTGCGGCGTCGTCGGCATGAAACCGACCTACGGCCGCGTCAGCCGTTACGGACTCGTCGCCTTCGCCAGCTCGCTCGACCAGGTGGGGCCGTTCACGCGCACCGTGCGCGACGCCGCGCTCGTCTTAAACGCCATCTGCGGGCACGACCCGCTGGATTCCACATCGGCGCCGATCGACGTACCGGACTTCACGGCCGATCTCGAGAAGGGTGTGCGCGGCATGCGCATCGGCGTGCCACGCGAGTACCTGCCGGACACGCTCGATCAGGGGGTGCGGGAGCGGATGACGGAAGCGCTGAAGACGCTGGAGGCGCATGGCGCCGAAATCGACACCGACGTCTCGCTCCCGAGCACCGAGGCGGCGCTCGCCGTGTACTACATCATCGCGCCCAGCGAAGCATCTGCGAACCTCGCACGATACGACGGCGTGAAGTACGGCTACTCCTACCGCGATGGCAAGACGATGTGGGAGGACATGGAGAAGACGCGAGGGCGCGGCTTCGGCGCCGAGGTCAAGCGGCGCATCATCATCGGCACCTACGCGCTCTCTGCCGGCTACTACGATGCGTACTACCTCAAAGCCCTGAAGGTGCGCACCGTCATCCGCCGCGAGTTCGATGCTGCGTTCGAGCGCTACGACGCGCTCGTCGCGCCCGTCACGCCAACGCCAGCGTTCAAGATCGGCGAGAAGACGGCCGATCCGTATGCGATGTACCTGAACGACGTGTTCACCCTTCCGGTAAACATCGGCGGCCTACCGGGGATTTCGGTGCCGGCCGGCTTCGTCGATGGCCTGCCGGTGGGCCTACAGGTGATCGGCAAGCCGTTCGATGAGGCGACCGTCTTCCGCGTTGCCCATGCGTACGAGCAGGCGCACGACTGGTACACGAAGCGCCCGCCACTTTAGAGGCGACTCGATGCATCCCCCTCCGGGGCCATCGTCGTATTCTGAGCGATGAGGTTGAAGGAGGAAGCATGGATCGCCTGCATCGCCGCACCCCCGCCGCACTGATATCCGCTGCACTTGCCGTGAGCATCGTCGCCGTCGCCTGCGGCGGCGGTACGAGCAACGCCGACAAGACAAAGACGGCCGGCGCTGGCTCTGGCTCGACGCCGGCCGCCAGCGCGACACGCGCCGCCGCCTCGCCCACGACGGCGTCGGCCAGCTCGCCGACAGCAGCCGCGGCAGGTTCACCTGCCGCCGCTGCCGGCATCATCACGATCCGCGAAACGGCGATCGGCAAGGTGCTTGCCGACGAGAAGGGCTTCACGCTCTATACCTTCGCGAACGACGTCGCGAACAGCGGCAAGAGCGTCGTCTCGGGACAGCTCGCGGTGGCCTGGCCGCCCGTGCTCACCACGTCGAGCACGCCGCCGGCGGTCACCGGCGCCAGCGGCACATTCACGATCATTACGCGGGACGATGGCACAAAGCAGGTCGCCTACAACGGCAAGCCGCTGTACCGTTTCGCGAACGATACGGCGCCGGGCGACACGAAGGGCGACAAGCTCGGCAACGTCTGGTTCGTCGCGACGCCGTAGCGCGCTCGAGCGGGTTGAAGGCGGGAGGCGCGGAAACGCCTCCCGCCTTCGATATGCTCAGCGCGTGAAACCGTATCGCCGCAGGCTCTCGCCCGAGGATGCGGACACAGGGAGCATCCTCATTACGAAGGACCGCTGGCGCGACTTCCCGCCGCCGATGACCGAGTTCGCAATCGACGCGGGCGGGCGGCGCTTCGCCACCCGCATCGTCGCGGAGGACTGCGCGTGCGTGCCACCACCGCACCAGCACCTCCACCTCGAAGCGGCGCATTTCCGCGATCGCCTCAACTTCACGAAGGGCGCGGTCATCGAGATCGTGCGCGAGGGCGATGCGTATGTCATCCGCGATGGATAGCAGCGAGGAAGAGGGGCTGCGCGCGTTCGCCTTGCGGGTCGAGGCGTACGCCGGGGCGTCCTTTCCCGAACGGCCGATCGCGGTCGATCTCGACGGCGAACGCATCGAGGTGGAGCAGATCGACGCGCGCTGGCGCGAGGAGGAACGCATCGGCTTCCGCGTGCGCCTTCGAGGCGGCCAATCCGCGCTTCTGTATTATGTGCCCGAACTCGACCTCTGGTCTGGCGTATGGACGCGCGGCGGCGAGGGGCCGATGATCGTACGGAGGAGGAGCTGAGCCCGCGCGATGCGGGCCACCACGGATGGGCGACGGCGTCACGCACCGCGGCAACATCTCGCAGCACGTGCAGCAGATCCCCTCCTCGGGGATCCGGCGCTTCTTCGACCTGCTCGCGAGCATGGAAGGCGTCATCTCCCTCGGCGTCGGCCAACCCGACTTCGTCACGCCGAACCACATCCGCCAGGCCGCGATCCGCTCGATCGAGGACGGCGAGACGTACTACACGTCGAACTACGGCCTCGTCGAGCTGCGCGCGGCGATCTCGCGCCACCTCGAGCGCCTGTACGGCGTCCACTACGACGCCGGCACCGAAATCATCGTTACGGCCGGCGTCAGCGAGGCCCTGAACATCGCACTGGCCTCAATCCTCGACCCGGGCGATGAGGTGCTCTCGCCCGACCCAGGCTACGTCGCCTACCTGCCGTGCGTGCTCCTCGCCGGCGGCATCTACACCCAGGTGCCGACGCGCGCCAGCGAGAACTTCCGCCTGCGGCCGGACGAGATCGAGCAGCGCATCACGCCGCGCACGAAGGCGATCCTCATCGGCTATCCGGCGAACCCAACGGGCGCCGTCATGGACCGCGCGACGCTCGAGGCGATCGCCGCGATCGCCGAGAAGCACAACCTTTTCGTCATCTCCGACGAGATCTACGACCGGCTCGTCTATGACACCGAGCACGTCTGCTTCCCGACGCTGCCCGGCATGCGCGAGCGCACGATCCTGCTCGGCGGCTTCTCGAAGGCGTACGCGATGACCGGTTGGCGGCTGGCGTACACCTGCGCCCGCAACGAGCTCACCGAAGCGATGATGAAGGTGCACCAGTACGTGATGATGTCGGCGCCGACGCCGGCGCAGTTCGCGGCGCTCGAGGCGCTCCGCAACGGCGAGGAGGATGTGCGCGGCATGGTCGCCGAGTACGACCGGCGGCGACGGCTCGTCGTCGAGCGGCTGAACGCGATGGGGCTGCCGTGCCCGGAGCCGCGCGGCGCCTTCTACGCCTTCCCGAACATCGGGCCGAGCGGCATGAATGACGAGACGTTTGCGGAGCGCCTACTAATGGAAGAGCGGGTCGCCGTCATCCCCGGCTCGGCCTTCGGCGAGGCGGGCGCCGGCCACGTGCGGATCTGCTACGCGCAGAAGTACGAGCTGCTCGAGGAGGCGATGGACCGCACCGAGCGCTTCGTGCAGCGCCACCGCGTCAACGGCCCAGCGTAAAGCCTAGTCGTCGCTTCCAGGGTTCGCGCTGTACTCGCTGAGTGGGACGATTGTGCCGTCCGGTTTCGCGATCAGACCGCGAACACGCAATCGATAGTCGGCGATCACGGCGCTGAACAATGTGCTTGTCAGATCCTGCTGCATTTGACCCCAATACGCGGTCGGAGCATCAGGCCGACTTCGCCAGACGAGCGAGAAAAACGGCCCGCGAAAGTCGGCTGGTGTCGTGTCGAGGTTCTTCTTAAACTGAGCGTTCATCGAACCAACCTCGTCGTCGAACGACGTTAGCTCGACGAGTCGGTCGAGCGCCACATTCAAACCGATAACCGCGTAGCCCCGGCTCGTCAGTTGCTGTAACGAGCCGGCCTCAAAGCGCGCGGCCGCAACGTCGTCGATCATGAGAATCGCGCTGTACGCGCCGCTGCGGGCCTCTAGTTCGGAAATTGAGTTCACGCGTGGTGCTTCAGCGATAACTGCGGCAAGCGTCGCGTTCTGTGCTGCCGACTCGCCGGAACCGGCAAGGTAGAACAAAGGCGCCGGTTCGGAACGGACTACTTTTGTTGCAGGGCCAGAAAGCTGGCCCAGGCCGATTGCGATCAGGATGAGGATCATCCCTGCGCCGACTGTGGGCAAACGCCGCTTGGGTACAAATCGAGTCATGGCGACGCGCAACTCATTGTATTCCAGCACGCCGAGTTGTCGACTCCCGGACGAGTACCGGTAAAGATTGCGTATTCGGCGGACAGCGGCTTGAACCATGACCAGGTCGTCCCAAACCATCGGTATTGGGAATTGGTATCCCATGTTGGCCCGCAGCCGGTTCGGGGAGGCGCGGTATCGCAGAGATATACGTAGGGCGTATTGCACGCCGTGCCGTTATTTACCTGACACGCTTGCTGGTCGAGAACCGAACCACGGTGATAGAAGTTCGTGCCGCGAATCCAGGCGAAGAATTGCGATGTCGTCGTCGACGTTGCTGAGGTTCCGTACGCCGTGTACACGGAGCCGAGAGTGACGAGCCAGGCAGTCTGTCCGGTACACGTTCGACCGTCACAGGCGATGCTCTTCGAGTAATAGGCCGCTTCAGCATCGTCCTGCGCATACATGGCGACGAGAACCAAGAACGCCACGATGGCCAACAGCCTGCTCTTTATACCCGCGAGTTTACGCCTACGCGTTCATTGTTGTCAACGCCGTGTTCGCGGTGGCCAAGGCCGCCGCCGCACTCGCCGGTTCAAGCACGAAACGCGATCGGCAGCGCCGCCAGGCCGCGCAGCGTCAGGTTCTCCTTGTACGGCGGCTCCTCGACGGCCAGCTCCAGCGCATCGAACCGCCGCACCAGCTCGCCGATCGCGATCTGCCCCTCGACGCGTGCGAGCGGCGCGCCGAGGCAGAAGTGGATGCCCATGCCAAAGGCGAGATGCCGGTTGTCCTCGCGCCGGATATCGAGCCGCTCCGGCTCGGGGAACTGCGCCGGGTCGTGGTTCGCCGCGCCGAGCAGCAGCACCGCCTGCTGGCCCGCACGCAGCGTCTTGCCCCCGAACTGCATATCCTCGAGCGCAACTCGTCCGGTGAGCTGGACGGGCGGGTCGTAGCGCAGCAGCTCTTCGACGGCGCTTTTGATCAGCGACGGGTCGTCGCGCAGTAATGCCAGCTGATCCGGATGGCGCAGCAGCGCGAGCGTGCCGTTGCCGATAAGGTTCACCGTCGTCTCGTGCCCGGCGATCAGCAGCAGGATGCACGTCGAGATCAGCTCACGCTCGCTGAGCTTGTTGCCCTCATCTTCCGCGGCGATGAGTGCGCTGATGAGGTCGTCGCGTGAGTCGGCGCGGCGCTGCGCCACGAGCTCGGTGAAGTACGCCTGGAACTCCTCGAACACCCGCTGACGCCGCTCGAGCTCCTCCGGTGACACGGCGAACTCGGGGTCGAGGCTCCGTGCCGCCTCCTTCGTCCAACTGCGGAAGCGCACGTGATCCGCCGGCGGCACGCCCAGCATCTCGCAGATGATCTGCACCGGCAGCGGATACGCGAGGTCCTCGATCACGTCCATCTCGCCCGCCGGCGCGACGCGGTCGAGCAGCTCGCGCACGCGCGCCTCGATGCGCGGGCGCAATGATTCGACGACGCGCGGCGTGAACGCTTTGTTCACGAGCCCGCGGAGGCGGGTGTGGTCGGGCGGATCGAGGAAGAGGAAGGGCCGTGACTCTTCCCGCACCACGGCAGGTTCAAGCCCTTGGGCGCGCACTTGATCCTCCCAGCCCGCGACGTTGCGGAAGTCGCTGCTCGCGCGCGGGTCGCGAAGCATCGCCGCGCAGTCCGCATAGCGCGAGAGTATGAGGCCGCCCATCGGCGACTCGTGCACCGGGTCCTCTTCCAGCAGCCGCTTGTACGTCGGGTAGGGATCCTTGCGGAACGCGGGGTCGAACGGATTAAAGATGACGCCGGTGAAGGCGGGCGTTGCATCGGTGGTCATTGAGGTCCTTCCAGGGGGCGTGCACTAGCCAGTCGAGGACAGCCCTGAACGCCTGTCCATCCGCGCGCGTGGCCCATCTGTATTGCTACTCCCCAACGCGCGCGACCGCAATCGGCCCCACCTGCGATTTTCGCAAGTGTCACGTACCTACAGCAGGTTCGCCGGGTCGACGTCGACTGCCCAGTCCGGCGGCAGCGTGAAGTCGCGGACCAGCGCGGCAGGGTCGCGACCGCGGAGGAGCAGCCGCCAGCGCCAGCGGCCGCGCAAGCGCCGCACATACGGCTCCGACGGCCCGACGACCTCGACCGCGATGCCCAGCTCGCGTCGCCGCTGTTCGAGCACACGCCGGAGCTGGGCCGCCTGCTCGCGCGCTCGGCGCGGGTTCACGTGCGCGTGCATGAGGGCGACAAGCCGCGCGTACGGCGGGTAGCCCGCCTGCCGCCGCGCCTCGAGCTCCGCCTGCGCGAAGCCCTCATAGTCGTAGCGCGCGGCTGCGTCGATGGCGTAGTGCTCTGGCGTGTAGGTCTGGATGATGACGCGCCCGGGCTGTTCGCCGCGTCCAGCGCGGCCCGCCACCTGCGTCAGAAGCTGGAACGTGCGCTCTCCGGAACGGAAGTCGGGAAGATGAAGGCCGACGTCGGCGTTGACGACGCCGACCAGCGTCACCGCCGGCAAGTCCAGCCCCTTCGCGAGCATCTGCGTGCCGATGAGAATGTCGGCGTCGCGGCGCGTGAATACATCGAGGATGCGGTCGTGCGCACCACGTCCGCGCGTCACATCGCGGTCCCAGCGGAGGAGCCGCGCGTGCGGGAATTGCCGCGCCACCTCGGCCTCCACCTTCTCGACGCCGACGCCCAGGAAGCGCACGCGCGGCGACCCGCACTGTCGGCAGACACGCGGCAGCGGGGAGCGCCGGTTGCAGCCGTGGCAGACGAGCCGGTCGTCCTGGCGATGGTACGTCAGCGCAAACGCGCACGAAGGGCACTCCGGCACGTACCCGCAGTCGCGGCACTGGACATGGCCGGCTGCCCCGCGACGGTTCAGGAAGAGGATCGCCTGCTCGCCGCGCCGTAGCGTCGCATCGAGCGCTTCTGTCAGCGCCACGCTGAAGATCGACGTGTTCCCGGCCTTCAGCTCCTCCCGAAGGTCGACGACATCGATGCGCGGCATCGCCGGAGTGGCCCTCGGGTGAACTACACCGTCGGCATCGGCCACAGGGCGGACGCGTTCCGGCAACGACAGCAGCCGATAGGCGCCGCGAGACGCCCGCTCGAACGAGACCACGTCAGGCGTCGCGCTGCCGAGCACGACCGGCGCGCCTGTTAGGCGGCCAAGCTCGATGGCGACGTCGCGCGCGTGGTAGCGGGGGTGCGCGTCGTGTTGCTTGTAGGTCCACTCGTGTTCCTCATCGAGGATGATCAACCCAAGATCCGGCATCGGGGCGAAGAGCGCGGAGCGGGCGCCGACGACGACGTCGTAGCGGCGGTCCGCGATGCCATGCCACTGGTCGAACCGCTCGCCATCGCTCAGTCCGCTGTGCAGCACCGCCACGCGGTCGATCCGCTCACGGAAGCGCCGGACGGTCTGCGGGGTCAGTGCGATCTCGGGTACGAGGACGATCACCCGCCGGCCGGATGCAATGCAGCGGTCCAGCGCATCGAGGTAGACCTCGGTCTTGCCACTGCCGGTCACGCCGTGCAGCAGGAACGTCTCACCGCGTCGGCTGGCGACCGCTGCGACGATCGCATCAGCGGCCGCTCGCTGCGCCGGTAGCAACACCGGCGGCGGGCGCCGCGCCACCGGCATGCCCGCCAACGGGTCGCGTGCGACCGGTTGCTCCCGCGTCACGACGATGCCTGCCTCGACAAGCCGTGCCAGGTCGTCGGCCCCCACGGGTGCGCGCTGGCGAAGCTCGGCCAGCGGCATTTCGCCGGTCGCGGCGAGCACCCGCACCGCCGCGACCGCACGCGCGACACGCGCCGTGGCGGTAAGCGCCGCTGCCGTCTCGATGGCATCGCTCGGCACGCCGCACAAAACGACGTGATGGCCGTCGCGGTCGAAGCGGACAGCGCCAACCCGCACGAGCCGCTCGAGGTTGGCGCGTGTGCCGGCGAGCCGTATCGCTTCCTCCGTCGAGATGCCGCACCGGCCCGCTGTGGCAAGCCGGCGGAGCACATCGGCACGGCGCGAGCGCTTGGGTGGGTCGATCGTGCGGGCGCGAGCGACCGCTTCTTCCGCACCCCGCGTCAGCCGTACGATGGGTTCGGTCTTCGCCGTCACCCGCGGCCGGGACAGCCGATATTCGCGCACGAGCAAGCCGCGCCGTTCGAGCGCCGCAATGACGCCGTCGGGCGTGGCGGCGCGGAGAGCGGCCCGCACCGCTTCGGCACTCACCTGTCGCCGCTCGGCGATGAAGCGCATCGCTTCCGCAAGACGCGGCGGCAGGTCGAGCGCGCTCACCTCGTCCTCTTCGACCAGCGCGTGCAGGACTGTCTGCGGCTTCTGGTCGAAGCCGGGCGGCAGGAACAGCGCTACGGCGTCGTACACCGGCGAGAGATACTCGCGTGCGATCCATCCGGCGAGCTGCATCCGGACGTCGTCGAGGAGCGGTCGCTCACCGATGCGAGCGACCACCGGGCGGATCTTCTCGGGCTCGGTGAACATAGGCGTGTCATGGATCTCGGCGACGACGCCCTGCAGCACGCGCCGGCCAAACGGGACATGCACCGCGTCGCCGACATGCAGCTCGAGCCTGTCGGGGATGCCGTAGCTGAACGTCTGCCGGTGAGGTAAGGTCGAGTTCACCGCCACCTCCGCATAGAGGCGATAGGGCGGCGCCGGCGTAACGTCTGCTGCGCTTGCGATGGTCACACCGCCACTGTGTCCCGGCCGACGAGGCCAGGCAATCGCGCCACAACGACACAGATGACCATGAGGACGGTGAGGGGCATCTCGAGACTTCTTTCGGCGAGCGGCCGCCGACGCGCGGAGCTACCGAAGCGTTGCAACCGCCACGGGAATTAATTCTACGCCGTGCGAAAGGCGCCCGTTGTCAGTCGCCGGCGGCGATCTCCGGCGCGGCGATGGCTGGCGCACGCACGCTGCGCACAACGGCGAGAAGCGCGACGAGCGTGATGGCGCTGCCGGCCATCTGCAGCGGCGAGAGCGCCTCACCAAGAAACAGCCACGCCGACACGCCCGCGACCACCGGCACGAGCAACATCAGCAACGATGACACCGTGACGTCCACGTAGCGGTGTGCCCAGTTCACGACGAGGTGCGCGCCGACGCCCGTGCCGAACACGATCGAGAGGATGATGATCCAGTCGACTGGAGACGGGAGGTCGACGCCGCCCGGGGCGAGCAGGGCGATCGGCGTCACCACGATCGCCGCGAACAGCTGGACGACCGCCATCAGCTCGATCGTCCCGCTGGTCTCCCGCACGTGCTTCGAGACGAGAAAGTACGCAGTGAACGTGAGCAGGGCGCCGAACGCCAGCATGTCGCCGGACGGGCTCCATTCGGGTGAGCCCTCTGCGCCGGCGATGACCACGGCGATGCCCGCGATGGCAACACCCGTCCATGCAACCTCGCGGCGCGTCACGCGCTCGCCAAAGAGTGGCCCCGCAACCAGCAGGACAAGCGCCGGCTGCAGCGCGCTGATCAGCGTGGCATTGGCGACCGTCGTGTGGCGGATCGAGGTGAAGGCCAAGGCGACGTTGACGCCAAAGATGATCCCCGCAGGTGCGGCGGCGCGCACGCTTGTGAGCGTCACGCGCCGACCGGAGGCCGGAAGCACCGCCGCCATGAGCGCGGCGCCGAGCCAGAGCCGGAAGAACGCCAGCGTCAGTCCGCCAACGCTCAGCGCCTTCACGAGTACGCCGCCAACGCCCCAGCTGCCAATGGCCACAGCAACGGCAAGCGTGGGCACGTATGTCGGGACGACTGCCGGCGGGCGGATCGAGAGCGGCACTGCCACGGGGGTCTCCTGCTCGCCCAGCGTAGCCGACGACCGGGCAGGGGCCGCGTAGCACATCCCGTCCGCGGCGGGTATCCTCGCCACCGGAGGAATCCGTGACCGTACGCGCCGTCCTGTTCGACCTCGGCGATACGCTCTGGCACTTCCCGAAGATGCCGCCCGCACAGGAAATCCGGATCGAGACCATGCGGCGCATCGGCGGCGTCCTCGAGCGCTGGGGCGTGCCACTCGAGGGCGAGCTGCGCTTCCTCGGACGCGAGATCCGGCTGGGCATCGAGCGCGTCGACCGCGCCGCCTACGAGTCCGACTGCATCAGCCCGGACTTCACCGCCGCCGTCCGTGAGATCGCCGCCCGGATGGGCCTGGAGATCTCCTACGAGCAGGCAGCCGAGCTCTGGGACGCCTGGAACCTCGGTGGGCTGACGCTCGGCCGCACGCTCTTCGAGGACACGTACGAGACGCTCGACTGGCTGCGCGACCATGGCGTGCGCATCGGCTGCGTGACCAACCGCGTCTTCGGCGGCCCGCGCTTCCACGAGGAGCTGCGGGAGCTGCGTCTCGACCAGTACTTCGAGACGACGCTCGTCTCGTGCGATTTCGGCTACATGAAGCCGCATCCGAAAATCTTCGAGCGCGCGATCGCCGACCTCCGCGTCCCCGCATTGGAGACCGCCGTCGTAGGAGATTCGCTGCGCGCGGACGTCGGCGGCGCGCAGGCGCTGGGCATGGTTGGCATCCTGCGACGCAAGGTGCGGCCCGACCCGCCGCACGAGGCTGAGCAGGTCGGCGAAGTGCCGGCCGACCGCCCGGCGACGCGCGCCGAGACGGGTCGCGCGCTCGGCGAATGGGGCGGTGGCGAGGATGTGACGCCGGACTTCACGATTACGACGCTCCGAGAGCTCACCACGTTGCCGATCTTCGGCCGATGACCTTCCCGTGGCTCGTGCTCGGTGTCCTCGGCACGGCCACGTTGGCCGGCGCCTTCGCCATGACGACCCGCCGGTACTTCGTCGCGGCCGTCGCTGGGTCGGCGGCCATCCTGCTGATGCAGAACGGCTACTTCCATTACACCAGCGACGACGCCTACATCACCTTCCGGTACTCGCGGAACCTCGCCGACGGTATCGGCCCGTACTGGAACCCGGGCGAGCACGTCGAGGGCTACACGAACTTCCTGTGGATGGCGCTGCTCGCGGCGCTGCACAAGCTCGGCGCGGACATCGTCCCGACGGCGCGTTGGCTCGGCTTCGCGCTTGCCCTCGGCGCCACTGCCGGCGCGTATCGCCTCGTCTGCGATCTCTGTCATGATTCAGCGGCGCGCGCCGGCGGAGTGTTGGCAGCAGTCCTGCTTTCGGCATCGGGTGCCTGGGGCGTCTGGTCATTCGCGGGCCTCGAGTCATCGCTGGTCGCCGCGCTGATCATCGCTGCCGTGCTGCTGCATGTGCGCGAGATGCCGGGCACGCCGCTTCAGCTATCGGGCATCGTGTGGGCGTTCGCGGCAATGACGCGCCCCGAGGCGCTGGTTCTGGCTGCTGTATCGGCGGGGTTCAAAGTCGCGGCCACCGTGACGCACCGAGGCGACGCGCGGCTGCCGCGTCGCGTCGCCTCGTTCCTGAGCTGGTCCGTGCCGTTCGGCGTGATGTACGGCACCTACTTCGCCTGGCGCTATGCGACGTACGGTTGGTTGTTTCCGAACACCTACTATGCGAAGGTCGGCTCTGGACTTGACCAGTGGGAGCGTGGCTTACGCTACGCGTCCACCTTCCTGCAGGAGTATGGTGGCTGGTCGCTGCTCATTGCGCCGATCGCCTTCGCGACGCCGACGTTTTCGGCAGCGCGCGGCGGCTACACGCTCGCGCTTCTCGCCGCCTGGATGGCCGTCGTCGTCTACGTCGGCGGCGATTCGCTCGTGCGCCTGCGACTGTTCGCGCCGGTACTGCCGGTGTATTACGCCTTCATCGTTGCAGCTGCCGCGAGCCTCGCTGCTCGATTCGATCTGTTCAAGGCACCCACTGCATTCCGGACCATCGGGCTCGGCGCCGCCGCGATGGCGGCGATCGCCATGACGCTGTACCCATCAGCCGCCGGGTTTGGCGCCGGGTTCTGGTTCGAACGTGAACGCCAGGCGGTGGCTGACCGCGCCGCGCTCGGGCGATGGCTGCGCGCGAACGTCGACGCGGACGCGAGGATCGCGGTCGTGCCTGCCGGCGCGATCCCCTATGAATCCCGCCTGCAGTCCATCGACATGCTAGGCCTGAACGATGAGCACATCGCGCACCGCCAAATTGCGCTTGGCGCCTTTCCCGCCGGCCACGAAAAGTACGACAGCGACTACGTGCTCGATCGCCGCCCTGATATCATTGTGCTCAACGAGCTGACGACAACCGCGCCGTGGCACCGCGCCCAATACCGCGATGCAGTCGGCGCGTCGCTGATCCCCGCGGTTGCTGATATGACAGACAACGAACGCCTCTGGCGTGAGTACGAGACCCAGGCGGTCCGCCGAGCCGATGGCCGCTGGTTCAATCTTCTCGTGCGCCGCGACTCCGCTGCCATCCTTGGCGACACCAAGCGCATCACCGAATGAACGAGTCGCGTAAACCCTGGTCCGGCCGCTTTGCCGACGCCACCGATGCGCTCGTCGAGGCGTACACGTCCTCGATCGCCGCCGACCAGCGCCTACTGGCGGCGGACATCATCGGCTCCATCGCGCATGTCCGCATGCTCGGGCGTCGCGGCATCATCCCGGCCGAGGACGCCACGACGATCGAGCGCGCGTTGCAGGCCATGCTCGATGAGGCAGAGCGCGGCGCGTTCCACCTGCGGCCGGAGCTCGAAGACGTGCACATGAACGTCGAGGCCGCGCTCGCCGAGCGCATCGGCCCAGCAGCCGGGCGCCTGCACACCGCGCGCTCGCGCAACGACCAGGTAGCGACGGACCTCCGCATCTACGTCCGCGACGCGGCGGCCGATGCCATCCACGCGATCCACGACCTCGAAGAAGCGCTGCTTGCGCTTGCCGAGGCGAATGTCGACGCGATCATGCCCGGCTACACGCATTTGCAGCGCGCGCAGCCCGTGCTCTTGGCGCACCACCTCCTCGCCTACGTCGAGATGCTCGTACGCGACGAAGTACGCTTCTGGGCCGCGCTCGAGACCGCCGACGTCCTCCCTCTCGGCAGCGGCGCCCTCGCGGGCTCGCCGTACGCGCTCGACCGCGAGGCGGTTGCCGACGCGCTCGGCTTCGCAGAGATCAGCCGCAACAGTATCGACGCCGTCAGTGACCGCGATTTCGCGGTGGACTATGTGTACGCGGCGGCGATGACGATGACGCATCTCTCGCGCCTCGCCGAAGAGATCATCCTTTGGTCTTCGGCCGAGTTTGGATTCATCCGCCTGCCCGATGCGTTCGCGACGGGCTCGAGCATCATGCCGCAAAAGAAGAACCCCGATGTCGCGGAGCTCGCGCGCGGCCGGACGGGGCGCGTGATTGGCGACCTCGTCGCGCTGCTGACGATGCTCAAGGGGCTCCCGCTCGCCTATAACCGCGACCTGCAGGAGGATAAGCCGTCGCTGTTCGATGCCGAGGCGGTGCTGCTGCCCACGCTCGCCGTGCTGGCCGAGATGCTTCCGCGCATCGAAATCGACCGCGAGCGCATGCGCGCGGCGGCGGCGGCGAACTTTTCACTCGCCACCGACTACGCCGACTACCTCGTCCGTAAGGGACTGCCGTTCCGCGAGGCGCACGGGGTCGTGGGCAAGATGGTACGCGCGTGCGAAGATCGCGGCATCAGCGTCGAGTCGCTCTCGCTCGACGAGCTGCGTGCGTTCTCGCCGCTGTTCGCAGAGGACGCGCTCGGCATTACGCTGGAGTCGTCGGTGGCGTCACGTGATGTCCCCGGCGGCACGGCCCCCGCGCGCGTCAAGGCGGCATTGCGGAGCGCACGCGAACGGCTGGAGCGGGCGCGCCGGGTGCTCGCCGGCGACGACATGGAGGACAACGACGATGCCTGATGTCCGCCTCGCGCCTTCGATCCTCACGGCCGACTTCGGCGCGCTCGCCGACCAGATCCGCGCGGCGGAGGACGGCGGCGCCGACTACATCCACCTCGATGTCATGGATGGCCACTTCGTGCCGCCGATCACGTTCGGCCCGCTGGTCGTCGAGGCCGTGCGCAACGTGACGAAGCTGCCGCTCGATATCCACCTGATGATCGAGCAACCCGAGCGCCAGTTCGACGACTTCGCCGCCGCAGGCGGCGACATCATCAACTTCCACGTCGAAGCCACGGCGCACGCCGACCGCCTGCTCCGCGAGGTGCAGCGTATGGGAAAGCGCGCTGGCATCTGCCTGAACCCCGCCACGCCGCTCGCCGCCATCGAAGAGCTCCTTGAAGTGGCGAACCAGATCATGGTGATGACCATCAACCCCGGCTGGGGTGGCCAGACGATGATCCCGTCGATGCTCGGGAAAGTGGTGCGGCTGAAGGCGCTCCTCGACGCGCGCGGCCTCGCGCGCGACATCGAGATCGACGGCGGCGTGAAGGCAGCGAACGTCGCCGCCTGCGCGGCCGCCGGCGCGAGCGTGCTCGTGTGTGGTTCATCCGTGTACAACGCCGACGCGTCGCCGCAGGACAACCTGCGGACGCTGCGCGAGGCCCTAACGGTGCCGGCGCGTTAGCCTGCGGTCAGCGTGTCAGCCAGCCGAACTGCTGCGGCTTCCGCTGCGACTGTGGGCTGATCATGACGTTGATCACCGCCGCCTTGTCCTTCGACATCGCCGCCTTCAGCGCCGCCTTCAGCTCGTCGGGCGTCTCGCAGAAGTAGCCGTCACCACCGAATGCCTCGATGACGCGCTCGTAGTGCGCGTTCGGGTAGTACGCGACCGGCAGCGGCGGGCGGTTCGGGTCGAGCGTACTCGGGCCGCCGCCGATGCCATTGTTGTTGATGATGATGAAGATAATCGGCATGCCATAGCGGCAGGCGACCTCCACCTCCATGCCACTGAAGCCGAACGCCGAATCACCCTCGACCGCGACGACGCGCTTGTCCGGATGGACGGCCTGCGCGGCGATCGCGAACGCGAGGCCGACGCCCATTGTGCCGAACGAGCCGGCATCGAGCCGCTTCTTCGGCTCGAAGTTCGGCAGCACGGTCCGGCCGATGTCCATCGTGCTCGCGCCCTCGCTCGCGATGATCGCATCGCGCGGCAGCACGTCGCGGATCTCGCGCAGCACCCGGTAGTAGCCCATCGGCACGCTGTCGTCGTCGAGCATCGGCTGTGTCGTCGCCTGATTTTCCTCGATCTTCTTCTGAATACCGGTACGCCACGTGTTCTCGGCCGAGAACTGCCATGGGTCCTCGCGCAGCGCCTGGTTGAGCTGACGGAGCACGGCCTTCGCGTCGCCGACGAGCGCGACTTCAGCAGGCACGTTCGTCCCGATCTCCTCCGGCGCGATGTCGAGCTGGATGACGCGCACGTTCGGGTTGAAACGCGGCGGCAGGCCGAAGTGGAGGATCCAGTTGAGTCGCGCGCCGAGCAGCATCACGAGGTCGGCGTTCTGCAGCACGTACGAGCGTGCCGGCGCCGTCGTGAGCGGGTGGTCGTCCGGCATGACGCCCTTGCCCATCGGCGTCGCCAGGTACGGCAGTTGCGTCGCCTCGATGAACTCGCGTACCTCCGCCGCCGCATCCGCGTACGCCGTGCCCTTACCGACGATGACGAGCGGTCGCTCGGCCGTCTTCAGCGCCGCGAGCGCGGCGGCGACGGCGTCCGGGTCGGCCATCGGCCGCGGTGGGTCGGCGACCGGCGGCGGTTGCCGCACCGTGTCCTCATCGACCTTCGCACCGATGATGTCGCCCGAAAGGTCAAGGTAGGTCGGCCCGGGCCGGCCGTAGATCGACGTGCGCACCGCCTGCTCAACGAAGTACGGAATGCGCTCGGCGCGGTCGACGGCCGCGGCGTACTTGCACCAGAGCCGGGCAGCCTCCACCTGCGGCGCCTCCTGGAAGGCGCCCATGCCGTGCTGCGC
>Ga0209172_10001183_pt1 | contig 59075 bp, 71 predicted proteins | sample LarsenN4metaG_FD_184113 | JGI IMG/M metagenome (GOLD analysis project Ga0209172, IMG submission 184113) | Hot spring sediment bacterial and archeal communities from British Columbia, Canada, to study Microbial Dark Matter (Phase II) - Larsen... ...
GACGTCGCAGCCTTCCCACCCGTCATCCTCGACCGAATCGATCTCTCAGCCGCCGCACTGCTTCCGCCGGTCAGTGGAGGGAGTGGGGAGAATGAACCCGACGCTCACAGAGGCGGCTGAGAACGGCAGCCCTGCCGATCCGCCGACCCCTGCGCGTGAATGCCTCAGATGGGCCCTACAACTCCGTCCGAACGGAGTTGAGGTTCGGAGAGACCAAACAGTCCACCGGGGGGATGGTTCTCAGAGGCGCCCAAGCTCATCATGGTCCGCGATGAACAGCGAGACAGTGCCGGTGGGTGCCACGACGATCTCCCCGAGATCCGCGCTGCTGGCGGAGGCCCGAAGACTTCCTGACGGCGAGCTGATCGCTCGCGTCAAGGCCCTGGCAGAGGGTGAGCGTTGTGCCACGGCCGTACTGATTGCCCACCTCTCCGTCCTGGACGAGCGACAACTGTATCTCGACCAGGGGTGCGGGTCCCTCTACACGTACCTGACCCAGGTCCTCCATCTCTCCGAACATGCCGCGTACGGGCGCATCCAGGCCGCGCGCGCCGCCCGACGCTACCCGATCATCCTTGAGCTCTTGGCTGACGGATCGGTGACACTCACGACCATCACGCTGCTGGCGCCGGAGCTCACGGCGGACAACTATCGCGACCTCCTCGGGGCGGTCAGGCACAAGTCCAGACGGCAGGTCGAAGAGCTCATCGCCCGTCTGCGCCCGCGGCCCCCGGCCCGCTCCTTGATCCGCAGGCTGCCCGCTCCGGTGCACGGCTCGCCGCCTGCTTTTGCTGCATGTTCGACCTCGGCCGACCCGATGCTCCCATCCGGAACGGATTTCAGCGAAGGGGAACCGCCGTCTGTGAACGGAGCCTCTCCGCGCCTCTTGCCCCCTGAGCAGTCCCCGCTGGCGGCATCTTCTTCTGCGTTGTCTCTTCCTGTGCCATCTTCCCCGCCCGCAGCGCCGAGCGTGGGACCACCGGGATCCGCGTCCCGGACGACCGTCACGCCGCTGTCTGAGCGATACTACCGGGTGCAGTTCACGGCCGGTCCTCACACGCACGCCAAGCTCCGCGCCGCTCAGGATCTCCTGCGCCACCAGATTCCCGATGGTGACGTCGGGAAGATCGTCGACCGCGCGCTGACGGCGTTGCTGAACGATCTGGCAAAGCAGAAGTTCGGGGCATCCGAGCGCCCGCGTGGGACCGACAAGGCGCGGACGCCCCCGCCTCGCCCGCGCTACATCCCTGCGGACGTCAGGCGGGCGGTGTGGCTCCGCGACGGAGGGCGGTGCGCCTACACGGCGGCCAACGGCCGCCGCTGCACAGAGCGGGGCTTCCTCGAGTTCCACCACGTCGTCCCGGTCAGCGCCGGGGGAACGGCCACCATCGAGAACATCCAGCTCCGCTGCCGGGCGCACAACCGATACGAGTCTGAGGTGCTTCCCGGACGACCTGAGCGGCCGCCCGAAGAAGCCACCCCTTCCTAGACGAGGGCAGGTGTCATAACCGTCGCTCGAAGTACAGGTAAATGCGCTCCGTCCTCGCGCCCAGGGCGTGAACGAAGCGCACCGCCGCCGCGTCCGTGCCCCAGTAGGTGGTGACGGAGGGCACGCGTCTGTCGTGGAAGAACTGCAGGGCCTGGCCGGCCAGCGCGCGGCCGAGCCCCTTGCCCCGGTGCGCCTGGCGCACACCGACCACCCATCGGCCGGCTCCGTCTCGGACCTGCGCGATCAGGAAGCCGACGGGGAACTTCTCGCGCTCCGCCAGGACGACGCGCACGTCCGGCCGCGCCCACAGCGCCTCGAGGTCCCTCCCGCGCAGCGGCAGGCCGAGCGCCTCCTCGTGCAACTGCGTGATGTGCCTGCCGTCGGGAGGGCGCGCCCGGCGCAGGTGGTAGCCGGGGGGGCCGCCCCCGCGGTCCGTCCCGGACGCGAGAGCCGAATCGGCCGCCGCCGCGGAACCGCCCGCGGCGACGACCAGGGCGTCGGCGAAGGTGAACCCGTAGACGCGTGCCACACCCAGCGCCACGGCGTTCGTCTCCGCACCGCGGATGGTGAGAACGTCCTGCCGCTCCTGCTGGAAGCGCCGGGTGAGCCAGACATGCACCTGGCGGAGGAGATCGGAGGAACCCTCGACCGCTGAGTCTACGATCACCTCCTCCGCCAGCAGTCGTTTCCCCGACCGTCCGAGAATGAGCATGCCGACGGCCTGCCGATTCGCCTCCACCAGCGTGCATGACTTCTCTGACTGGACCCACCAGAAGTCCTGGGGGGCGGCCGGCCCGTAGCGGTCGAAGCAGGCCGAATACCCGCCGCGGTAGTGCCGGTCATAGAGGGCGACGAGCGCGCCGACGTCGCCGGGCTCGCTCGGCCGAAAGGTTAGCTTGGTGGGGGCCATCTCAGCGCTCGACGATCGGGGAATCGGCCCACAGGCGTTCCAGGCTGTACAGGCGGCGCGCCTCGGGACCGAAGATGTGCACGACGACCTGGCCGAAATCCAGCAGGATCCACCGCGCCCGGGCTTGCCCCTCGCGCCCCAGCAGCCGCGCCCCGGCCTCCGCGAGCGCGTCCTCCACCGCCTCGGTCACCGCGCGGATCTGCACCGCCGTCTCCGCCGATCCGATCACGAAGTAGTCGGCCACCGGCGTGTGGGCCCGCAGGTCGAGCACCACCACGTCCGTGGCCTTCTTTGCGTCCATCGCCTCGGCCGCGGCCAGCGCGAGCTGGCGCGCGGCCTTCACTGCAGCGACCTCACCGGGGGATGATATAGCCCGTGCTCGCCGATGTATGCCGCGACCTCGTCGGGCACCAGGTAGCGGATCGGGCGGCCCTGAGCGACGCGGGCCCGGATGTCGGTGGAGGAGATGGCCAGGGCGGGGATCTCCATGACGTGCAGGTTGTCCAGCAGCCGCTGCGTCACGTTGTACCGCCGCAGATCGTCCACGTCGATCGGGAAGCCCGGGCGGCTGGCGGCGATGAACTGGCAGAGCTGCAGCAGTTCGGCCGACCGCTCCCACTCCCCACGGACGATCTGCAGGATGGCGTCCGCGCCGGTGATGTAGAACAGATCGCGCGGGGCGTGCTCGGCCCGGAGGGCCAGCAGCGTGTCGATCGTGTACGAAGGGCCCGGACGGTCGATCTCGATGCGCGAGACGGAGAACTGCGGGTTGCTGCGCACGGCGAGGTGAGTCATCCGGAAGCGATGCTCGGGATCGGTCACGTGGTCAAGGGATTTGTGCGGCGGGTACCGATTGGGGACGAAGTACACGTGGTCCAGCGCGAACTGGACGCGGGCCTCCTCGGCCGTGACCAGGTGGCCGTAGTGCACCGGGTCGAACGTCCCGCCCATGATCCCGACGCGCGCCACGGATCCGCTCCCGCCGCCTACGACGGCACCGCCGGACTGACCCGTTCCCGGGCACGCGCCAGGAGGTCCGCCGCCGCCGTCATCAGGGCCGGCACGCCTTCTCCCGTCGCGGCCGAGATGACGAAAACTCGATAGCCCATCCGCTCCAGCGTGGCGGCGGTACCTGCCGCCCGCTGGCGTGCGTCCGGCAGATCGATCTTGTTCAGCGCGAGGAGCATCGGTCGCTCGCCCAGGGCCGGGTCGTAGAGGCGCAGTTCCCGGTTGACGGCCTCGACGTCGGCGACCGGGTCCCGCCCGGCAGCCGCCAGGTCCACCAGATGGATCAGGACGCTGGTCCGGGAGATATGGCGGAGGAAGGTATGTCCCAATCCGGCGCCCTGATGCGCTCCGGCGATCAGGCCCGGGATATCGGCCAGCACGAAACTCCGGCCGTCCGGCACCGCCGCGACGCCGAGGTACGGCTCCGTCGTGGTGAAGGGGTAGTCTGCGATCTTGGGACGCGCCGCCGAGACGCGCGCGAGCAGCGTGGACTTCCCCGTGTTGGGGAACCCGACCAGACCGACGTCCGCGATGAGCTTCAGTTCGAGCTCGATGTCCCGCTCCTCCCCCGCTTCTCCCGGCTCCGCCCGGCGGGGCACCCGGCGAGTGGCCGTGGCAAAGCGCGCGTTTCCCCGGCCCCCGCGACCGCCGCGGGCGACCACGACGCGCTGCCCGTGCGCCACAAGGTCCGCCAGCACATCGTGGGTCCGTGCGTCGCGGACCACCGTGCCCACAGGGACGGGCACGACCAGCGAGCTGCCGCGGCGGCCGTGACGGGTGGCGCCCTGTCCGTGGCTGCCGCGCTCCGCGCTGTAGCGCCGGCGATACCGGAAATCGAGCAACGTGGATAGTCCCTCGTCGGCCACCAGCACGACGTCGCCCCCGGCGCCGCCGTCGCCTCCGTCGGGGCCGCCCTTGGGGACGAACTTCTCCCGCCGGAAACTCACGACGCCGTTGCCGCCGTCGCCGCCCTTCACATGGATGACCGCGCGATCGATGAACATGCTCGAAAGCTAGGGGCCCGCCCCGCATGACGCGGGGGCGAGCCCCAGCGACGACCCACCCGTACGCGAACGGCCGCGTGACGCCGGACGCACCCGCGGCGCTAGGCCTGCACCGGATAGACGCTGACCTGGCGCCCGTCGCGGCCGCGACGCTCGAAGGCGACGGTGCCGGCGATCAGGGCAAAGAGGGTGTGGTCACGACCGATTCCCACGTTCCGGCCGGGACGAACTTTCGTGCCGCGCTGGCGGATCAGGACGCTGCCGGCGGAGACCTGCTCCCCTGCGGACGCCTTCACGCCGAGCCGCTTGCTCTTGCTGTCCCGCCCGTTGCGGGACGATCCCATGCCCTTCTTGTGCGCCATCGCTTTTCTAACCTCTCTCAGCCGGTGATCTTGTCCACACGCAGACGCGTAAAGCCCTGCCGGTGCCCCTGCTTGCGGCGATAGTGCGCCTTGGCCTTGTACTTGAGGACGATGATCTTCTTGCCCCGGCCGTGCCCGAGCACGGTAGCCCGGACGGCGGCACCGGCCACCACCGGCGCCCCGACCTTTACCGTCGGGCCGTCGGCCACGAGCAGGACGCGATCCAGCGTCACCTCCGACCCGGGCGGCGCGTCCAGGCGCTCCACCTGGAGCAGGGTGCCTTCCTCGACGCGGTACTGTTTGCCCCCGCTCTCAATGACGGCGTACACGCAGGCTCACTCCGTTCCGTGCACCGATACCGGCGATCTGACCCGTGGCATTCTATCATACCTAGCCTCCGCCGAGCAATCGGCGCAGGCGCACCAGCAAGCCGTCACGCCGACCGACGGCGGCGAGGGCCACCTCCTGCTCCTCGTCGGGCTCGGCCAGTGTCACGGCGTCGGCCGGCTCGTGGTCGATCCAGAAGAGTTGCTCACGCCCGCTGCGGGCCGCGTCGTCCAGTCCGTCGACGGACTCCGCCTCGACCAGCCGCATCCGCTCCACGTGCATGCCCTCGCGGCTGCGCAGACGCAGGCGCTTGCCGGTCTGGCTCTCGAGGTGCCGGATCCACCCGTCGCCGCCTCCGGTCAGCCGCTGATGCACCTCCGGATGCACTTCGACCAGCAGCGCGCCGCCCTTGGCCGTGCGCAGGAGGCGGCGCAGATCGCGGCGGACCCGCAGCGCCATCGTCTCGGCGGAGAGCACCCGGCCGCGCCCTTCGCAGTACGGGCACGGCTCCCGCATCACCTCTTCCAGATCCTGGTAGACGCGCTTGCGGGTGATCTCCACCAGCCCCAGGGCGGTCAGGTCGATGATGTGCACCTTGGAACGATCCCGCCGGACGGCCTCCTGCAGGGCGGCCAGGACCTTCTTGCGGTGCGCCTCGCTCTCCATGTCGATGAAGTCGACCAGGATGATCCCGCCGATGTCGCGCAGCCGGATCTGCCGCACGATCTCGTCCACGGCCTCCAGGTTGGTGCGCAGGATGGTGCTGGCCAGGTCGGTCTTGCCCACGTACTTCCCGGTGTTGACGTCGATGATCGTCAGCGCCTCGGTGCGGTCGACGACGATGTGCCCGCCCGAGCGCAGCCAGACCTTGCGGCGCAGCGCCTTCTCCAGTTCCCGCTCCACGCCGGTGTGCTCGAAGACCGGGGTCTCCCCGCGGTAGAGGTGGACGCGCGGTTTGAGCTCGGCGGCGAACGACCCGAGCAGATCCTGGACGCGCTGGAACTCCTCTTTGGAGTCGATCAGGAAGCGATCAACGTCATTCGTGAAGAGGTCGCGCACCACCCGTCGGATCAGGTGCAGGTCCTGGTAGACGAGGGCCGGCGCCCTGCTGCCCTTGGAGCGCTCCTCGACGCGGTTCCAGACCTGCAGGAGGAACGTGAAGTCGTCGGCGAGGGCCTGCTCGTCCGCGCCCTCGGCCGCGGTGCGCACGATGACCCCGATGCCTTTGGGCCGCAGGCGGTCGGCCAGCTGGCGCAGGCGCTTGCGCTCCTGGTCGTTCTCGATGCGCCGGCTGACGCCCACATAGTTCACCGTGGGCATCAGCACCAGGTAGTAGGCGGGGAGCGCGACGTAGGTGGTGACGCGCGCGCCCTTCGTGCCCATCGGCTCCTTGGTGACCTGGACCAGGATCTCCTGGCCGACGCGGAGGCGCTGGGCGATGGCGCCCTTGCCGAAGGACTCCTCCACCTCCTCTCCGGCCAGCCGCTGGGAACGGATGTCGCCAACGTGGAGGAAGGCGTTGCGCTCGAGGCCGATGTCCACGAACGCCGCTTCCATCCCCGGCAGCACGTTCGCCACGCGCCCTTTGTAGATGTTGCCGGCCAGAGGTTCGCCGCGCTCGATGTAGAGGTTGACGAGCTGCCCCTCATCCAGCACCGCGACCCGAGTCTCCAGTGGATCGATGTTGGCGATGATCTCTTTGGCCATAGCCGCTCCTAGAACAGGATCTTCTTGCGACGCATCCCCACGTTCAGCAGGAGACCGGTGGCGGCGAGCATCGCGATCAGGGCGCTGCCGCCGTGGCTGATGAACGGGAGGGGAATCCCGGTGATGGGCGCCAGGCCCACCGTCATCCCGACGTTGATGAAGAGGTGGAAGGCGATCATGGCCAGCACGCCGACGGCCATGAGCATCCCCAGGCGGTCCTTGGCCTGGCGGGCGGCGATGCTGGCCCGCCACAGCCACAGCCCGAACAGCCCGAGCATGACCAGCGCCCCGGCGAAGCCCAGTTCCTCGCCGATCACGGTAAAGATGAAGTCCGTGTGCTGCTCCGGGATGAAGCGGAGCAGGTTCTGGGTCCCCTGCAGGAAGCCCTTGCCGAGCAGCTGTCCGGAGCCTACCGCGATCTTCGATTGGATCAAAGCGTAGCCGGCGCCCAGCGGGTCGCTGGTCGGATCGAGGAAGACGATGAGGCGCCGCCGCTGGTAGTCGTGGAGCATCTGCCACAACAGGGGCGCGGCCAGGGCGCCGGAGGCGAGAAGCCCTCCCAGGGTCTGCATCGGCGTGCCCGCGGCAAACAGCATCGCCGTCAGGATGGCCAGCAGGACAAGCGACGTGCCCATATCCGGCTGCTGGACGATGAGCAGGATCGGCACCGCGGCATGCAGCAGGACGGGGACGACCTGCCGCAGGGAGGTCACCTCGCGATGGCTGTCCAGGTGCCTGGCGAGGGTGATGATCAGGAGCAGCTTCGCCACCTCCGAGGGCTGGAAGCTCAGCGGTCCCAGCGGGATCCAGCGCTGCGCCCCCTGGGCGGTCCGCCCCATCACATCCACCGCGGCGAGGAGCACGAGGGTCGCGAGCAGCAGCGGCCGCCACAGCCGTCCCAGGGCCTGGTAATCGACGGCGGCGAAGACCACGAGGAAGATCAGGCCCAGCGCGGCATGCATGGCCCGCGCCTTCACGAAGGCCCACGGATCAGGGAAGGTCCGGGTCGCCGAGTACAGGACGACCGCCCCGCCCAGGACGAGGCCGAGCGTGGCCGCGACCAGCGCCCAGTCGACGTAGCGCAGCATGCGCGGCCTCATCGCCCCGCCTCCCGCACCGTGGCCGTCCCCTCAGGGAAGGCCGCCTCCATCACGTGCCGGACGATCGGCGCGGCGGCCAGCCCACCCCGGAAGCCGTGCTCGACGAACGCCACCACGGCGAGGCGCGGGGCCTCCGCCGGCGCGTATCCGGCGAACCAGGCGTGGGGCTTTCCGCGGGGGTTCTCCGCGCTGCCGGTCTTGCCCGCCACGGCGACGCGTGTCAGGTTCGTGGCCCGGCCCGTGCCACGCTCCACCGCGGCGCGCAGCCCTGCCCGCAGGACGGCCAGGGCCCGCGCGTCGTACAGCCCGCTGCGCTGCACGACCGGATCGGCCGGCCGGGCCGTGCGATCGCGCTCGTGCGCCAGGAGCAGCACGCGGGGCCGCAGCAGGGTGCCGCCGTTGGCCACGGAGGAGATCATGCGCGCCACCTGCAGCGGGGTGACCGTAACCGCGCCCTGGCCGATCGACATATTGACCGCATCTCCTGGATACCAGGGCTCGCCGATCAGTTGCTGTTTGGTGGACGGGCTGGGAATTGTGCCCGCGATCTCCCCGGTGAGATCGACCCCGGTGATCTCCCCCAGCCCCATCTTCCGCGCGTAGGCGGCCAGCGTCTCACCGCCGAGGCGGAACCCCAGCGTGTAGAAGACGACGTTGATCGAGTTCTGGATCCCCTGGAGGAAGGTCACGGTCCCCCAGGCGCGCAGATCGCGGAAGATCCACCGGCCCAGGCGGAAGTACCCCGGCGCGTAGAAGGTGCTGGTCGGGCCGACGATGCCTTCCTCCAGCGCCGCGGTGGCGGTGACGATCTTGAAGACCGATCCGGGCTCGAACGCCGCGCCGAGCGCGCGGTTCAGCATCGGCCGCAGCGGGTCCCGAGTCAACGCCTGCCAGCGCTGCGGCGTGATCCCGATGGCGAAGAGATTGGGATCGTAGGCCGGCATGCTCTCCAGGGCCAGGATCTCGCCCGTTCGCGGGTCCATGGCCACCACCGCGCCCGAGCGCTGGTCGCCGGTGCGCAGCCCCTCAAATGCCGCCTTCTGCAGGGTGAGATCGAGGGTGAGCACGATAGCGCGGCCCGGGATCGCGGGGACACGCTGGAGGACGCGCAGCGGGCGGCCCAGGGCGTCCACCTCCATCCGCAGCCGGCCGTCTGTGCCCCGCAGCACCGATTCGTAGACCCGTTCCACGCCCGACTTGCCGATGAGGTCGCCGGGCTTGTAGCCTTGGTCGCGACGCTGGCCGAGTTCCTCCTCGCTGATCTCCCCGACGTAACCGAGGACGTGGGCGGCCATCGGGCCATACAGGTAGTGGCGTACCGGCTCGACCAGGATGATCACGCCGGGCAGGTCCATCCGATTCTCCTCGATCCGGGCCACAGCGGCGGCGCCGACATCGCGGCGGATGCGGACCGGCTCGAACGGCCGGTCGCGGTTGGCCTCGATCCGCTGCTGGATCTCCCCCACGGGGAGTCCGAGCAGTTGAGCCAGCCGCGGCAGGACCCGCGCGGGATGGGTCAGTTCGAGGGGCAGGATGGCCACGGTGAACGCGGGTCGGTTGCTGACCAGGGGCCGCCCCTTCCGGTCGTAGATCACGCCGCGCGGCGCGGTCAGGGTGTAGTCGCGGATGCGGTTCTCCTCGGACTGCCGCAGGTACTCGGCGCCGTGCAGCACCTGGATCTGCCACAGCCGCGCCACGAGGAGACCGATCAGCGCGATGATGATCGCATTGAGGACGCGCAGCCGCCGGAGCGGCGGCACGTAGTCCGTGCGCATCTGTCGTCGCGAGGGCCGGAGGGCCGCAGCGACCGCTCTGCGGTCACCGCGACTGTTCCAGGCGAACCTCTATCTTCCTGATGCCACGGAACAGGAAGGGCGCGACGGCGCTGTTCAAGACGGCCTGCACCAGCCCGCGAGTCAGGACGGTGGAGGCGCCTTCCAGGCCGAGGCCCGTGACCTGTCCGATGACAAACAGGAGGATCTCGCTGAGCAGGGTCCCGGCAAAGGTGGCGACGGCGGGCAGGAGCGGGTTCTCGATGTAAATGCTGCGCTCGAACAGCCCCGAGGCGAATCCCACCACCAGTTTGGTGAATCCGTTGACGCCGAGCGGCCCCCCGCTCAGCAGGTCCTGCAGGAGCCCTCCGGCCAGACCGACCACGGCGCCGGATTCCGCGCCCCGCAGGATGCCGACCGCCACCGCGATCGGCAACAACGGATCGAGGATCGCCCCCGAAATCTCGACACGCGCCAGCCAGGCCTCCTGCACCAGCCCGGCCGCGATCAGCAGACCGCCGTAGATCAGCGGCCTGCTCACTGCCGCGGCAACAGGATCAGCAGTTCCTCCAGCCGGTCAAGCCGCGCCGCCGGTTCCACCTCGGCTTCCTGCAGCAGTGCTCCCTCCTCTCTTTCCACCGTCGTGATCCGCCCCACCACCAGGCCGCGCGGGAACACCCCGCCCCACCCGGAGGTCACGAGCAGATCGCCCCGTCGAATCTCCGCCGCCCTCGACAGGTACTTGAGGTGCAGTGCTGCGGTGTTGCGGCCTTCCACCACGGCCGCGTCGCGGGTGGACTGCACGAGCACACCCACGGCGCTGCGCGAGTCGGCGATGAGCAGGACGCGCGAGGCGAACGGCGTCACCTCGATGACCCGGCCGACCACGCCCTCCGGGGTCACCACGGGCGCTCCGGGCCGGACCCCGTCCCGGCCGCCCCGATCGACAACCATCGTGCTGTACCAGCGCGCCGGATCGCGGCCCACGACGCGTGCGGCGACGCTCCGGTAACTCACCTGGGCCCGCAGCGCGAGCAGGCGCTCCAGGCGCTCCACGGCCGCGGAGGCTTCCCGCAGTTGCGCCACCTCGCGGTTCAGCGCTTCCACCTCGGCCCGCAGCCGCGCGTTCTCCACACGCAGCCGGCCGATCTCCGTGAACCGCTGCCAGGTCTGGGCCGCGCCGTCGGCCATGCGGACCATGCCGGCCTGCACCGGCCACAGCACGGTCAGGATGGCCCGGCCGATCAGGCCCGCGTCGCGCCGGTCGGCGGTGCGGGTCTGGCTGCTGAGCAGCACCAGCGTGAGCAGGACCAGCACCAGGAAGACGGCGGCACGCCGCCGGGCCAGCAGGAGCTCGGTCACGGCCCGTTACAGCCTCCGCGAGGTGATCAGGATCCGCTTCAGCATCTCGATCTCTTCCAGGGCGCGCCCCGTCCCGATCGCCACCGCGGACAGCGGATCGTCGGTGATGGTGACGGGCATCCCTGTCTCCTCCGCCAGCAGTCGATCGATGCCGCGCAGGAGGGAGCCGCCGCCGGCCATGATGATGCCCCGGTCCACGATGTCGGCGGCCAGCTCGGGCGGCGTCCGCTCCAGCGTCTGCTTCACCGCCTCGACGATCTGCGCGACGGGCTCGGCCAGCGCCTCGCGCGCCTCTGAACTTGTCATGCGCACGGTGCGGGGCAGACCGCTCACCAGGTCGCGCCCGCGCACATCGATGGTCTGCTCATCCTTCATCGGGTAGGCCGAGCCGATCTGGATTTTGATCTCTTCCGCGGTCCGTTCGCCGATGAGCAGGTTGTAGGCGCGGCGGCAGTACTGGATGATGGCCTCGTCCATCTCGTCGCCGCCGACGCGGATCGACTTGCTGGTGACGATCCCGCCGAGCGCGATCACGGCCACCTCGGTCGTCCCGCCGCCGATGTCCACGACCATGCTTCCCACCGGCTCGCTCACCGGCAGACCGGCGCCGATCGCGGCGGCCATCGGCTCCTCGATCAGATAGGCTTCCCGCGCCCCGGCCTGTTCCGTGGCGTCGATCACCGCGCGGCGCTCCACGCCCGTCACGCCGGAGGGAATGCCGACGATGACGCGGGGCCGGAGGAAGGTGCGCCCTTTCAGGCCTTTCCGGATGAAGTACTGCAGCATCGCCGCCGTGGTGTCGAAGTCCGCGATGACGCCGTCGCGCAGCGGGCGGGTGGCGACGATCTCTCCGGGCGTACGCCCGATCATCCGCTTGGCTTCCTCGCCGACGGCGAGGATCTGGCCGTCGTCGGCGCGCTTGGCCACCACGGACGGCTCGCGAAGGACGATGCCCTCGCGCCGGACATAGATCAGGGTGTTCGCCGTCCCGAGATCCACCCCCATGTCGCGACTCAGTCGGCCGAATAGTCCGTCAAGCACCATGCCGTCCCTCCGTGATCGTCACTCCCATCATACCCTACTGCACCGCGGCAAGTCGTGCAGGGCACCGGGCGCGCCGGCACAGCCGGCGCGCCGCCGCAGGCCCGCTAGAATCCCTGCCGTTGTTCTCTAAGGCTCGTGAACGTCCTCTCCCCGATGATCAGATGGTCCAGGACCTCGATCCCCACGAGGCGCCCGGCGGCGCGCAGCTGCTCCGTGATGAGCAGGTCGTCGCGGCTCGGCTCCGGGTGGCCGGAGGGGTGGTTGTGGACGAGGATGACCGCGGCGGCGCTGCGCCGGATCGCCTCCTTGAACACCTCCCGGGGATGCACCGGGGCAGAGGCCAGGCCGCCCACGGAGACGTCGACGATGTCCAGGATTTCGTGCCGGGTGTTGAGCAGGATGACGCGAAAGTGCTCACGGTCCAGCCGGCGCATCGGCGCACAGACGGCGGCGGCATCGGCCGCCGAGCGGACCACCTGACGGGCGGGGGCGGGCTCCTGCAGGCGCCGGCCCAACTCGAGGGCGGCCTGGACCTGGAGGGCGCGCACCTCGCCCACTCCGGGAACGGCGGTCACCTCGGCCAGGGGGGCCCCACCCAGCTCGCCCAACGAGCCGAAGTGGCGCAACAGGCGCGTCCCGACCTCGAGGGCCGAGGTGGTCCGCGTCCCGCTCCCGATGATCACGGCAAGCAACTCCGCCGTGGAGAGCGCCCCCGCGCCCTGGATCCGCAGCCGCTCCCGGGGACGGAGTTCGGGGGGCAGGCGCTTGATACTCACGGGGGACCCAGTATACGCGCGGCGCCCCGCTCCTTCAATGCGACGGACGTGCCGTGGATGGGCTATTACTGCAGCAGGCGGAAGATCCAAGCGGCCAGGACGACGCCGATCGGCACGGCCAGGTTGAGGCGGAAGGTGAAGCCCAGCGTCACGGTGAGGAACTTCAGATCCGCGGTGAACGGCGGGTCGATGCCGACGTGGACGTCACGAGAGAGAAAGGCCAGCACCGGGTAGCCGATGAGCGCCTCCCCGATCACGATCCCGAGGATCGCGCCCAGGCTGACCACGATCGCCAGCACCCACCACGGGTTGCGCGCCCTCCTGCCCGCCCGCATCGAGCCCCCCCGCGCTCCTGCGACGCCACCTGGAGGGGTTCAGTTCGTGGGGAGTGTTTCCTGCTGTGCCGGTTTGGGGGCGACGATGCGGGCCACCCAGATACTCACTTCGTACAGCAGATAGGTCGGCAGGGCCATCAGCGCCTGGGAGACGACGTCCCCACCCGGAGTGAGCACCGCGGAGAGGACGACGATCCCCAGGATCGCGTATCGTCGGCCGCGGGCGAGCGACGCCGGGGTGACGATGCCCAGCCGGGCCAGGAGCAGCACGACCACCGGCAGCTGAAACACGAGGCCAAAGGCCAGGATGAACGCCGTGGCAAAGGAGGTATACGCCCCGATGGAGATCATGGGCACCAGCTGCTCGGTCTGATAGCTCAGCAGGAAGCGGACGCCGACCGGCAGGATCAGGAAGAACGCGAACGCCGCCCCGCCCACAAAGAGGACGAGCGAGAACGGCAGCAGCCCCAGGGCATAACGGCGCTCTTGCCGGGTCAGACCGACGGCGATGAATCGCCAGGCCTGAAAGAGGACGACGGGGAGGCTGAGCAGGGCCCCGGCCAGGGCGGCCACTTTGAGCCGCACGAAGAACGCCTCGGTCGGCGCCAGGAACACGACGCGGCCGACCGGCCGGATGAGCACCCCGAGGATGCGCTCGACGACGAGAAACGAGAGGACCGTCATCACGGCGAAGGCGGCGATAGAGATGAGGAGCCGCGTCCGCAGTTCCTCCAGGTGCTCGATGATGGTCATTGGACGGTCTTCCACAACGCCTCCGCACGCGCGCAAAGAAAAGGAGCTGGACAGCAGGATCCCGGATCCGCCGCCCAACCCCGTTCAGCAGTCCGCCTTACGCGCGCTTCTCCGGATTTGTCGACTTCTCGACTTCGTTCTCCGCCTCGCGGACCGCGCCCCGGAACTCCCGGATGGCGCGCCCCAGCGCCCCGCCGATCCCGGCGAGCCGCTGTGGACCGAAGATCAGGAGCGCAATCACCAGGATGATGATCAGCTCCTGCCAGCCGATGTTCGGCATGGGCCACCTCCGTTCCGATTATAGCACCCTGGGGGAGACGGGCGAGTGCGGCGGAGGCTCAGCGCGGAACCCGCTGCCTCAACCGGTTCCAGATGGAGAGGGCCAGACCGGCGAGGACGCCCGCGGTCGCCGCGGCCCACCCGGAGCGGCCGGACAGCATGCGACCGACTTGCTGGGAGACGTCGGCGAGCTGGCCGGCGCCGGTCACCGGTCGCCGGCCGGACTGCCGCAATGCCTGGATGTCGTCGATGATCTCCGCGCGGAGACGCTGCGCTTCCGCCTCGCTGGATGGCCGGCTCATCGCCGCGCCTCCAGACCCGCGCGGATCGCCTCCCAGTCGGACTTCACCTCACGCCCGAGGGCGAGGCGGGGCCAGCGCAGCCGGCGACGCGCCAGCGCGAAGCACACCGCCGCCGCGACGATCATGACGCCCAGGACCACCGCGGCCGCCGCCCAGGGCGGCAGGAACAAGGCCAGCACGAGGATGAGCACGGTGATCAGGATGGGCAGGGCCAGCAGCACGAGCACCAGGGCGACCGCGCCGAACGCGACACCGATGGCCATTCCGCGCGCCGCGGCTCCGAGATCCCGCCTCGCCGCCTCCAGCCGGAGGCGGCCCAGTGCTGCGACGTTCTGCACCAACCGTCCCACGCGCGCGCCAGCTCCGCCGCCTTGCCCGTCGGGCTGCATCTCCATCAGGTCCTCCCCCGGGACAGTCTCCACCCGTTAGGTCTTCTCCTCCGAGCCGCTCAGCGCCTCGCGCAGGGCCTGCTCGACCGGGCGCAGGGTGAGACCGAAGGTGCGGAGGGCGGGCTCGCCCCGGCAGACATTGTCCAGGAGCAGAGAGGCGGCTTCATCACGCGTGATCGGAGGGTTCGGAAGGAGTGAGAAAACGGTCAGGATCGCGCGTGCCACGGGATCCGGGACGTGCACGAGCGCACGGCGCAGGCCCAGGACGCGCGTGACCGTCTGCATCAAGGCATCGTAGGTCAGGACCTCGGGGCCGCCGATCTCGTGGATCTGGCCCAGCACGTCATCCCGGTCCAGCGCCTGGCGCACCGCAGGGAGGACGTCATCGAGCGCCACCGGCATCGATCGGTATTGCCCGGAGCCGAACACAGGGATGATCGGCAGCAGCGCGGCCAGTCTCCCGAACAGCCGGCGGCCGCCCAGCAGCAGGACGAACGGATACCAGGGACCGAAACGCGCCACGTCCGCGAACTGCGCCGCCGCCCCTCCGCCCGGACCGAGGAGAAACGACGGGCGGAAGATGACCCACGGCACGCCGCCGCGAAGCACCTCCTGCTCGCCCGCCCACCGGGACCGCAGATAGCGGGGCGCATCCGGGGCTGCGCCCAGCGTGCTCATGTGCACGAAACGCGTGAGGCCGCCGGAATGCGCGGCGGCGACGGCGTTGGCGGCGCCCAGGCGGTTGACGGCGTCAAGCGTCTGCTCCCCGCGCTCCCGAATGATGGCCACCAGGTGCACGACCGCAGAGCAGCCGGCGAAGGCCTGGGCCAGGGACGCGCGGTCGCGGACGTCCCCGAGAACGACCTCGCAGCCCAGGGCGCGCAGCGTCCCCGCATCGCGGGTAGAGCGCACCACCGCCCGCACCGGCAGCCCATCGCCGCGAAGGAATCGGACCAGCCTGGACCCGACGAATCCGGCCGCGCCGGTGACGGCGATCGGTCCGCGCATCGGCGGCTCAGCGGGAGCGCACGACGACGAAGTCGGTGAGCGCGCGCAGGCTGTCCCTGGCCTGGCTCGCCGGAAGCGGCGACAGCGCGGCCAGGGCGCGGCGCGAGTAGGCCGCCGCGGCCTCCAGCGCGTAGGGCACTCCCTGGTAGCGCCCGAGTAACTGCTGAACCTCTTCCATCTGGCCGTCCACCTGCATCCCCTGGCGGAGCAGGGCGAGCAGCCGCACCCGGTCGGCAGGAGCGGCGCGGCGGAGCGCGTGGATGACCGGCAGGGTCACCTTGCCGCCGCGGATGTCGCTGTGGATGGGCTTGCCCAGGGCCTCGGCGCGACTGGTGAGGTCCAGGGCATCATCCGTGATCTGGAAGGCCATGCCCCATTCCAGGCCGAAGCGCCCCAAAGCCTCCGCGGCCGGCCCGTTGCCCGCGGCCAGCCCGCCCGCCCGGCAGGCGGCGGAGAAGAGGTGCGCCGTCTTCCCGCCGATGATCCGGAGGTAGACCTCCTCGTCGTCGTGCGGCTCGGCGCCGTACTTGATCTGCATGATCTCGGCCTGGCTCATCTCGACGGAGGCACGGGCCAGGGCCAGCGCCACGTCGGCGTCGCGCACCCGGCTCAGCAGATCGAACGCCCGGGCAAAGAGGTAGTCGCCCAGCAACACCGCGATCTGATTGCTCCAGCGGACGTTCACCGTGGCCGCCCCCCGCCGCGTGTCCGCCTCGTCGATAACATCGTCGTGGATCAGCGACGCGACGTGGATCAGTTCCACCGCCGCGGCGATCCAGAGGCGCGCCACTCCCGCCCCCCCGCTGGCCTGCGCCGACAGGCAGACCAGCGCCGGCCGGATCATCTTCCCCGGGGTGTCCAGCACGTGGCGGACCAGTTCGCCGATGAATGGATCGGGCGTGACCAGTTCGCGTTCCAGCAGCTCTGTGAGCCGGTCCAGGTCGTCCTGGATGGGCGCGTAGATCGCCGCCAGGTCCATGGCCGCCCTTGCCCTCTACTTCACGGTCACCGTCGTCTTCATCCCGGCCTCGCTGTGGCCGGGGATGTCGCAGACGATGGTGTAGCTGCCCGGCCGCAAGGTGGCCTGCATGGTCTTGGTCTGGCCGGCCTGGATCCCGTCGAGGCGCTGGCCGGTCTCCTGGATCACGAAGTTGTGCTCCACCGCGCCGTCGTTCTTCACCGTGAAGGTGATCGTCCCCGACGGAATCTCCGCGGGCATCGTGATCGCCCACTCACGCTCGGTGACGGTGATCGCCCCGCCGGCCCCCGCTCCTCCACCCTGCTGGCCGCCCCCTCCGCCCGGCCCGCCGCCCCCACCGGGACCGCAGGCCGCGGCGGTCGCGGCGGCGAGGAGCAGTCCTGCCAGCCAAAGACGATGATGCATCTCCCCCCTCCTCACTCGTGGTCCGAAGCCGCACGGTGCGCGTTATGTCTCGGCGATCAATCCGAACGAAGCCACGAAGGTCAACAGCAGAAACCAGAAGAGATAATACAGGACGTAGACCAGGATCATCCTGAGCGGACGGCGTCTCACGAGCCCTCTCCCTCCGCCGCCGTCGCCGCGGTCGCGGTCGGGGCCGGGCGGGCCGGGGCGGCGGCCGGAAGCGCGCGCAGGCGCTCGACGAACGCGCCCACCTCGGCCAGGAACGCTTCCTGGTCGTGCAGGCCGTGGGCCAGCATCGCCAAGCGCGCCGGATCGATCCGGCGGCGCACCAGGCGCCGCTGCAGCTGATCGAGCCGGTCCCGCATCAGGTAGTTCCCTTCCCGGTTGAGACAATCCCCGTACGGGCAGCCGGTGACGAAGACGCCGTCGGCGCCGCGGTTCAACGTCTCCTCCAGCCAGGACGGACGCATGAAGCCCGAGCAGGGGATCCGGATGATCCGGACGTTGGGCAGTGCGCGCAGCCGTCCGCCGTCCAGGAGCGGCGCCAGATCCACGCTCCAGTCGCAGACGAAGCCGACCACCTTCGGGGCGTCGCTCATGCCCGCACGGCCTCGGCCACGGCCTGCCTGACGTCCCGCTCCAGAAAGGCGGGCAGCTCCAGCGCCTCGAACGGACAGGCCCCCACGCAGATCCCGCACTCCACGCAGCGCGACTCCAGGACGACCGCGAGCAGCGTGCGGTTGGCCGCGGCGCGCGACAATCCCGGCGCGGGCGACGGCACCATGATGATCGCGTTGTAGGGGCAGTCGTAGTAGCACAGCTCACAGCCGGTGCAGTTGCCGTCGATGACCTGGGCCACCCCGGCGTGCCTGACGCTCATCGCCTCGGGGTGCTCACGCCGCCCGATGTAGGGGATGGCGAACCCGAGCACGACGAGCACGGTGAGCAGCGCCACCACGAACAGCGGCGCAAACCAGTTCAACAGCCAGAAGGGGAGCAGGAAGAAGACGTCCATCGGGAACCCCGTGGGACGCCCGCCGGGAGTGGCCGGTGTCTCGCCTCTCGCGGGGATGATCCCGGCCAGCAGGAAGACCAGGCCCACGGAGAACAGGACCCAGGTCGCCGGCGGCCAGATCTTCGGATGCCGCAGGCGCAGGTAGTGCCACCACAGCAGGACGTACAACGTCGAGGCCGGCGCGACGTGGAGGAACAGCACGCGCACAAGCGTGCTGTTGCTGACGCCAGCGCCCCCGATGAAGATTCGGGCCAGCGGCTCCCCGACCGCGGGGACGGCGCGCAGCATGCCCAGGAACAGGCCGGTGAGCACCTGGGCCCGCTCGTCCCAGATCAACTGGTATCCGGTAAGACCCACGAACCCCCCGAAGACCAGCAGGAACATCCCCGAGATCCACGGGTTGTCCCGGCTGAACAGGTAGCGGTCGGTGAACCAGTTGCGGAAGAGATGGAGCAGCACGGCGACGATGAAAGCGTCCGCGGCGTAGCGGTGGATCCCGCGGATGATGCCCCCGTAGGGCACCCCCTCGGTGATGTACCGCACCGACTCGAACGCGCCGCCCAGGCTGGCCTCGTAGTAGAAGAAGAGGAAGAGACCGGAGAGGACCAGGATCAGCAGGAAGAGGTTGGCCAGCCCCCCGGTGTAATACAGCGGGTTATAGTCGGTGGGGTAGATCCGGTGGATCGCCGTGTCCAGCCGGATGGTACCCCGCAGCAGGGCCGTCATGAACCGGCCGTACCGCCCGCGGACCGCGGTCTCGGGTGAGGGTCGGGCCTGCGTGGCCAGCGTCATCGCTCCGCTTTGCGCGGTCCCAGAATCCCCATCTTCCGCAGGAGCAGGACGATGAACGAGTACGCCAGCAGCAGCGCGCCGACCAGGGCGCCGCCGAAGAACCAGCGGTCGGTGGCCTCGCCGTAGACGATCCCCAGGGCGAACAGCAGCGCCAGGGCCGACAACAGGACGACGCCGAGGACGGCGCGGCTACGCATGACGGCCCTCCCGCCTCCTCAGGACGCGCTCGTAGATGCCGATCGTCCGCACCACCTTGCCCGCGGCCCGGTCGGCGGCGTAGACCCAGAAGCCGAGATAGATGAAGGCCAGGGTGAACACAGCCGCATAGAGCGCCGTCCAGGCGACGGCCTCCGGGGCGGGCGCGATGAGGGCCGCCCGCAGCGCCCCCCACCCCCGGCTGAGCGACCACAGGGCGGCGACGAACACGCCGACGATCGAGAGGAGCCGCATCGATCTCACCCGTGTCCCGCCGCGCGGCCCACAGCCGCCGCGGCCGAGGCCCGGGGCTGGTCCGCCGCCGCGCGTTGACGGCGTCGGTAGCGGAGTTCCCAGATCAACGCCAGGATCAGGATGACCGCGGTCAGATTCATGATAATGAACGGTTCACGCTCGATCACCGCGATGTTGAACAGGATGAGCGTGGTGAACGCCAGGAAGTAGATCAGGGCCATCACCCCCACGACGAAGAAGAAGGGGCGTTCCAGGGGGCGCCGGCCTTTGCTGCGGTCCAGGAACGGCACCAGCATGCCGTAGGTGATCAGCAGGCCCGGGCCGAGTCCCGCCCACAGCGGCGGGGTGTACTTCACGTACTGGTACAGCGCCAGGAAGTACCAGTCGGAGAGGATCGGCAGCGGGGTCCGGGTCGGGTCGGCGCGCCGGCCGGACTCCGCGGGGAGGACGTAGCTGATCACCACCAGCATGACCAGGAAGAGGACGATCGGCAGGAGCGACATGTTGATGCGCTTGCGCCGCGTACGCTGGAAGAAGACCTCGATCAGGATGAGCAGGACGAGCGAGATCCCGAAGTGGAGGGCGTAGAAGCGGGTGATCGTGGCCTGGCCGATGGCCGGCCCGCCCAGGAAGATATACGCGATCATCGAGCCGAAGCCCATCGGTCCGATGATCGGCAGCTCGTCGAAGTACACCGGCACGGTGAGCACGGTCTTGGCCGCCCAGAACGCCCGCTGGTTCCAGATCAGGAGGTAGCCGGTGATTCCGGAGATCATCGCCAGGATGAGGCCCAGAAAGCCGAGCATCCAGGACAGCTCTCCCGGCTTCTTGTACTCCCCCAGGAAGTACATGCGGTAGATCCGCAGGATGATCGTCAGGATCACCCCGTCCGCCGCGTACTTGTGCAGGCCCCGGATGAGCCAGCCCAGGGGGACCTCGCGCTGGATGCGCTCGATCGAGGAGTAGGCGCCGCTGGTGGTCGGCTCGTACCAGATCATCAGGACCACGCCGGTGACCACCGTGATCATCCAGAAGTAGTACAGCAGCGGCCCGAGCAGGTAGAGCGGATTGTCCTGCCGGGCGACCAGCGTCTCGTCGAACAGGTCGAGACGCTCGCGGCGTTCGCGGACCCAGTCGCGCAGGCGCTCCCACATTTTACTGGTCAGGTGCAGGATTCATGCTGCAGACTACGCTCAACCGCCACTGATACTGGTCAGGTGCAAGATCAGCGCTGCGAACTTAGCGTAACCATCACTGATCATTACGCGATGCCGCCGGGCTCGACGTCGGTGACGACGATGTCGGTGTCCCGGATCTCGAACAGGAAGGTCCGCGGAGGCCGCGGCGCCGGCCCGGAGAGCACCCGTCCCGGGACGTCGCGGTCAGCGGGATCGTAGATGCTCAGGTGGCAGGGGCAGCCCATCAGCGCGTGCTGGCGCTGCGGCGGCGGGACGTAGCCGCCATAGCCGGCGGTGATTTCCCTGTAGTTCGGCACGTAGTTGTAGATGCAGCCCAGATGGGGGCAGATGCGGGAGAAGACGATGATGTCGCTCTCCCGCACCCGGGGTTCCTTCCCGATCGTCTGCGCCCACTCCAGCGGGAGCCGGATCTTGTAGGGCAGCCGGACGACCACACCGGGAACGTTCGCCGCCTTGAATCCCTGGGGAGTGTACTGCGGGTAGCGCTGCGTGAAGACGAAGTACTTGAAGTCCCAGGGCTGCCGGAGTTCCGACAGCCGGGCGGCGATGATCACGTCCCCTCTCGCTGTGTCCTGCGCCGTCGGACGCAGAAGGTCGAACCTGGCCACGTTGGGCTTCAGCATGCGGAGCAGCGGTGAGGCCAGGGCGGCCAGGGCGCCCACCACCGGGACGGCCGTGGCCAGCTTGAGAAACCCGCGCCGCGGGATCTGCGTCTGTGCTGTCTCGTTCATTCCGATCTCACCATACCGCGGTGCCACAGGCCCGCGCAACGGCCCGAGCCGTTAGCGTCCGGTCTGCCCCCACGGGTAGTCGTAGACGAAGGTATAGATGTAGTTGACCATGGCCCAGATCTCGTCGTCGGTCAGCTTGCCGCGGTAACTGGGCATCAGGCCTCTCCCGTCGACGACCGCCTGGTAGAGCTCGCTGGGCTTGCGCTGCGCCATCAAGTTGATGTCCGTGAAGATGCCGGGCCCCTGGCCGCGCGACCAGTTCCACAGGAGGCGCGCGAGCTGGCGGCCCCGCGGCCCGCGGCCGTCGCCCGCGGTGCCGTGACAGGAGGCGCAGGTCACGCCGAACCCCTCGATCTCGACCACCCGGGCCTCGTACAGCCGCTTCCCGCGCGCGATCTCCTCCGGCGCGCTCTGGTAGGTCCACTCGTGGAAGACGACGTGCCAGCGTTCCTCGTCGGTCAGGTTCACACCGAAGGCGGTCGCGCCGTAGGCCGGCTTGCCGCCCTTCGGTGGGAAGGCCGGCATCGCCGTGTGCGGGCGGCCGCGCGTCACCGTCTCGTACATGCTGAAGGGACTGTTCAAGCGCATCGCCACGACGTTGTGGAAGTCCGCCGGACGGCTGGGCAGCTGCTCGCCGCGCAGACGGATGCCGAGCAGCGCGAAGAAGTCGGTCATCAGATTCTTGCCGGGGGCACGGAGGTTCGCCGCCGCCGGTCCATCGCCACGCCCCTGCGGGCCGTGGCAGATCACGCACTGCGCGCGCTGGAAGACTCTCGCCCCTTCGATGGCCGACGGCCGCACCGGGACGAGCCGGGGATCCGCCGGCGCGGCCGGCGGGAGCGGGAGTCTGGCCACGGCGCGGGAGACGTCGACCGTCGGCTGGCAGGCGGCAACGACGAGCGATCCGATGACCAGCAGGGCGAGCAGCAGGCGGGTACGGCCCGGCATACCAAACATTGGAAGTTCTTCAGGCCCGTGTCGTCTCCTCCCCATGTTCCCGCGGCCGCCGGATCCGACCGATCAGCCCCGTGCTCAACATCACGGCGAGGAGGGCGGCGGCCGCGGGGGCCAGCCACGGCCGCGACGACGGGAGATGATCGAGAAAGAGTGTGAGTGTCTCCCCGGCCGGGAGGCCGCGCACCTCCCACCGCGGCACCGACTCCCCGTCGAGGCGGATCGGATCGATGGCCCGCCCGCGATTGAGGCGCAGGCGTGTCCCTCCTCCGCGCGCGACGACCTCCAGACGCTGAACATCAAGCGGGAATCTTCGCGCGATCGCGGCCGCACGACGGGTCGGCAGGGCGTAACTGTACGCGATCTCGGAGAGCCCTGTGCCAAGATGCACGCGTGCCGCAAACCCCCCCTCGGTGCGGGTGTAGCTCTCCACGCCCCGATGAAACGTCAGATACTCGGCACCAGGAGGCAGGCCGCCCCGGAGCTCGATGCTCCGGGGCCGACCGGGATTGCTGATGCGGAGCGCCTCGGAGACGCGCAGGTGATCCACCCGGGCGTCGATCGCCAGCAGGAGCAGACCGATGGACGGCCGATCCGGCGGCGCCGCGACGGCGCCCGCCGCGGACAGCGCGACCACCACGACAACCGCGCCGACAAGCAGCGGTCGCAACAGGTAGGCCGCCGCGGCGGCGAGGCAGACGACGATGATCGCCTCGATCACCTCAGCGGGCCTCCTCCGGGACGACCACGGCGTCGGGAAGGGCCTGCCGCACCGGCCGCCGGTGACCGGTCGGCGCGGCGGCGACGAGCCCGCCGATCAGCGCCACGACCGCCCCCGCCCAGAGCCAGGCCACCAGCGGGCTGAGCAGCACGCGAAACGTCGCCCTGCGGTCGGCGGCCAGTCCGATGAACACGACGTAGAGATCCTCCCGCCAGGTCGTGCGGATCGCAACCTCGGCGGTGATCTGGTTGTTGGCGACGTGGTACAGGTGGCGCGGGTGCAGGACCGCGCCGGCTCGTCCGTCGTCGGCGGTGAGGCGGGCCTCCGTGATCAGCAGACCAGAACCGCGCCGCGCCTGGACGCCCTCGTACCGGAGTTGGTACCGGCCCACGCGGACCTGCTCACCCGGCGCCAGCGTGACCTGCGTTCGCGTGGTGAAGACCGACGAGGCCGCGATGCCGGCAAGCATGACGAGCACGCCGAAGTGCACGATGTATCCACCGTACCGCGTCCGGCCCCGGCTCACCAGGCGCAGGAGCGCCGCGGGCCAGGCCTCCCCCTGGCCGCGCCGCAGCAGCGCGCCCCGGGCGAACTCACCGACGATAGTCCCGGCCACGAAGATTCCCAGCGCAAGAAGGAACGAGAGGATGGCATGGCGCAGCCCCGCGGCCGCGGCCCCCAGCGCCGCGAGCGCACCGGCGGCCGCCGGCGCGGAGAGCGCCTTCCCCAGCGCCCGCGGGTCGGACCGCCGCCAGGACAGCAGCGGCCCCACGCCCATGAGGGCGAGGAGGAGGACGACGATCGGTACCATCACCTGGTTGAAGTACGGGGGGCCGACGTTGATGCGGTCCCCGGTCACCGCTTCGGCAATGATGGGAAACAGCGTGCCGAGCAGCACGGCCGCCGCGGCCACGACGAAGAGCACGTTGTTGACGAGAAAGGCCGCCTCCCGGCTGAGCAGCGCGCCGTCCGCGGCCATCTCCGCGGCCGGCCCTCGTTCAGGCCGGCCGCGAGTCAGTAGCAGGCCGAACGACACGACTGTCGAGAGCGCCAGGAAGATCAGGAAGTACACGCCCACCGTCGAGTTCGCGAATGCATGCACCGAACTGAGAACCCCGCTGCGGGTGAGGAACGTCCCGAGGATCGCCAGGACGAAGCTGAGCAGCACGAGCGCCCTGGTCCACCCGCCCAGCGAGCCATCATGGCGGTGGACCTGCGCGGAGTGGAGGAACGCCGTGCTGGTCAGCCAGGGCATGAGCGCCGCATTCTCCACCGGATCCCACGCCCAGTAGCCGCCCCATCCCAGCACGACGTAGGACCACTTCGCCCCGAACAGCAGGCCGAGGGTGAGGAAGAACCAGGCGAGCCGCATCCAGCGGCGGGTGGGCTCGATCCATCGATCGTCGGCAGGGCCCGCCAGGGAGGCCACCACCACGGCGAACGGCACCGTGGTCCCGACGAATCCCAGGTACAGCGCCGGCGGATGGGCGGCCATCCACGGGTTGCGCAGGAGCGGATTCAGCCCGCTCCCCTCCGGCGGGGGGATGGGCTGCGCGGCGAAGGGGCTCCCGCTCGCGGCCAGCGTGAGGGTGAAGAACGCCGCGACAGCCAGCAGGACGAGAAAGACCACGGGGGCATTCGCCGCCCGTCGCAGACGAACCGCTGCGGCCGCGGCGTAGACGCCGAGGACCAGCGCCCACAGGAGGAGCGAGCCGGCGTGCCCGCCCCAGAACGCGGTGATGGTATAGAGGAGCGGGAGGTCGCGGCTGGTGGTCTCCGCGACGAAACGGATCGCAAAGTCGCGCCTGACCAGCGCGACGAGCAGCGCCGCCGAGGCCAGCGCGATGAAGCCGGCCCAGACGACCAGCGCGCGACGCGAGCTTTCGAGCAGCGCGGGATCACGGCGGCGCAGGCCGGTCAGCCCCGCCGCGAGCCCGTAGCACGACACCACGAGGGCCGAGAACAGGGCAAAATGGCCGAGATCGCTCATCGTGGGGAGAATCTCACCGCTGGGGGGCTTCCCTGTACTCGGTGGGATGCGTGGTCATCACGCGGGTCGCCGTCAGGACGTCCCCCTCGAGGCGTCCTTCGACCAGCACCTCACGCCCCTCGGCAAAGAGGTCCGGCAGCGGACCGTCGTAGCGGACGTCGAGCACTGCGCCGCCGTCGCCGATGCGGAAAGCGATGACCCGGCCCGCCTCGCGCCGCACGCTCCCCGCCTCGACGCGGCCGGCCAGGCGGACCTGGGCCTGCCGGAGATCTGAACGGCCCGCGAACTCGGTCGGGGTCAGGTAGTAGACCGCGGCCGAGCGGATCCCGCTGTAGGCGACGGCGGCGATCGCGACGACGATCAGCGCGAGACCCACGACCAGCTTGCGCGACGCCCTCACCGGCGACCCCCCGGCTCGCCCCGCTTCAACTCGCGCTGGCGCAGCCAGATCGAACCCGCGTAGAGCCCGAGCACCGCCAGCGTGACCAGGTACGCCGCCGCGACGTAGATCACGGCGTCCCCGCCTCTCGCCGCTCGCGCGCAGCCTCCTGCCGCATCCGCGCGGTGAGGAACGCCAGGTACGTCAGGAGGAACGCCGCGATGTTGAAGAGCAGGATGACCAGCATCGACGACGGCAGCGCCGGCCCCTCGGGGCGGAAGACCGTCGGCCGCGGGTGCAGCGTGCGCAGCAGCACCGCCGACCAGTGAATCAGCGGAATGTCCAGAAAGCCGACGATGGCCACGACGGCCGCCGCCCGCGCGCCCTGCGCCCCCGACCAGGCCCGCAGCATGAGATATCCGGCAAAGATGAACCACAGGACCAGCGCCGTAGTGAGCCGGGCGTCCCACGTCCACCAGACGCCCCACACCGGTTTCCCCCAGATCGGGCCGGTCAGGAGCACGATGGTGAGAAAGACCTGGCCGACCTCGGCGGAGGTCGCGGCCAGCCGATCGAAGCGGGGCCGCCGTGTGACGAGGTAGGCGAGGCTGGCCAGGAAGGCGACGGCAAATGCCAGATAGGCCGTGGCGACGCTCGGCACGTGCACGTAGAGGATGCGATATGGTTCGCCCTGGAACGCCTCAACGGGCGCGACAAACAACGCGAGGACGATGCCGACGGGAACCGCCACGGCGGCCAACACCAGCAGCAGCATCACGCAACCCCCGGATGCTTCCGCTTCGCCGTGCACGCGGCAGAGTCTTTCCGCCCTCCACGCGCAGCGACTGCGGAGGCGGCCGCCGGGTCACTCCTCAACGACATGCTCAAAGACCAGCACGGCGACGGCGACGAACAACGTCGTGAACGCCAGCAACAGCCCGATCTCCCCCGCCACGCTCCCCCCCTCCGGCGAGAGCAGGCGGGCCGTGGCGCCCGCGGCGGCGATCACCGCCGGCGCGGACAGCGGCAGCAGGAGCACGGGGAGCAGTACTTCCCGCATGCGGGATGCGGCCAGCATTCCCCCCAGCAGCGTCCCGCTGGCCACGAGCGAAGAGGTCCCGAGCAGCAGCACGGCCGGCAGCGCCGGCCGTGGCGGAATCGAAATGCCAAAGAAGACCGTGACAGCACCCAGAGCAATGATCTCCACGGTCGCCACGACCACGAAGTTCGCCGCGGCCTTCGCCAGGTAGAGCACGGCGGGATCCACACCGGCCAGGCGGAGCCCGTGCAGCTGGTCCCGGTCCGTCTCCTGCTGGAAGCTGCGGAGCAGCCCGAGCGCGCAGGTCACCGCCACCGTGACCCACAGCATCGCCGGCGCGCCCGGCGCCCCGACCCCCGCCGCGCCTGTCACGGCGAGCAGCAGGAGGGCCAGCACGGCCATCGACGGCAGGAGGTCCCGGGCGCGCGACTCGACGAGGAGGTCCTTGCGCAGCAGGGCCCAGAACCCGCTCATGGCGTGCCGAAGACGGCGGCCAGGCGTTCAGCGTCGAGGGCGGCCGTCTCCTCGACCAGGGCGGGCCGACCGGCCACCAGAACCACGGCGTCATCGGCGAGCTCAAAGGCCTCGGCCCAGGCGTGCGTGGCCAGCATGACCGCGCCGCCCCGCGACCGAAGATGGGTGATCGCGCTGCGCAGCGCCTCGGCCGCCTCAGCGTCGAGCCCCGTGAACGGCTCGTCCAGCAGCAGGACGGTCGGATTGTGCAGGAGGGCTCGAGCCAGGCTCACGCGTTGGGCCAGCCCGCGGGAGAGTTCGCGCACCGGGCGGTGACGGTGAGACCGCAATCCGAAGCGGATCAGACCTTCCTCGATACACGCCGGATCGAGCCTGTAGAGCTGCGCGTAGAAGCGGAGATTCTCCTCCACGGTGAGATAGCCGTAGAGGAAGGTCTGGTGACCTGCGGCCCCTACCCTCCGCCGGATCTCGGGCTTGGTCACGGGACGGCCCGTGATCAGGACATCACCCGCGTCGGGCCGGATGATGCCCGCGGCGATCCGCAGCAACGTGCTCTTGCCGGCGCCGTTCGGTCCCAGGACGGCAACGGTGCGGCCGGCCCCCACGGCGAGCGTGACCGCGTGGACGGCCGCCCGTCCCCCGTACGACTTGGTGACGTTGCGGACCTCCAGCAGCGCACCGCCGCTAGCGACGGTCATCCGCTCCCGCCAGCATGATGTCGACCAGCGCGTCCACCGCGTGCCGGGGGAAGAAGCAGAACGGGTAGCCGCGGTACGTGGCGGCGGCGGAGGCCTGGCTGATCTCGGCCAGCGCCTGCAGGCGGCGCGCGATCCGCTCCCGTTCCCCGGCCAGAGCCAGGCCCAACTGCTCGTTGATCAGGCGGATGCGCCGGGTCACCTCACGCCGTTCCCGCCGGGTCAGGGTGCCGCCGTCGAGGCGGCCGATCAGCTGCCACTTCTCCTCGATCCACCGCCGCTGCTCCCCGGTGGGCTCGCCCAGAGTCCGTTCAGGATTGTGCACGAGGTCCAGGTGCCGCCGCTGCAACGCGGCGCGCTCGTCGCCGGGATCGAACTCGCTCAGCGGAAGGTGCAACGTGGCGCTGACCACCGCGTAGCGGGGAGGGGCGATGCCGAAGAAGTCCGCGATCACCTCGTCGGTCACCCGATCATATCGTCCGCCGCCTACCCCGTGGATGAACAGGTCCACCACGCACAGCCGGGTGAACGCGGTCAGCGCCAGCGCCCGCGGCCGGACGGCCAGCCCGGCGAGTTCTTCAGGATCACGACCGCTGATCGCCGCCACGGGGTCATCGGCGGCGAAGAGCTGGTAGCCGCCGCCGCGCGGTTCCACGAACAGCGGGCGCCGGCGCCCCCGCCGGATGATCCAGAACGGCACCTCGGTGCGGGTGCCGGCCTGACTGAGATTGGGGAAGGGCTGCGCGGAGGTGCGAATGTTGAAACGCTCCCGGTACGCCTCCAGCCGCGTGTTGTACGCGGAGGCGAATCGCCCGGCCTCGGCCACGATCTGCAAGACGAACAACCGGTACTCGCGCAGCGCCGCCAGACGCGACACCGGGAGCTCGGCGTAGGCCGTGTCGCCCTCGTGCCGGCGCCGCGCCAACGTGAGGAAGGAGCCGATCTCAGGAGCGCGCAGATCGGCCGTGCGCGCCGCGAACTCCGCGAAGACGTCGCGCGCGCCGTGCCGCGGCAGGGTGCGCAGGTGGGCGTCGACGCGCTGCAGGAACGTCTGCCAGTCCGCGCGTGCCGGGGCGGCGATGACCTCGTAGGGCACGTCCGGCTCCGCGCGCAGCAGCGTCTCGCGGACGATGCGCAGCCCTCCGTCGAGGTGGGGGGCGTCGGCGCCGATGTCCTCGGCGGCGTCGCAGTCCACGGCCATGTTGATCACCGCCGCCCCTGCGGTCAGGCGCGCCGCGAGTAGGTGCTTGGCCCAGATCCCGGGATGGAACAGGAACGGCTGGTGCCCGGTCCCGATCAGCAGCCGGGGATCCTCGGGTCCGCGGGGACGCGGGAGCCCGAGTGCGGCGCCGTACGCCGCCGCGTCGGCGAGCACGCCGGCGCGGGCACCGGCGCGGATCTCGGCAAGCGGAACGCCGCCGATCCGCACGGCTGCCGCCGCCAGGGCCCGGCGGTTGGACTCCGCCGCAGCCAGGAACTCCGACGCCGGCGGGAGGCACAGCACCTCGCCGGAGCGCTCCGGAATCTCGAAGGCGGCGGTCGCCGGGGAGGTGGACATCGGTCAGACGAACTGGTCCAACCCGCGCAGACCCACCACTTCGCGCATGACGAAGGGCTCGCCGTACCCGCGGCGGATCAACGTGCCGTAGTACCGATCGGCGGCCCGGAGCTCGTCGAGGAACCCCTCGTTGCCTCGCTCCGGTCCGAACTGCGAGCCGTAGGCCGCGACGGCGCGGATCTTGGTCTCGATCTGCGCGGTGATGTCCACGACGAACGAGGGCCGGACGTGCAGCTCGTAATGCGTGCAGAGAAAGTGGATGACGCGCCCGGGATACCAGGGATCGCCGGGAATCGAGGTCTTCGTCAGCTTGGCGTAGAATCTCGCGGCCTCACACAGTTCGGCCGCGGCACGATGGTCCGGGTGCGCGTCCTCCCAGTACGGAACGAAGAGCACCTCCGGACGCACCGCCCGGATCACCTCCGCCACCCGCTGGCGGTTCTCCACGGTGTCCGACAGGGTGCGATTCGGCATCTCCAGCGTGATCCGCCGGACCCCCAGGATCCCGGCCGCCTCCGCGGCTTCGCGCGCCCGCCGCTCGGGCGTCCCGATCGGCGTGGGCTCGCCGTTGGTGAGATCACAGAGCACGACCTCGTGGCCCGCCTCGCGGAGGACCAGCACCGTCCCGCCCATGCCGATCTCGATGTCGTCCGGATGGGGCCCGACGGCGAGGACGTTCATCGCGTGACCCGCAGGCGCTCGAGGCGATCGGGGAGCCAGCGCGCCACCTCGGCCTCGAGGACGCGGCGGTAGTAGGCGCGCCGGGTCGACACGTCGTCGAGCCCGCCCCAGAATGTGCGCTCGGGGTTCTTGTAGATCCGGGCCACGGGCACCTCGCGGACCGTCAGACGATGATAGGCGGCCTGCACCCAGACCTGGAGAGGCATCCCGTAACTGGGCTCGGTGAGCCGGAAGCGCCGCAATGCGGAGACCCGGTAGGCCTTGAATCCGCACCAGGCGTCCGTGATGGCGTACCCCGTGATGGCGCGGATGTGCGCGGTGAACTCGCGGTTCAGCTCCGCCCGGTCCGGCGGCGCCGGATCACCGGGGACGGTGGGATCCAGGTAGCGGCTTCCGGAGACGATGTCGGCCTCGGCCACGGCATCGAGGAAGGCCGGGATGCGTGCGGGCTCGTGCTGCTCGTCGCAATCCAGTGTCACCGCCACGTCGTACGCACCGGAGGTGGCCTGAGCGAAGCCCGTGATCAGTGACTGGCCGTACCCGAGGTTGTCCCGATGCCGGATCGTGCGGACGTCGGGCCGGCCCTGCAGGATCTCCGCCGACCCGTCGGTGGACCCGTCGTCGACGACGAGGATCTCGGCCTCGGGAGCGGCGCGGCGGACCTCGTCCAGCACGCGGCCGAGCGAGCGTTCCTCATTGAAGACGGGCATCACGATCAGGGCCTGCATCGTCGCGGCCACCCACACAGTATAGCCGCTAGGTTGGGGGACGGTTAAGAGGCCGCGGTTATTCCTTCGCGGCGGCAAACGCCGTCATCATCCGGAGGAGCACGCGGCTGAGGAAGGCGTCGATCCGGCGCAGGGAGCGGACCTTGCCGTCCGGCGACAGCGGCAGCCGCCGCGTCACCGCGTCGCCGATGATCTCCTTGAAGAAGAGGTAGGCTTCGGTCGCCTCGGCGGCGTTCAACCCGAGCGAGGCGACCGCCCGGCCGAGTTGCCGTCCCGCCTCCTCACCCGACTGGAGGGCGCGGCGTTGATGGGCGCCTCCGGCCAAGTATCCCGCCATCGCATCCATGAGGCCATGGCAGATGCCGCCGATCCGGTGCGCGGTGTTCTCATCCAGGAGGCGGTACCAGCGCTGCCGGCGGATCTGCTCGACCGCGTCCGGCACGAGGTGCGCCGCGTGCGGCCCGATGAGCTCGGCGAGTTTGCGCTCCGGTTCGCGCCGACTGCGCTCGAGGAAGGCCAGGAGTGCGGCCCGGTCGAACCGGCGATGTCCCCCGGGCGTCCGGTAGGCCGGGATGCGACCGGCATCGGCCCACATCCGCAGTGTCGAGGCATCGACCCCCAGGAACGCGCTGGCCTCCCCCAGCGTCATCCACTCCGGCCCGCGCCGCTCCGCCGGTCGGTCGCTCATGCTTGCGCCCGTTGGACGGTGGACCGCTCCCCGACCGGACGGCTCGTGGTCAACAGGAAGCCGCCGAACATCAGCGCCGCGGCGATCAGCTCCCCGAGCGCGAGATAGCCGCCGAGTCCGAAGCGCACCATCGTGCCGGCCGAGGCGATGGCGAACGCCCCAAGCGCGATGAGGACGTTGCCCAGCACGCGCTGCGGAGCGATCGCCCCTCGACGGAGCAGCCAGGCCGAGTAAAGCGCTCCGCCGGCCAGGGCGATGGTGCCGTAGATGTTGAAGGCGGGGGTCAGCCGCCGCACCAGCGCGCCGGGCGGGAGGATGGCACGGTACTGGACGCCGAGTGGCTGCGTCGGATCGAACGCGGAGGGATCCAGGGGGACGGTGAAGACCGCCGCGGCGGCGGCCGCGCTCGCGGCGGCCAGGACGATGGTCAGGACGGCGGCGATCGGCTCCGGCCGCCATCGACGGACGAGCAACCGGTTGAAGGTCGAGGCAAAGATCAGGCCGTGAAAGGAGATGAGCGCCCAGACGATCTTCGTCCCAACTCCGAAGCGCCCCAATGTCAGGAACACCATGGTCGCCGCGGCATAGCCGAAGACGAGCGAGATGAGGAACTGGGGCAGGCGGGCGCTCGCCAGCAGGTACACCGTCCCCTGGCCGATCCACGCCGCGCTCAGCACCGCGCCTCCCAGATACCACAGGCGAAAGACGAGCGGATGCCAGGCGAGCGCGGAGTACGCTTCGGCAGCGGAGGCCACGCCGAAGCAGCCCAGACCGATCCCCCAGAGCAGGAGGTGACGGCCCCGGCGGGCGGCATACCGGCGGAGGACGAGTGCGGTGAAGACGAAGATGATGGCGGACGACGCCGCCGGGAGCAGCGACATCATGGCCGGGGTGCGGGATCCAGCGCTGCAGCCGCGGCCTCCTGACCCTGGCGGATGCAGTCCGGGAGACCCACACCTTCGTATCCTCCTCCGGCGGCGATGAGGCCCGGGGTGCCGGTCAGGGCGTCGCGCAGCGTGCGCAGGCGGTCGAGATGTCCCACGGTATACTGTGGCATCGAGGCGGGCCAGCGGTAGACGCGCGCCACCACCGGCTCCCCGCGCAGGACCAGCAGCGGAGAGAGTTCGGCGAGGACCGCCCGGATCAGGGCGTCGTCGGCCAGATCCAGTGCCTGCTGCCGCCCGGCGCGCCCGACGAAACACCGGAGCAGCACGTGGTCCGCCGGCGCACGATCGGGCCACTTGGAGCTGACCCATGTGCACGCGGTGTGCTGGGTCCCCTCGCCGGAGGCGACGAGGTAGCCGTGTCCGGCAAGAGGATGGCCCACATCAGCGCGCCGGAATCCGAGCGCCACGACGGCGGTGGAGACATAGGGGATGCCCTCGGCCGCGTGCGAGGCGGCGCGGTTCAGATCACGCAGCAGAGCCGCGGTGACGTGCGCCGGCGTCGCCAGGATCACGCCGTCGGCTTCCACCTCCTGCCCGCGGTCGAGGACGAGCCGGTACGCGCCGCGCGCAGGCTCCAGGGCCAGGACGCGGGTGCCCGTCCGCACGGCCACGGACGTCAGCGCCGCCGCCGCCCGATCCACGATCTCCTGCAGTCCACCGGCCAGGGTCATGAACATCGTCGCCTCACCGTTGGCCGGAGGCCCCGAGCGTCGGCGGGCCAGGATCGCGCGCGTCAGGCTTCCGTGCCGCCGCTCCGCCTCGGCGAGCGTCGGGAAGGTCGCGCGCAGGCTCAGCGTTTCGACGTCGCCGGCGTGGACGCCGGCCAGCAAGGGGCCGGCCAGGCGCTCCACCGCAGCCGGGCCGAGACGGCGTCGGACGAACGCGCCGATCGCTTCGTCGGCGCCGTTCCGATTCGACGGCACGATCAGATCGAATCCGAACCGCGCCTTCTCCCACGCCGAGAACAGCCCGCTGCGCAGGAATGGACCGAGTCGCTGCGGGACCAGCGAGGTCAGCCCGTCCGGCATCGGGTGGAGCCTTCCGCGATGAAGGATGAAGATGTGCCGTGGATGCAGCGTGGGCACGAGCCGGGCAGTCAGGCCGAGGGCGCGGGCGAACTGCACGGCCTGGGGCTTCACGGTGAGAAACGAATCCGGCCCGCCTTCGATCAGAAACCCGCCGATGCGCTCCGTCAGGATCTTCCCGCCCAGGCGCGGCGCCGCCTCGATCAGCGTCACCGACGCAGCGCGGCCGGCGGCCATCCCGCCCTGCAGGGCGAGGGACGCTGCCAGACCGGTGATCCCACCGCCCACCACGGCGATGCGCCGCATCAGCGCACTCCTTCCGCCCGCAGCGCCCCCATGGCGAGAGCACCGAGCGCCGCGATGAAGTCGGCTCCCGCGTTGAGCGAGGGTGTGCGCTCCAGATGCATCTCCAGCGAGGCGGCCGCCTCCGCGGCCTCGACGTCGATGTCGTAGAGCACCTCAAGGTGATCGGCCACAAACCCGACCGGGCAGACCAGGACCTCACGCCGGCCTGCGGCAGCCAGTTCACGCAGGAGATGGAGGAGATCGGGGCCGAGCCACGGTTCCCCCGTGGGGGAAGCGCTCTGGTACGCGAAGCGCCAGGCCGGCAGCCCCGCCGCAACAGCCACCAGTTCGCAGGTGCGCCTCAACTGAACCGGATAGGGGTCCCCCCAGGCGAGGATCCGTTCCGGCAGGCTGTGCGCCGTGAAGACGACCTCAAAGACATCCGAAGGGGCGAAACGCGCCGCGGCCGCGCGCACGCGCGAGGCCAGCGCCTCGATGAATCCCGGATGGTCGTGCCAGGACTCGATCGTGCGCAGGCCGATCCCATGGGAGACGGCCGCCTCACGGGCGGTCGAGAAGTACGACGCCACGCTCAGGCGCGAGAAGTGCGGGGCCAGCGCCAGGGCGACCGCCTCGCGGACGCCGTCCCGGGCCATCGCCTCGACCGCGTCCGCGATGAACGGGGGGGCGTGCTTCATCCCGACATAGACCGGCACAGGCACCCCCTGATGGTCGAGATGACGCCGCAGGGCTTCGGCCTGGGCGGTGGTGATGGCGCGCAGCGGGGAGGTCCCGCCGATCCGGCGATAGCGTTCGCGCAGCTCCTCGACCTGTTCCGCAGGGGGCGTGCGCCCCCCACGGATGTGTGTGAAGTACGCGTCCACGTCCTCCAGCGTGGCCGGACTCCCGTATGCCATGAGCAGAACGGCCTGCGTCACCCGCGCACCCCGGCCGTCTCATGCCGGTAGTCATGCACGAACTCGACCAGTTCGCGCAGGCGCTCCGGCGGCGTCTCGGGCAGGACCCCGTGACCCAGGTTGAAGATGTGTCCCGGACGCCCTCCCGCCTGCGCCAGCACCGCCTCCGCCTCGGCACGCAGCACCTCGGGCGGGGCCAGCAGCGTAGACGGATCCAGATTGCCCTGAATCGCCCGGTCGGGTCCGATCTGCGCCCACGCGGCATCGAGCCCGACGCGCCAGTCCACGCCGATGACGTCTCCTCCGGAGGACGCCATCTCCTTGAGCAGTCCGGCCGTCCCCGTGCCGAAGTGGATCGCCGGCACCCCGGTCGGCCGCACCGCCTCGAAGATCCGCCGGCTGTGGGGCGCGACGAACGCGGCATACTCCCGCGGCGAAAGCGCGCCGACCCAGCTGTCGAAGAGTTGCACGGCCTGCGCGCCGCGGGTGATCTGCGCCAGGAGATACGTGATCGTGGCGTCGGTGAGAAGGCTCATCAGCGCCTCCCACACCCGCCGCTGCCCGCGCATCAGCGCCTTGGTGTGGAGGAACTCGCGGGACGGTCCTCCCTCGATCAGATAGCTGGCCAGGGTGAACGGCCCGCCGGCGAACCCGATCAGCGGAACGGCGGCGCTCCGGCGGATGAGGCGGACCGCGTCCAGCAACGCCTCGACCGTAGCCTCCGGCTCGAACGGATGCAGCGCCTCGGCGTCCGCGGCACTCCGCACCGGCCTGCGGATCCGGGGGCCGGTGCGGTCCTGCAGCTCAAACGCGACGCCCATTCCAAGCAATGGCACCGTGATGTCCGCGAAGAGGATCGCCGCATCGACGTCCAGCTGCTCGACCGGAGATAGGGTAACTTCGGCGACGAGGGAGCTGTCTCGACAGATCTCGAGCAGGGAGTACCGGGCGCGGAGCGCCCGGTAACTTGGCTGTGACCGTCCCGCCTGGCGCATGAACCACACCGGGGTGCGGTCCACGCGCTGACGCCGGCAGGCCTGCAGGAAGCGGCTCATGCCGTCGCCCGCAGCCCCTCCGGCCCGCCCTCAGGGATGTAGGCGCACAGGGGATCGCTGGCCAGATAGTCGCCGAAGTGCGCGAAGGCGCGGGCGCGAGACCCTCCGCACAGTTCGCGGTACTCGCACCGCCCGCACTTCCCGCGCAGCCGTCCGGCGTCGCGCAGCGCCACGAAGACCTCGTGCGACCGGTACAACTCCACGGCAGACCGCTGGCGCACGTTACCCGTGACCACGGGGAGGAATCCCGCCGGGGTGACCTCGCCCCGGTGCGAGATGAACATCACGCCGTTTCCGTCGCGTACCCCGAATCCCCGGCCGATCGCGCCGCGCCGCACGGCCTGGGCGGTCTGGCCCCGGGCGTGCGCCTCCGCCAGGGCGACGCGCCGGAAGTGGGGCGCCTCGGTCGCGGCGATGGCGAAGGGCGCCTCGGTGCTCCGCGCGACCAGCCAGCGCATCACCGCTTCGGCTTCCGCCGCGGTCAGCTCGGGCAGCGCCTTCCCGCGTCCGACCGGAACGAGGAAGAACAGGCTCCAGCGCATGATCTCCAGCGAACCGGCAAGCGCGTACAGGGCCGGCAGGTCCTGTAGCGTCTCCGCGGTGACCAGTGTGTTGAGCTGGAGCGGCACCTCCGCCTCCCGAACCCACCCGGCCGCGCGCAGCGTCGTCTCGAAAGTGCCGTCCACCCCACGGAAGCGGTCGTGGCGCTCCGCGGTCGAGCCGTCCAGGCTGAGCGACATGCTCTGCATCCCGGCCGCCCTCAGCTCGACGATGACCTCGCGCGTGAGATTCGCGGTGGCGCTCGGCGCGAGCGAGACGCCCAGCCCCAGTGCGGTGCCGGCCCGCACGATCTCAAGCAGGTCCGGCCGCTTGAGCGGGTCCCCGCCAGTGCAGACCAGATGCGGCAGCGGCTCGCCGAAGTCGAGGAAGCTCCGGAGCATGGCCAGCGCCTCCTCGGTGCGCAGCTCGAGCGGATCGCGCTGCGCGATCGCCTCGGCGCGGCAGTGCCGGCAGGCCAGGTCGCAGGCCCGCGTCATCTCCCAGTAGATCATGCGCGGAGCGCGGTCGAACCGGTACCCCTCCGTGGCGGCCACGCCGGGCGTCATCGTGCGCATCGGGTTCCCTCGTCTCACCCCAGCAGCCGCAGCGCTTCGTCCAGCGGCCGGAAGATCGCGGTCAGGATGGGCTGGTCCCGCAGCGTGTAGCGGCGGGCGTCGGTCTCCCGCAGCGCCGTGACCAGGTCCTGGAACACGGTCAGGTCGTCGGTCTCGTAGGCCACGATGAACTCCTGGTCGTCCAGCCCGGTGGAATACGCCAGCAACTGGCGGACCTGCGGGAAGTCATGGCCCACCCGGATGTGCTCGTTCATCATGCCCTGCCGGGCCTCTCGGCTCAGCCGGTACCATTCGTCCGTCTTCGTGAACGGGTAGACGATGAGGTAGCGCGCGCGTTCCCCGCTGAGGAGCGCCTGCTCCTGCGAACCGGGCTTCTTCACATACCGCGAACCGCGGATCAGCCCCGTGAAGGCGTGGGCGATGAGAAGCGACCGGCCGAGCCCGCTCCGCAGCAGGCGGGCCCCGCTCTCCTCGAGGTCTTCGAGCGACGACGCCGCGCGCACGAGGACCAGGGCGGCGTCGGCCCGCAATCCGACCGACGAGTAGGTCAGCGTAGTTACCGTCCGCGACGTCTGCTGCACGGCGCGCGCAAACTCCTCCCGCTCGCCCTCGCGCTGCTCGGAGGGCAGGCGCCGCCAGGCCGGATCGAGGCGCAGCGCCAGCACCTGGAAGACGGCGCGTTCCTCTAGCTCGCCTGCAGCCACGCCGCCGCCTCCTTCGCGTGGTAGGTGATCAGCACATCCGCTCCGGCCCGCGTCATCGCGGTGAGGATCTCCAGCGCCGCGGCGCGGCCGTCGAGCCACCCCGCCGCTGCCGCGGCTTTGACCATCGCGTACTCCCCGCTCACGTTGTAGGCCGCCAGGGGAACCGGGACGTGATCGCGCACCCTCCGGATGACGTCCAGGTAGGCCAGCGCCGGTTTGACCATGACCACATCCGCTCCCTCGGCGAGGTCGAGGGCGATCTCGCGTTCCGCCTCCCGCGCGTTGGACGGGTCCATCTGATATCCGCGGCGGTCGCCGAACTGCGGAGCGGAACCGGCGGCTTCGCGGAACGGCCCGTAGAACGCGGAGGCATACTTGGCGGAGTATCCCATGACCGCCGTCCCGCCGAAGCCGGCTTCATCGAGCGCCGCGCGGATGGACCGCACCTGACCGTCCATCATCGCGCTCGGCGCGACAACGTCGGCTCCCGCCGCCGCCTGCGAGACTGCGGTCCGCGCCAGCACCTCGAGGGTGGCGTCGTTGTCGACCTGGCCGTCGGCCACGATGCCGCAGTGGCCGTGGGAGGTGTACTCGCACAGGCAGACGTCGGTCATGATGATCAGATCGGGGTGGCTCCTCCGCAGCGCCCGGACGGCGCGCTGGACGATTCCGTCCTCGTGGTAGGCCCCGCTCCCCGCGGCGTCCTTGGCCTCGGGCAGCCCAAAGAGGAGCACGCTGCTGACGCCGAGACGCCGGAGGTCATCTGCCTCGGGTGCGAGCTGGTCCACCGACAGGCGATGCTGGTCCGGCATCGAAGGAATCGGTTCCCGTACGCCCCGGCCGGGGCGTACGAAAATCGGATAGACGAAGCGCTCGGGATGGAGGCGCGTCTCGCGCACCAGGGCCCGCAGCGGTGCGGTGCGGCGGAGCCTCCTCGGGCGCCCGGCGATCGCGCTACGCAGTTGGGACGCCAGCACGGGGGAACCTCCTCTCACGCAGGACGTCTGCGATCCCTTCCACGGTGTGCACGGCGGCGACGATGTCGACGCGCAGGCCGGCCTCTTCGAGCGCCCGCGCCGTGACCGGTCCGATCGCGACGGCGGGCAGCGCCTCGAGGGCCTGGCGGCATCCTGCCTCCGCCGCCAGGCGCAGCAGCCCGCGCACGGTCGAGGCGCTCGTGAAGATCGCGCCGTCCAGCCCTTCCCGCAGGGCCCGGATCAGCAGGTCCCGCGACACCGCCGGCGCCTCCACGGTGCGGTACACCACCACCTCATCGACGGTGACGCCGCGCTCCCGCAGCATGCGCGCGGGAAGCTCGGAGGCGACCTGCCCGCGCACGCGCAGCACGCGCTCCCCGGAGCGGACGGGCATCTCCTCCCCTATCGCCTCACTCAGCGCGCGGCTCGGCATCCAGACGTTTGTGACACCTCGTTCGCGCAACGCCTCCGCCGTCGCCGGACCGATGGCAAGCCGCCGCGGCAGGGCGTGATTCCCGCCGATGACGGCGATCCTCTCGAACACTGCCGCGACAGCATTTCTGCTGGTGAAGATGATCCAATCGTATTCGTCCATCCGACCGAGGGCCCGATCCAGTTCCTCATACGACTCCGGCGGCACGATCTCAATCGCCGGCACCTCCACCGGCTCGATCCCCATCTCCCGCAGCCGCGCGCAGAGCAGATCCCCCTGCCCTTGCGGACGCGTGACGAGCAGGCGCACCGGCCTCATCCCGTCGCCCCCACGGCACGCAGCAGGTCCGCGGCGCCCCGGTGCAGCAGATCGTCCGCGAGCGCACGGCCCACCGCCTGCGCCTGTGAGACCGGTCCGTTCCGCTCACCGCGCAGCGCCCGGCGGCCGTCCGGTGAGACGACCGCCGCCTGAAGCCGCACCGCACCGTCGCGGATCACCGCGTGCGCCCCCGCCGGCAGCCGGCACCCGCCCTGCAGCCGGGCGAGGAAGGCCCGCTCGGCCAGGACCGCCCAGCGCGACGGCGGGTCGTCCGCCGCGGCCACGATCCGCATGGCGTCCTCGTCGCCGGCCCTCACCTGCACGCCCAGCGCGCCCTGTCCCGGCGCCGGCAGGATCACCTCGAACGGCAGCCATTCTCCGATCCGGTGACCCAACCCGAGGCGGTGGAGCCCCGTGCCGGCGAGGAGCACCGCGTCCACCTCACCGGCATCCACCTTGCGCAGCCGCGTTTCGATGTTCCCCCTGATCGGGACGATCTCCAGGTCCGGGCGGCGCGCCCGCAGGAAGGCGGCGCGGCGGGGGCTGCTCGTTCCGATCCGCGCTCCCCGGCGGAGCGTCTCCAGCGTGACGCCGGCGCGTCCGGCCAGCACGTCGCGCGGGTCCTCACGCGCGGTGACGGCGTATAGCGTCAGCCCGTCGGTGTCCACGGTCGGCAGGTCCTTCATGCTGTGCACCGCCGCGTCCACCCGGCGCTCGAGCAGCGCAACTTCCAGCTCCTTGACGAAGAAGCCGATCCCGGCCAACCCCTCGAAGGGCTGCTCGGCCTGCTGGTCCCCGGTCGTGCGGACCGTCAGGATGGAAACGGTGACGTCCGGATGGGCCCGCCGGAGGAGGGCGGAGACGATCTCCGTCTGGCGCACGGCCAGCGCGCTCCCCCGTGTCCCGATCACGAAGGATCGCATGGTCAGCGCCGGGCCGCCCGGAATGCCTCGCCCGCGGCCGAGACGGTCCGGGTGACGTCCTCCGCCGAGTGCGCCAGCGAGACGAACCAGGCCTCGAACTGCGACGGCGGCAGCAGGACGCCGCGTTCGCGCATGGCATGGAAGAACCTGGCGAAGGCGTCGGTGTCCGCGGAGGCGGCCTGCGTGTAGTCATGCGGTGCCCCAGAGGTGAAGAACACCGTGAGCATCGACGCCAGTCGCACCACGGCGCACCGCACCCCGGCGCGGTGCGCGGCCTCGCGCAACCCGACCTCGAGACGCGAGGCCAGCGACTCCAGCCGGTCGTACACGCCCGGCTCGGCCAACCGCCGCAGCGTCGCCGCGCCTGCGGCCACCGCCAGCGGATTCCCCGATAGGGTGCCGGCCTGGTAGACGGGTCCGAGCGGGGCCAGGACATCCATCACGTCGGCGCGCCCGCCGTAGACCGCCAGCGGCATCCCGCCTCCGGCGATCTTCCCCAGGCATGTCAGGTCGGGCCTGATCCCGTAGCGCTCCTGCGCGCCTCCGCGGGCGACCCGAAAACCGGTGATGACCTCATCGAAGATCAGCAGCGCCCCAGCAGAGGCGGTGACCTCCCGCAGGGCGGGCAGGAAGTCGCGTTGCGGCGGGACGACACCCATGTTCGCGGCGACCGGCTCGACGATCACCGCGGCGATCTCATCTCCTCGGGTCGCGAACGCCTCCCGCACGGCGGCCGGGTCGTTGTAAGGGAGCACGATCGTGTCGGCGACCGCGCCCGCGGTGACACCGGCGCTGCTGGGAAGCCCGAACGTCGCGAGCCCGGAACCTGCCTGCGCGAGAAGAGAGTCGGCGTGGCCATGATAGCACCCGGCGAACTTGATGACCTTCGAGCGGCCCGTGAACCCCCGGGCCGCTCGAAGACTACTCATCGCCGCCTCGGTGCCCGAACTGACGAAGCGCATCCGTTCCATGGAGGGGAACGCATCCTGAATCAGACCGGCCAGCTCCAGCTCATACGGCGTGGCCATCCCGTAGGTCGTGCCGCGCGCTGCGGCCTGCGCGATCGCCGCGACCACCTCCGGAGCGGCGTGGCCCAGCAGAAGCGCCCCCCACGACCCGACGTAGTCGAGGTAGGTGCGGCCCTCGATGTCGGTAACGTGCGCGCCTCTTCCCTCCGCCACGACCACCGGCGTTCCGCCGACGGCGCGAAAGGCCCGCACCGGGCTGTTCACGCCGCCGGGAAAGTAGCGCACGCTCTGGGCGAACAGATCCTCTGAGGATGCGGTCACCGCGTCGCTCACCGGGATCCGTCCTCCAGTTCGCCGTCCAGATCGAACAGCTCCCGGGCCAGCGCCAGGGCCCGCGCGTCGTCGCCGCGCGCCCGCAGCCGGACGAACGGGGCGTGCAGCAGTTTCCGCAGCGCCCCCTCCACGGCTCCACGCACGGCACGGCGCTCCCGTTCGTCGAGGCGGCTCAACCGGGCCCGGACCCGGTCCAGTTCTTCCTCCACGATGCGCCCGGCGCGGTGGTGGAGCGCGGCGATCAACGGCTCGGCGGCGCGCGCGCCCTGCCAGCGTACGAACGCCTCGAGCGCCTCGTCAACGATGGCCTCGGCCGCGGCCACGTCCTCCGGCGAGTGCGCCACGGCCGCCTCCCCCCCAAGCGCGTCCAGGTCGATGAGCGTCACCCCGGGCAGGCGGCCGACCGCAGGATGGACGCCGCGCGGGACGCCGATGTCCACCACCAGCAGCGGATCGGGATCGCGGCGGCCCGCCAGCAGGGACGCGTCGAGCACGGCGTGGTCCGCGCCGACGGAAACGACGAGCGCGTTCACGCCCTCGAGCGCCGAGCCCAGGCGGTCGAGCGGGATGGCGGTGGTCCGGTGCCGGCCGGCCAGGATCTCCGCGGCCTCCACCGTCCGGTTGGCGATGAACCTGATCTGCGCTCCGCCTTCGGCGAAGGCTTTCGCCGCGAGGTGCGCCATCTCGCCTGCACCCACGATTCCCACGGCGCGGCCGTGTCCCGAACCCCAGATCTCACGGCATCTGGCGAACGCCGCGTGCGGCACGGAGGCGGACCTCCGCCCCAGTCCTGTCTCCCCGCGGACCCGCCGTCCGGCGGCGATCGCCAGCTGCAGAAGACGATGCAGCACCGGCCCTATCGATCCGGTTGAACCGGCCGCGGCGAAGGCGCGGCGCACCTGGCCGAGAATCTGGCTCTCGCCGACGACCATCGACTCGAGCCCGCCCGTCACGCGCAGGAGGTGACGGGCGGCGTCCTCGTTCAGGGCGATGCTCAGGTAGGGTGCGAAGGTCTCCGGACTCACCTGCCGTGGCCCGCCCAGCACCTGCGCGACCTGGCTGACGGGAGGGTGCTCCGGGGTGCGAAGGTAGACTTCGGTTCGATTGCAGGTCGAGAGGACAAACGTTTCCTGCACGCCGGGAAGGTCTCGGAGAAACCGCAGGACCCGCGGCAGCTCGTCCTCGCCAAAGGCAAGACGCTCCCGCACCGCCAGCGGCGCCGTCTTGTGGCTGAGGCCGACCTTCGAGAGCATCAGGTGCACCCGATGAAATCTATGGAAACTTGCTGAAATGTTCGCGTTCCAGAGGAATGTCTCCTTTAGTTCGGCTGTAGCATAGCAAGCGCAGAGGACGAGCGCCCATCAGTTTGAGGAGGGATTCACATCGGGCAGCGGCCGGATTGTCACGAAACTCGCGCCGCGCAGTAATGGGATAGGAAGACCTAACACGGTGTCTCAGGATCGCCGATGGCCACAGCGCCGACTCGCCTCAGCACCCTGACCGCCGGGACGCGCGGGGTCATCGACGCGCTCCCCGAGGAGGAAGACCTCCGCAACGATCTGGCGGCTCTGCGGCTGCTTCCCGGCGAGCCCATCGAAGTCGTCCAGGTCCTGCCGCTCGGCGGCCCGCTGCTGGTGTCCACGGCGGGGGGCTTGTACGCATTGGGACGCGCCCTCGCCGACCGCGTCCGCGTCCTGGCGTGAAGGTCCGGGCCGCCTGCCACGGGCCGGCCGTCGTCGCCGCGCCCGACTCCCTCCCCACTCTGGTCCTGGCCGGCAACCCCAACGTGGGGAAATCCACGGTCTTCAACCGGCTGACCGGGCTCAATGCGCTGACGACGAACTACCCCGGGACCACCGTTGAGCTCGCCGTCGGAACCGCCACCATCGCCGGACGTACCTACCGCATCATCGACGTGCCCGGGACGTACGGGCTCGCCGCCTCTGGCGAGGATCAGCGCGCCGCATGGGAGGCGCTGCTGCGATGGCGGCCGGACGGCGTGATCGTCGTGGTGGACGCGACCAATCTGAGCCGGAATCTCTACCTCGTTCTGCAGCTGATCGACCTCGGGCTCCCGATCGTCGTGGCGCTCAACCTCTGGGATGTGGCGTCGCGCGGGGGGCTGCGCATCGACGCGGCGCACCTCTCCGCGGCACTCGGCGTGTCCGTCATCCCGACGGTGGCGACGCAGGGCCGCGGTGTGACGAAGGCCGCGCACGACGCCGCCCTCTGCGCCGGCCGGCCGGTGACGCGTCGCCATCGATACGGCGCGCGCCTGGAAGCCGCCGTGGCGGAACTGGCGGCGCGGCGCGGCGATCACGACACCGCGGCGGCCTTTCAGGCGCTCGAGCGCAGGGGCGCCGGACCCGCCCCCCAGGCGGTCGCCGACGTCGTGTCGCAGCTGCGCGCTGATGCTGGTGAAGACGTGCCGCTGTACGTGGCTCGTGAGCGGCACCGGCTCGCGGAGCGCCTGGCCCGACAGGTCACGGCGGGCGATGCGGAACTGCGGGGCAGGCGTGCCTGGCACCTGGCCACCCGGCCGGTGACCGGGCTGCCGCTGCTCGCGTTCGTCCTGGCCGTCGTCTTCGTCAGCCTGGTCTGGGGGGGATCGCTGCTCGCCGCGGCCCTCGACCGCGCCTGGGGCACGTACGCGTCCCCACCGATCAGGGCGCTGGTCGCGTGGCTGATCGGAGAAGGCATTCTGGCGCGCACGCTGTTGTGGGGCGCAGACGCAGGCCTGAACGCGGTGCTCTCGATCGGGCTCCCCTACGTCGTCACGTTCTACCTCGTCCTCGCCGTCCTGGAGGACACCGGGTATCTGAACGCGGCCGCGGTTCTGCTCGACCGCACGCTCGGCCGCATGGGTCTCAACGGCCGCGCGGCCATCCCGCTGGTGGCCGGCGCCGGTTGCAACGTGCCGGCGATCGTCGGATTACGCGTCCTGCGCACCGATCGCGAGCGGCTCATCGCCGGGACGCTCATCACCCTCGTGCCCTGCAGCGCGCGGACCGCGGTCATCTTCGGCGCGGTGGCGCGCTTCCTGGGTTGGCCGTGGGCGCTGGCGCTGTACGGGGTGACGACGGGGGTCATCCTCGGAGCCGGGTGGGGCCTGAACCGGATCATCCCCGGCCCCCGGACGGGGTTGCTCATGGAGATCTTTCCGTTCCGCGCGCCGAGCGCCCGCACCGTCGTGCGCAAAACGTGGTATCGGGTGCGCGAGTTCGCGGGCGTGGCGGTGCCCATTGTCCTGCTGGGCAGCGTGATGCTGGGCGCGCTGTATGAAACCGGGTGGATCCGACTCGCCGTCCGGCCGCTCGCGCCCGTCCTCGAAGGGTGGCTGCGCCTGCCGGCCGTGGCCGGCCTGACGCTGGTCTTCGCCGTGCTCCGGAAGGAGCTGGCCCTGCAGCTGTTGGTCGCACTGGCCGCGGCGCAGTTCGGCGGCGGAGCAGACAACTTGCTCAGCTTCATGACCGGCCGTCAGATCTTCACCTACGCCCTGGTGAATACGATCTACATCCCGTGCGTGGCGACGATCGCGGTACTGGGACGGGCCCTGGGCTGGAAGCGCGCGATGTTGATCAGCGGCGGGACCGTCACCCTGGCCGTAACCCTGGGCGGCCTGGCCGCACGGCTGCTCACCGCCCTGCCCTGAGGCGCGCGCGGGCTACAATAGCTTCGCCCCGTTGATCTGCAGCTTGAACTCGCAGGCCAGGAACTGCGCGGCGCGCCGGCACATCACCATGCGGCTGAGGAAGATCTCGAAGTACTCCATGACCTGCGACAGCGTCGTGTCGATGGTCAGCTCCAGGGCGATCGTCTTGCTCTTTTCGTCCACCCGCAGGAAGGAGTGCTCCACCGCGTAGTTCACCCGGTCGTGGATGTCGAACGTCGTCGGGTCGGGGTTGCGCACGCGCGAGCGGTGCACGTCGGACTTGTCCGCCAGGATCACGGCCGCGCCCACCGGGCTGACCGGTTCCCCGCCCTTCTCCTCGTGGTTGCCGATCGCCCCCATTACCACGGCGCGTTCCACCGGGTCCATGCCCAGCCGACGCAGGATCTCGTTGGCCAGCGCGGCGCCGGTGTGCTCGTGGTTGATCCGGCTGACCAGGTTGCCGATGTCGTGCAGGTAGGCGGCTATCGCCGCCAGCTGCGCGTCGCGCTCGGGGTGGGCCAGCCGCTTCAGCGTGTTGTAGGCGATGCTCGCCGTGAGGTTGGCGTGCCGGGCCCCGTGCTCCGTGTAGCCGATCGCCCCGGTGTACTCGTTTGCCTTGGTGATGTACGCGTCCACCTCGGCGTCGCGCTTCACGTCGTCGAGGGTGATGAGGCGCGCTTTCGCGGCGAGAATCTCTGCTGACTCTGCCATCTCGAGTGCTCCTGCGCCCAGGCGCTTTATGGTTTGGGCGGCCCGCCCTCGCTGACCGGCGTCGCCGCCGTCTCGGTCTTGCGGGTCCGGACGTAGGACACCGCCCCGCGATCGGCCTTGACGCGCAGGTTCGGCGCCAGCTCCAGCGTGAGCATCTCCTCGTCCACGTCGTGGATCGTGGCGTGGAGACCGCCCATGGTCACGACGCGGTCGCCCTTCTTCAACTTGCCCAGCATCTCGCGTCTCCGGCGCTGCTGGACCTGCTGGGGACGGATCAGCAGCAGGTAGAAGACGACCAGGAGCAAGACATAGAAGACGATGATCGACGGAAACCTCTGGCCGGCCTGCAGAATCGGCACGACGCACCCCCTTCGCGGCCGCAGTGGCCGGATTCACTTGTACCATAATTGGCCGTTCCCTGGAAGCGCTCACCAGCTCGTCCGGTACTCCGCGAGCACGCCCCGGGCCCAGGTCTCGAAGCGCTGCGCCGCGATCGCCGCGCGGGCCTCCCCCAGGAGCGTCCCCAGGAAGGCCAGGTTGTGAAAGGTGGCCAGGCGCGGGCCCAGCATCTCGTCCGCGTGGAAGAGATGCCGCAGATAGGCGCGGGAGTAGGTCCGGCAGACGCGACACTGGCATGTCGGATCCGGCGGCGCGTGATCGTCCCGGAAGCGCGCGCTGCGCACGCTGAGGCGTCCCGAGCGGGTGAAGACGACGCCGGTGCGGGCCACGCGCGTGGGCAGCACGCAGTCGAACAGGTCCACCCCGCGGGCGATCGCGGCGAGGAGGTCGGGAGGCGAGCCGACGCCCATCAGGTAGCGCGGGCGGTCCGCGGGCAGCCGCGGGGTCACCTCCGCGAGCAGGGTGTACCCAACTTCGCGCGGTTCGCCGACGCTCAATCCTCCGATGGCGTAGCCGGCGAAGTCCAGCTCGACGATGCGCTCCGCGGCCTCGCGCCGCAGCGCCGCGGAGAATCCACCCTGGACGATCCCGAACAGCATCTGGTGCGGCGCCACCCCGCGCACCTTCGACCGTCCGGCCCAAAGCATCGTCAGGCGGAGGGCCTCCTTGGCCTGCGCGTCGTCGGCGGGATAGCCCAGGCAGACATCCAGCGGCATCACCAGGTCACTGTCAAGCCGGCGCTGGATCTCCAGGACGCCCTCCGGGGTGAAGGTGTGTTCGCTGCCGTCGATCGGCGAGCGGAAGGTGACGCCCTCGTCGCCGGTGCGGCGCAGGCTCTCCAGGCTGAAAACCTGAAAGCCGCCGCTGTCGGTCAGGATCGGACCGTCCCAGGCCATGAAGCGGTGCAGGCCGCCGGCGTGCGCGACGACCTCGGGGCCGGGCCGCAGATAGAGATGGAAGGTGTTGGCCAGGACAATCTCGGCCCCGGTCTCGCGGACCTCCTCGCCGGTCAACCCCTTGACCGTTCCCTGCGTGCCGACGGGCATGAACGCCGGCGTGTGGATTGCCCCCCGGGGTGTCTGCAGGACGCCCAGGCGAGGGCCGTCCGCAGCCCCGCCGGTGAGGCGAAAGCAGAAGCCGCGCATGCCGCGACGAGTATAGCAGAGGAACACGCGATGAGGAGGAAGGTGCCGCTAGCGCACGGGCACCGACCACGAGCCGTTGAGCACCCAGTTCCAGAACACGCTGAAGCCCGGACGGGACACCTGAACGCCGTCCCCGCTGAGCACGACGTCGATCCGCGAGGCGACGAGCATGCCGTCGGGCGCCCGCGTCCCTTCGACTCGAACGAGGTCGTGCAGAATGATCTCCCCGCCTGAGGCGCGGACCCCGGTCACCACCGTCGTGCCGGTCAGGCGGACCCCGACGAGCGTATCGCCGTGGCGGACGGTCAGCACGCTGTCGTCCCGGGCGATGACAAACCCCTTGATGGCCACCAGGGGCAGCGCGGGGTCGGCGGGGGCGGCGGAGAGGCCGGGTACCGACCACAGCATGACCGCGGGAATCAGGGCGATCAGGAGGCGGGACACGTTTCTCATAGTTATTCCCACGCCGGCCCGGTCTTACACCCTCGTGTGGCATGCCGCGACCGGCAGGAGAGCCCGCGCGGGCGGCGCGAACTGGTAGATGCCGGTGATCCGACGCGATGGATGAAAAGAAGAGCCGCGAGGAGATTCTGGCCGCGATCAAGGCCAAGGCGGAGGCGATCCGGGCCCAGCGTGCCGCCGCCGCGGCCAGGCCGGAGCAGCAGACCGCCGCCCCGACGGGCGCCGCGCCGACCCTCGATGCCTTTGTCTCCTCCCTCAACGCGGCGGGCCGCCCGGCGGCGGCCCCCCAGAACGCGCAGCTCCAGGCCTTCGCCAGCGTGAACTACGGCGTGGAGATTACCTGCGCGCCGACGGAAGAGGACAACCTGCGCAAGATCCTCGGCGGGATCGGCGCCTATCAGAACCCGCTGCGCGGCGGGGCGTTCCAGATCGATTACCGCTACTATACGGAGGCCAAGGCCCGCCTGGCCCGCGCCGGCTACACGGTCGAAGAGCGGGAGTTCGGGCCGCTCCATCTCGGTACGTGGACGCCAATGCGCGGCGGCTGGTCCAAGGTCGTGGACGACAAGGCGTAGCTCACAGGATCAGCATCGCGTCCCCGAAACTGTAGAACCGGTAGCGTGTCCTGATCGCCTCGGCATACGCCCTCAGGATCAGTTCCCGCCCGGCCAGCGCACTCACCAGCATCAGCAGCGTGGTCCTGGGCAGGTGGAAGTTCGTCACCAGCGCGTCCACGGCCCGAAAGCGGTGGCCGGGGACGATGTAGAGGTGGCTCCACCCGCTCCCGGGTCGGACGGACCCGTCGTCGCCCGTGACGGTCTCCAGCGTCCGGGCGGTGGACGTGCCCACGGGAATGATGCGCGCGCCGCGTGACCTGGCCGCGTTGATCGCTGCGGCCGCCTCCGCGGACACGCCATACCACTCGGCATCCATCCGGTGGCGTGTGGGATCGTCCGTCGTGATCGGCCTGAAGGTCCCCACCCCGATGTGCATCGTCAGCGTGACGACGGCCACGCCCATAGCGCGGATATGGTCGAGCAGCGTGGGCGTGAAGTGCAAACCCGCGGTCGGCGCGGCCACCGCTCCCTCCGCCGCGGCGTACACCGTCTGATAGTCGCCGGGATCGCGCAGGGGCTCGCGCACGTACGGCGGCAGGGGCGTGTGCCCGATCGCCCTCATCACCTCGACGACCGGACGATCGGCCTCGAAGGCGAGCAGGCGCACCCCGTCCTCGCGGGAGGCCACCACCTCGCCGACAGCCTCGCCGTCAAAGGTGAGGCGGGTCCCCCGTCGCAGGCGCCGCCCCGGCCGCACCAGCGCTTCCCAGGTCTCCCGCTGCCCCGGCCCGGCGGCCGGACGCAGGAGGAGCACCTCCACCGCCCCTCCGCTCGGCTTGCGCCCCTGCAGGCGCGCCGGGATGACCCGGGTGTCGTTGAGCACGAGCGCGTCGCCCGGCCGGAGGTAATCGGGGAGGTCACGGAAGACGCGGTGCTCCAGCCGGCCGTCCCGTCGGGATACGACCAGAAGGCGGGAGGCGTCGCGCGGAGACACGGGGTGCTGGGCGATGAGGTCGGGCGGAAGCGCGTAGTCGAAGTCGGAGAGGCGCAAGCTACCTCGACTCGATCGTCACACCCGCGTAATAGTACCGGAGGATCTCGAGGTAGGATCTCCCGGCCAGAGCCTGACCGCGCGCGCCCCACTGGCTGAGGCCGACACCGTGCCCCGAGCCCCGGCCCGTGAACTCGATGACCGGCTCGTCGCCTGCGACGAGGCGTACCGCGAAAAGCGTACTCTTCATGACATCCGCGCCGAGCGCACTGCGCAACTCAGTAGCACGGACGACCACGGCGCCGGCCGTCGACGTGATCCGCACCGTGCGCGCCCTCCCGGAAGGGGTGACCTCGGCGACTTCCACGCCGACGATGTCGGATACGGCCCGGCCGGCCCGGCGCAGCCGGGCCGCCAGATCGGACCGGTCCATCCGTACGGTCCACGGCGCCGCGGAGGTGAAGGGGTCCGGCACGCCGCGCAGGTACGGGTACTGGCCGCCCCAGACGTGCTCGCTGCTCTCGGTGGCCCCGCCGGAATCGGAGTGATAGACGGCCAGGATCGGGCGGCTCTGGTAGGTGATGATCTCCCCGCGCGTGGCGTCGACGGCGGCCGTAGTGCGGGGATCCTCGGCGGACAGCCCGCCGTAGACCTGCGACTCCGTCGTCGCGCGGACGTCGTAGCCCTCGGCGCGGAACCGCCCCAGGCTGTAGAGCGCGAGCGTGCGCGCGGCGACGGCCTGTGCCTTCAACGCCTCGGGCGGCCACCGCGGGTCGACCTCCATCTTGAGCACACCGTAGAGGTACTCCTCGAGCTCCAGCTCATTGATCACGGTGAGGCGGCCGGACGGCGTGCGACGCAGTTCGAGGACGCCGCGATACGGACGGATGGCGACGAACAGGCGCGCGCCCGACGAAGGAATCAGACGGACGGGGCCGCCCAGTTCGCCGAGACCGGGGAGAACGATTCCCGACCCACCGGGCGTGATCTCATGGGCGCCGGGCGGTAGCTCAGCCGCCGGCACGCCCGGGGCGCGGACATCAATCGGCCGCTCGCTCATCACCGTCACCTGCTCCTGCTCGCGGAGAAACCCGACCCGGATGGCTGTCGCCGCCGTCGCTGCCCGAGGCGACGGCGGCATCAGGGCGACAAGGATGAGGAGGCCGGTAAGGGGACGCACGCGGTCGCTACCTCCGGAAGAACACGCTCAGGACGATCGTCAGGATGACGCTGAGCAGGATGCTGGTTGCGATCGGGATGTAGATGGTGATGGTGTCGCGGCGGATGACGATGTCGCCCGGCAGCCGCGGGACCCGGCCCACGAATGTGAGCAGCGCGCCGACGACGAGAAGCATGGCTCCGAGGATCAGCAGCGTGCGGCCGAGGTCGGTCATCGGGCGATCAGAACAGCGTGCTCTGGGTGCGCGTCCCGCGCTCGGGGAGCACCAGCCCCAGGTGCTCGCAGGCCGCGGCGGTGATGCGCCGGCCGGCCGGGGTGCGCGTGAGGAAGCCGATCTTGAGCAGGTAGGGCTCGACGACCTCCTCGATCGTCTGCGCCTCCTCGTTCAGCGTCGCCGCCACCGCCTCGATGCCCACCGGGCCCCCGCCGTAGACCGTCGCGATCGTGCGCAGGAGGCCGCGATCCAGCGCGTCGAGGCCGCGGGCGTCCACGCCCTCGAACTCCAGGGCGTCGGCGGCGATCGCCTCCGTGATGTGGCCGTCCCCGCGCACCTGAGCGTAGTCCCGTACCCGGCGCAGCAGGCGGTTGGCGATCCGCGGGGTGCCGCGCGCGCGGGCGGCGATGGCATCCGCCCCCTCGTCGGTGATCGGGATGTCGAGGATGGACGCCGACCGGCGCACGACCCGGACCAGCTCGTCCACCGAGAAGAAATCCAGATGATGGAAGATGCCGAACCGCTCGCGCAGCGGACTGGAGAGCAGCCCGGCCCGCGTGGTGGCCCCCACCAGCGTGAACGGCCGCAGCTGATAGCGCAGCGTGCGCGCGTGGGTGCCCTTCTCGATGACGAAGTTGACGCAGAAGTCCTCCATCGCCGGGTACAGGAACTCCTCGATGGCGCGGGAGAGGCGGTGGATCTCGTCGATGAACAGCACGTCGTTGGGCTGGAGGTTGGTGAGGATCCCCATCAGGTCCCCGCCCCGCTCCAGGGCCGGCCCCGAGGTGGTGACAATGTTCGCCGCCATCTCCTGCGCGATGACGTTCGCCAGCGTGGTCTTGCCCAATCCGGGCGGCCCGTGCAGCAGGACGTGGTCGAGCGCCTCGCGGCGTTCCCGCGCCGCCTGGATGCTGATGCGCAGCCCCTCGATCACCCTGGGCTGGCCGATGCACTCGTCGAGGGTGCGCGGACGCAGGCTCCGGATGAACTGCTCGTCGACCGTGATCTGGCTCACGACGCCGCCACCCCCGCCCCTTTCTCCACGCGGTAGACCTCCTGGAACAACTCCTCCGCGGACGCGATCCCCGGCCGCCGCCGCAGGGCTTCCTCCACCATGCGCCGCGCCTCCGGCGGGCGGTGGCCCAGCTGCGCGGTCAGCACCTCCAGCACCTCCGCTTTGAAATCCGCCGCCGCCGGCGCGGGTGCAGCGGTCTCGCGGAGCAGCGCGTACTTCGCCATCTTGCCGTGCAGAGTGGCCACGATCTTCTCCGCCGTGCGCTCCCCGATCCCCGGCAGCCGCCGCAGGAACCCCACGTCCTTGCGCTCGATGGCGTCGGCGATCAGGTGGATCGGGTGGACGATCGCCTTCATCGCCTTCGTCGGACCCATGCCGTCCACGGTGATGAACCGCTCGAAGAACTCCTGTTCCACCTCGTGCAGGAAGCCGATCAGCAACGGCCTGGGCTGGTTCGGCGTGGCGTGGAACGAGATGTGCAGCTCGACGACCGGATGGTCGTCCTGCTTGGGGACGGGAAGGGCGCGGGCGACCACCGCCGGGAGGTGCACCTCATAGCCCACCCCGCCGGCGTCCACGACCGCGACCTCATCGGCCCGTCGCAGCAGCGGCCCGCGCAGGAAGCCGATCATCGCGCAGCCTCCAGCGGCGTGGCCACCAGCGGGACCCCCCGGCGGGAGAGGGCGACCAGGGCGAGGGCGGCGGCATCCGCCGCGTGGGGATCCACCGGCGCCCGCAGGCGCAGGACCCGCTGCACCGAGCGCTGCATCTGCGCTTTGCTCGCCCCACCGAAGCCGGCGATGGCCTGCTTCGCCGCCGCCGGGGAGAGCGCGTCCACCGTGATCCGGCGCTGCGCCGCGGCCAGGCAGACGATGCCGCGGACATGTCCCATCAGGATCGCGGTCCGCGGGAATCGCTGGGCCGCGTAAAGGTCCTCGACCGCGAGCGCCTCGGGTGCGCCCTGCGCGATGACCCGTCCCAACGCGTCGTGGATCCGGTTGAGGCGGACGGGAAGCGGCGCGTCGTCCTCGGTACGGATGACGCCGGAGGCCAGAAGGGACACACCCTGAGGGGACCCCTGCAGCAACGCGTAGCCCGTCGCCCGGAGGCCTGGATCGACACCGAGGATGCGCATAGTCGAACCTGTGTTCGGATTATAGCACGACGCCCGCGACGGAGTCTGTGCGACCCGCGGGAACCTTCGCCCCTGGGGCTAGCTTACCTGCTGCAGAATCTCGTCGGGGATGTCGAAGTTGGCGTAGGCGTGCTGAACGTCGTCGTGGTCCTCCAGGCTCTCCATGAGCGCCAGGACCTGCTTCGCGTCGCGGCCTTCCACCCTCACCGTGGACTTGGGGACCATCGTGATGTCGGCGGACTGCACGGGAATGCGGGCCGCCTCGAGCGCCTGCTTCACCGGGAAGAACCGTTCCGGCGTCGTGATGATCTCGAAGGCGTCCTCGGTGCTGCGCACGTCCTCGGCCCCGGCCTCGAGGGCGACCAGCAGCAGATCGTCCTCCTGGACCGCGGCCTTGTCCACGACGATCATCCCGCGCCGCTCGAACATCCAGGCCACGGAGCCCACCGCCCCCAGCGTGCCGCCATGCCTGGTGAACACGCTGCGCACGTCCGCGGCGGCGCGGTTGCGGTTATCGGTGAGGACCTCCACGAGAACGGCTACGCCGCCGGGCGCATAGCCCTCGTAGGTGATCGTCTCGTAGTTGGCGCCCTCGGTCCCGCCCGCCCCGCGCTGGATGGCGCGCTGGACGTTGTCGTTGGGCATCCCGGCCTCGCGGGCGCGCTCGATGGCCGTGCGCAGGCGCGCGTTCCCCTCGGGGTTGGCGCCGCCCTCGCGGGCGGCCACGGCGATCTCGCGCGCGTACTTGCTGAACAGCTTTCCGCGCACCTGATCGACCTTCTGCTTTCTGATCTTGATGTTATGCCACTTGGAGTGCCCGGACACGCCAGGACCTCGCGATCACACGGTGGGACCACCCGTATTGTACTACGCGGCTCAGCGCTCCGTCACGGTCAGGGTGGCCGTGGACCGGGCGCCGTCCAGGGTCGTGGCGGTGATCGTGATCACGTAGCGCACGCCGGCGATGCGCATCGACGGCCGGAAGACGTAGTTGAACCGGCCGTCGTCGGTGACCGGCAGGTGGGTCTCGGCGACCTGAATGCGGAGAAAGGCCCCCTGGGCCAGGATGCTCAGATTCACGGTCGCCCCGGGCGCCGTCACTCCCTCGATGGCGAAGGGTGAGGCGACGGCCTGGCCCCCGCGCGGTGTCACGATCTGCAGCGGGACGGGACCGCTGACCCGGGTGGCGTCCCCGCCGTTGCCGGCGCTCATCCCGTAGTCGTACTCCGTGGGCTCCGTGCCCCGGATGAAGACCTCGTGCCGGGGGTTCGCGCAGGTGGCCGTGGCGAGCAGTCCGGACGGCAGGCACACCGTCACCGCGACGACACCGTCCGGACGGGGCCAGTCCTGAGGCGGCTGGGCCTCCAGCGCGGTGCGCATGAAGTCTCGCCAGATCCGGGAGGGGACGTTGCCGCCCACCACGCGCCGCATCGGCGTGTTCTCGTCGTTGCCCACCCACACCGCGGCGGTGAGCTGCGGCGTGAAGCCGATGAACCAGGCGTTGCGGTAGTCGTCGGTGGTCCCGGTCTTGCCCGCCGCCGGCCGGCCGATGTCGGCGGCGCGCCCGGTGCCGCGGGTGATCACGCCCTTGAGGAGATCGATCATGACGTAGGCCACGTCGGCGCTGAGCACGAGCTCGCGCCGCGGGAGGTTCTCCTCAAGCAGCTGTCCATCGCGGGTCGTAACGCGACGGACAGCGATCGGTTCCGCGCGCACTCCCATGGCCGCCAGGGTGTTGTAGGCGGACGCCATCTCCAGCGGCGTGAGATCGGGCGTGCCCAGGGCCAGCGAGAGGTGGGGCCGCAGCGGCGTGGTGATGCCCATCCGCTTCGCGTAGGCGATGACGGTCTGCGGGCCGACCTCGGCCAGCGTCTTGATCGCGGGGATGTTGATCGATTGCTCGAGGGCCATGCGCAGCGTGATCTCGCCGCGGAACTTCCCGTCGTAGTTCTTGGGTTCCCAGATCCGCTCCGCCTCGGTCGCGCCCAGGATCTCGTAGCGCACCGGCTCGTCCACGATGCGCCTGGTCGTCGTCATCCGGTTGGCGATCGCGGTGGTATAGATGAAGGGTTTGAACGCGGAGCCCGGCTGGCGGCGGGCCTGCCAGGCGCGGTTGAACTGGCTCTGCTCGAAGTCGTAGCCGCCGATCATCGCCCGGATGAACCCGGTCTCCGGATCGATCGCCACCAGAGCCCCCTGGCTGACCTTGAGCTTCTGCCTCTCCGCCTGCTCGAGGCCCTGCCGGACGGCCCGCTCCGCCGCGGCCTGCATCTGGACATCCAGCGTGGTGTAGACGCGCAGGCCGCCGTTGTAGACGACCTCCTCGCCGTAGCGCTCGAGGAGGTAGGGCAGGATGTAGGAGATGAAGTACGGCGCCCGGATGCCGATCAACCCGGCACTGCCCTCCGCGGTCAGCTTCAGCGGCTCCTCGGCCGTGCGCACCACCTGCTGGGGGGTGATGTGGCCGAGGTGCATCATGCGCTCGAGGACGACCCGCTGTCGCGCCTTGGCCAGCTCCGGGTTCTGATGCGGGGAGTAGATGTTCGGGGCCCGGATCAGCCCGGCGAGCAGCGCGCTCTCCGCCAGGCTGAGATCCTTGGCGCGTTTGCCGAAGTACACGCGGGCGGCCATCTCCACGCCGTAGGCGCCCTGTCCGAAGTACACCTGGTTCAGGTAGCGCTCCAGGATCTCCGCCTTGGTCAGGCGGCGCTCGATCTCGACGGCCAGCATCATCTCGGCCAGCTTCCGGCTGAACTGGCGCTTCTGGGTGAGGAAGACGCTGCGCGCCAGCTGCTGGGTGATGGTGCTCCCGCCCTCGCGCAGCTCCCGGGCGAGGAGATTCCGCCACAGCGCGCGGGCCGTCCCCCGGACGTCGACGCCGCGGTGCTGGTAGAAGCGCTCGTCTTCAATGGCGATGACGGCTCGCTGCAGCGCCGCGGGGATCTCGTCCAGCGGGACGGTGTCTCGGTTCTCGCGGTAGAGGCTGGCGATGAGTTCGCCGTTGCTGGCGTACACCCGCGTGGCTTCACTGGGCGGGGCGTACAGGGCGGAGATGTCGGGCAGCTTGGTGGCGAAGGCCAGCCCCATGCCGAAGATGGCGCCGGCGGCCAGCAGCGCCGTCACGATGAGAGCCGCCGCCAGCCAGGCGCTGATCCGCCACCCGGCCCGCTCGTACCAGGGTCGGCGCGGCGGCCGGATCGTCGGCCGGCGAGAAGGTCCGAGGATACGCTTGGTCGTGTCGCCGGTCGCCATGTCTTTTCCCTACTCTACCATCAGACGGTAACGGCTACCACCGAGGCGAAGTTCCGGTCAGACATCACGATGCCCTCTCTGGTGAGCACGTCGAGCTCTATGGAGGAGATGCCATGCAGATACGACGGCTGGCGATCGCACTGGCCGTGATCAACCTTATCGTGCTGCTGACGCTGCTACAGCAGCGGGTGCTGACCGCGCCCGGGTTGACAACGACTGTCCGCGCCCACGTGCTGGAGATCGTGAACGGTCGGGGTTAGGTCCGATACGCGCCTTAAGCCCTCTGGCACGGGCAAGAACAAGATGCAGAGTTGGCAGTGGAGTAGAATGCGTAATATCCTAGAGGAGAACCCTAAGGATCATAGTACACTTTTCCGGAGAGCCAAATCCTCTTCGGATCAGGCAATCCGCTGCCACCTATCTTTCCACTCTTTTGGAGGTAGCGGTGAGCCATCGCCTGGGGTTTTCGCGAATGCGTCAAATAGACTATCATCTGGCTTCGCGTGCATTCGGGCTCATTGCTCCTTGGATGGGCGTGGCCATCCGCGAACAGTTCCTGAAGAAGTTCTCCTCGGTCGGCTCTCTCCAAAATCCTCTCCTCGGCGAATTTCTGCCGCAAGAAGTCTGCAGGGACCTTGCTTGCCGGAGATGAATGCGACATGGTGATGCTGACCGAAGACTCCTACTTGTTCATCCTGGTAGGGAGATACATCGAAGGCGCGATTTCGGCGAATGAACTCCAAGACTGGCTGGTCCCTCGCCTTGAGTCTTTCATCGACTCACCGAAGCCTTCCGTGAAACAGATGGTTGGAGTAGTCGAACTCGGGCTAGCGGAACTTTCCCTTGGCCATCTCACCGAGGATGAATTTCGCGCTCGACTTCGAGCATCAATGACCTCAATGGCGACCGTCATCGATATGAGCGGCACAGGCGAGGTGGTTGTTCACAACGTTTCCACTAGCCCCTGTCTGGAACTGAGTGATTCTACACCACAGTTCTCGTATACAGAACGCGAAGAGGTATCCGCGTGATTCTCTTGTCTTCAACGAAGACATCGAACCAGTAGAGTCCGGGGTCCTTCACCTGAAGATTCGTATTCAGGATCAGATTCTGTCCGCGTTCCCCTCCTTCCATGAAGGCAGTTAATTCGGGTCCCTTTTGCCTCGTCCCCGCTGGCGCCTCGATCTCTAACCTGACGGGGAATGCACCCCTGGCATCTCCGGCTACGAGCATAATCACGACCGTAAAGGAATGTAAGAACGGCGGCATCTTTGCGGGCGCGCCCGTGCCTCTCGCCTCGACAATCGTTCTGTCGACCACTCTAATGAATGACAATACGCCGTCCTTTTCTTCAAGGGACTTCTCGCAGATTAGGGCGGCTTTCAGGAAGGGACCCCCTCCAAATCGCTCCTCGCCCATTGGTCCTGTTCCTCTCTTGTTGCACCGCCGTTCAGTCTGCTGTCTTTTCAGCACCTTACAGGATCTTCCCTTGTTGGCGAAGCAGGATACCATTAAGCGCGAGATGGGCAGTGCGACCACAGACCTCCACCTGGTGTTCTGCCAACCCGATAATAAACCGCTCCACCTACACACATGCTGCCGGGGATGCAGGGGCAGGCGGCCCTGCGGCTGGAAGAGCGGCTGTTCGGCCAGAAGTTGACGAAGTAGACTCCCAGAGGTGGGTCCCAGCGAAACGAGGGTGGGGACGCCCTCGTTTTCTCGTCTCGCTCTTCGCGCCCAATATCCGGCTCTAGTGCCAAACCCTGGTCTTAGTCTGATCCTGCTGCTTATTCCAAGGGTCCTACTGGATCAACGGTTCGGTCAGTCGGCGAAGCTGTGTGTGAACTTCTTTCGGGGCCGCTAGGTACGAAGGATGCTTAAGGTGGCGGCTGTTCTGCGGTGATGGATGGAGAAGGCTTCTGGGTATACCGGTTTGAAGGTCCATAGCGTGGTATCCACGGTGTTCACCTGCTGGTTCGCTTCCGTGGCTCTGGCCCGCTCAGTGGCGACCGAGCACCGGAAAGGGCCCCGAGGACCAGTGAGTACGACTTTCGACCTTTCGGAAGGGCCCCCATCCGGTGGGGTCTCATGAAACCCGCATCGATAAAGGGGTTTGTGGTGGAGACGAGGGGATTCGAACCCCCGACCTCCGCAATGCGAGTGCGGCGCTCTCCCAACTGAGCTACGTCCCCACGAACAGCGTCATTATACCGGATCACTCTCCGCCGGGCCAGAGGAGAGCCCCGAGCTTCTCCAGCACCTCCTCAGTCGCTGCGACCGGAAGGCGGCAGATGAATTGCGCCCTGCGCACCCTCCAGTCGAGGCTCTTGATCTGATCAGCCAGGGCAACTCCGCTGAGGCGAAGGCCGGAGGGGATTTCGACCTCGAAAGGATAGCCTTTCGTCTCGCTCGTCACGGGGCAACACACTGCTAGACCAACCTTGCGATTGTACGACCCAGGGGAGAGGATCAAAGCCGGTCTCCTTCCGGCCCGCTCATGGCCCGCTTGAGGCGTGAAGGTCAGCCAGACCACGTCCCCACGATCAGGCACAAATCGGCCTGGCATCACCAGACTTCCCGACCCACCGGCGGACCGGTCCGTATCTCACTGTGGAGGTTCTGCTTGCTTACTTTCGCAAGAAGCTGCTGTAGCGACAGCTTCTTCCGTCGCAGCGGCGCGACGAGGATGACCCCTTCGGAGACCGAGAGATCGACCAGGGTGCCCTCCCGCACGGCTGCATCCTGCGCAAACGGCTTGGGGATGCGCAGCGCCAGACTGTTCCCCCACTTTCGGACTCGCGTCTTCATCCGTCTGCTCTCCCCTGGCAGGGGGGGAAGTATCTACAAAGAGTATACCGAGAATTGGGGGGGGCCGTCAATTCGTGCCCTTGTGAGGCTCCCCTACTCGTACCGCAGCGCCTCGACCGGGTTGAGGCCCGCCGCCCGGTCGGCGGGGT